>Ga0315288_10010105_pt1 | contig 11884 bp, 12 predicted proteins | sample YL17G11_20_MG_FD_203454 | JGI IMG/M metagenome (GOLD analysis project Ga0315288, IMG submission 203454) | Sediment microbial communities from Yellowstone Lake, YNP, Wyoming, USA - YL17G11_20 | ecosystem: Environmental > Aquatic > Freshwater > Lake > Sediment | place: USA: Wyoming | collected... | reverse complement strand
ATGGATATGATTTATTTCATCCTCATAGGGTTGTTGTGTGGCACGCAACTATGAGAGAAGAAAGAAACGGAATGTTAGTGTGGGATGATCAAAGTAAACGAGGTGATAATATGTTCTGGAAACAACAGGATATTGGCCGATCAAAGATAAGACAATTATTAAGAACTGAGGATAATGGATTTGATTTAACTGGATACGATCTTGGGACTGTTAGAACTTTACGAGATTATGAAAAATACGCTGGAATACATTTTAAGAAAAAATCATTTCAAAAATATACATCTGATCGTTTGTTTCCACCAAATCCCGTAATTGAAGATGAGGAAGCGTGGGAAAATTCGTTCATGTTTTCTTTTTATCATCTGGTTACAGTAACCAGAGATATGTTACCAGCAGATGATTACTCAAGTATACTCATAGCATTTGACGATGAGAATGGGATTGGAATAAATAGTAAATCAATAGAAGGTAATGAGTTAAAAAACTTTATGCAAAATGGAACTCAAATTCATTATGAAGAAATGTTTTTAACAGATAAAAATCCATCTAGGGTTGTTTTTTGGGGTTACAGTCCAAAAAGAGGATGGGCTGAAAGAATAGAAATAAAAATATGATATACATATCGTTAACAACTGTTCCTAAAAGATTAAAATATTGGGATGTTATAAAACAAAATTTAGAATCATTATTATATCAAAAAACGAATAGGGAATATTATGTTATTTTTAATATTCCAAAATACTATAAAATGGGTGATGATGAATATGTCGTTCCTGATGAGTTATTTGAATATGCTAAGGATCATCCAAGATTAATTATCAATAGAGATGTAATTGATTATGGCCCAATTATTAAAACATATGGAGCATTAAAAATTGCCACAGATCCGAATGATATAATTATCGCTCTCGATGATGATTATGTATATCATGAAAATCTATTGGAATATCATATGAAAAAATTAATTGAGTATCCTGAGTATGTTGTATGTTTTGCTTCGGATTCAGCAAGGGAAAAAATATATCTCACAGACAAAGGAGACGGACTAAAGAGATTTCGAATGCATGGCGCTAGTGTGGGTTTTCCATTGATAGAGGACACATATGCAGGAAGTCCAGGACATAACGCATCAGCAAGTTATTGGAGACGATATTTTGAGGATGATTTCAATGAAGATCTTTTTAGCCTTGCAGATGGTGACGACCCATTAATGGGGTATTATTTAAAAAAACATCAAAGATGCGTTATAATGGCAAAATGGGATATGTTAGATTTCCCGCATGCTATATATAATATGCCAATTGTTAAATCATTAGCTTATCCTGAGTATGCTGGCGGATGGTTAATCAGACAAAAAAATTCCCAGACTGTTCATGGAATGATGTCGGAAGAACTAATGGATCTACTGAGTGATAATTTTTATGTTTATATCGAAAGAACATAGTGATTATGAAAAAAATAATAGTACATAATCCCAGTAATGAACGCACAAAAAATTATAGATATTATAATTACTTTTTTGATCAATTTACGGAACATTTAAAGAATTTTTTTGAGGTTGAAGAAAATAGATATTTTGAATTAGCACACTCTACGCGATATCCTATTTGGTTACAAAAAAGAATAAATGATTATGATGATATATTAGAATGTGAGTATGTTATTGAAAATAGTGAAAACGGCGAATTTGTTGTTATGACTATTAGTGATAGTATAACAGGAATTATTTTTAGTGAAAAACGTAATCCATATTTTAAAAAAGGCTTAGTTGCCCAATTCTTACCAAGAGAAATATATTTAAATGGTGAAAAATATATGTACAAACTTTCTCCATGGGTGTATTTTAAATCTAATATGGTAGATATTGAACCTTACTATCAAAAACGATTAAATAACCCCCCAACAAATAATAAAATATGTTTTAGAGGAGTTACAACAGATAGGCCAATTATTAGTCATATTGATAAAAATATTATAACATCTTCCGACATATTGACTCCCACAACTTATTTTGATGATATTATAACTTATAAAATGTCTCTATCGGTAGATGGTGCGGCTGAGTTTTGTTATCGAGATATCGAATGTTTTGGTCTGGGAGTTCCAATATTAAGATTTGAGTATTTATCTAAAATGTATAACGAACTGATTCCGAATTACCATTATATTTCCGTGCCGCGTCCTGATGATCTAAGATTATATCGACTAGGTAATGAATTTCACGCAAGATTAATAGAAAAAAGATATTATGAAGTATTAAATGATACTGAATTCTTAAATTTTATTTCAAAAAACGCGAGAAAATATTATGAAGATAATTGTCAAATAAATAATCTAATAAAAAACACACATAATCTATTAAATTTAAATAGCTGGATATGATATACATCTCATTAACAACCGTTCCAATGAGGCTAAATCATTGGGAATCATTTAGCCAAAATCTACAATCACTAGTAGATCAAAAAACCGATAAAGAATATCAAATAATATTAACAATTCCTGAAACATATAGACATGATGAGAATCAAAAATATATGATACATGAACAATTATTGGAATTTAATCGGAACCATCCAAAATTAATCATCAATAGGGAAACGCCTGATTATGGCCCAATTATTAAAGTATATGGGGCGTTAAAATACGCAACTGATCCAGACGATATTATCATTGCATGCGACGATGACCATTATTATCATGAGGAAATGTTAGAATATCATGTGAAAAAATTAAATGAACATCCACATAATGCCATATGTTTTAGAGGTGATATGGCGGTTGATAAAAGAATATGGACAGTAAATGGGGTGACAAAATATGTATATCGTCCAGATGACATACTCTTTCCGGTAAATCGTGATTGTTTTATGATGATTCCTGGCCATTGGCACTCGGTAGGATATTGGAGAAGATTTTTTGAGGATGATTTTAATGAAGAACTTTTCTCATTGGCAGATGGAGATGATCCAATAATTGGATATTATATGAAATTACATGAACATGTTCCGCTTTGCGTTGTGTGGGATAAAGAAACCGATTTAAGACCAATAATTGATGAGTGCGGATATAAACCAACCGAAACATTTCCAATTGTTCGTCCATTAGGGTATCCAGAATCTGGTGGAACATTGATTAGAAATAAATTTAAAGCAAGTGGATATGCATTTGGTGGAAATCATGGAAGAGAAGAGGAAAAAATATCAAAATTTCTTTGTGATATTAGACCTGAATATGTTGAAAAAGACATAAATGTTTTCTTACCACGAATAAATAATATAAAGTAAACACACAATAATGAATAAATTAAAAAATTTTATAAATAATTATGGAAAATGTTAATCCACCTATCGTCGATATTGAGCCAGAATTTACTATTGCTCCCGCTCCAAGATTTATTGAGTTATTAAGACCTTATAATGTTTTTATGCCTAAAGAAAGATTTGGCCCAGATGATGATGGGGGATATGTTGTGCCAACTTATGTGTTGGAGAATTGCTCGGCGTTGTTCACATATGGGGTTGGTAATGATTCAAGATTTGAAGAGAGTTTTGGCTCAAAATATAAAATACCTGTGTATCTTTTTGATCACACCATACGAGAGCCAGAGCCATGGAGATTAAAAGACCAAGGTGAAGGGTGGAGACAAACCGAACAAAGATGGGCAGATGTTGGGTGTTATTATTTTGCACATGGATTGGGGTATGATAATATGTGTAAAGATTTTCATTATGATTATGATAAATTAAGAACAACGGGATATACATTATTAAAAATCGATATTGAGGGAGGGGAGTATGATTATTTTTTAAAAACCGATATTCCTTTAATGTCAGAAAGAGTAATGGGAATTATATTGGAGGTTCATGATTTACCACTCGAAGAACGCAGAAATGATTTGATGACGATTATGGATAGGTTCAATGAACATTTTATCCTGTGTCATATACATGGAAATAATTGGGGTAAGTTGTTTGAGTATGAAAATGAATTAATTCCGCAAACCATGGAATTAACATTAATTAACAAAAAATTTGTTGAGAAGTATGAATGGGATTATCAAGATTATCCAATTGAAGGAATAGATTTACCGAATCGCCAAGACGAAGAGGATAATAAATTAACATTCGCGAAACCTAAAAAAATATATAAAACGCCGTATACTCCAAAACCTATTGATAAACCAAATAATGTGAAAATGTCTGTTGGTGATATTATCGACAGATATACGATTTGTAAATTAAAATCGGAAAGAGGGAAAACCGATAATTCAAAGGAATTGTCTGATTTATTTAATGCGTTACGAGACTATAAAGATACTCAGTCATATATTGACGAATTATATAGATTACATGGTGAGATATGGGATTTAGAAGGGGATATTCGTAGAGAGAATGAGGATATTTTAGGATTGGAAGAAGTTGGACGACGAGCTCTTAAACTTAGGGATATGAATAAAATTAGGATTAATATTAAAAATGAAATTAATTCTAAATATAAAGAAGGGTATATCGAAGTAAAAATAGATCATGGAAGTGAAACCGAGCCTTCGGTTATTATTTCATTAACAACCGTACCTGAAAGATTAGCCGAATCAGATGATAGAGCAATTATGTCAACGATTATATCATTGTGCGAGCAAGAAGATAGTGACTATGAGGTTCATTTTAATATTCCGGAAATATATAATATAACTCAATCGCCATACATTATTCCTAACTGGTTACATGAACTTAAATTAAAATATCCACATTTGAAGATCTTTAGAACTGAAGATGTGGGCCCGCCAACAAAGATGATACCCACATTAAATCGAGTGAAAAATCCCGAAACGTTGATATTGGCGCTCGATGATGATTTAGTTTATCATCCTGAAATGATTAAAGAACATAGAAAATACCATGAACTATTAAAAGATAGTGCCATAGTGTATGAAGGACGAGATCCTGTAACACCAACATCACATGGGGATATACGAGATTCGTGGGTCCTTTGTGTTACTGAAATTACAGAAGTGAAATCATTTCAACATTATAAATCAGCGTCATATAAGAAAAAATATTTTAAAGAAGATTTCTTTATTGATTATGTCGGGAAAACATATTCTGATGATGTGCTGGTGAGTAAATATTTCAGAGATCACGGTATAAAAATAATGGTTGTTCCTTATGAAAAGGATGTTCATCTTTTTCAAACAAAAGAAGGATGGGATACATATGGCGGAGTAACAAGTTTTCCCGTTTTAAGACATACATCAAGCAGCGCTCATGAAACTGGATGTAATCATCCTGGATTACTAGCATTACCAATTGGTGGTAGATTTTATACTCCTAAAAAATGGGATAAATAAATTATTAAAAAAATTAAAATATGGACTTGATTTCGAAAACACTACATCATATAGGAAAAAACAAAACGGATGCTTTTGTTATACAAATTGGTGCGATGGACGGTATTAATTTTGATGATACCAGAGGATTTCTTGATATGTATAAATGGCCAGCATTATTAATAGAACCCATTCCAGCACTATACGAAGAACTTAAAAAGAATTTTCAAGATAGAAATAATTACATATTTGAACAATGTGCAATTACTGAAAATGATGGCGAAGTGGTGATGTTAACTATTCCTCCTGATGTCATTGAACGGGAACAACTACATCCAGGATATAAAGGAATGAGTGGAATATACCCATTAAAAAATGGATTTGGAAGTGATTATCAACGAGATATTGATGTGAAGAAAAATTTTGGTGTCGATGTGAGAGTTAATGGATTAACTTTTGAGTCGGCGCTGAAAAAACATAATATCGTAAACTTTGATATTCTTATATGTGATGCCGAAGGATATGATTGGAAAATATTCAAACAGGTTGATTTGGAAAAATATAAACCATCTTTTATTCGATTAGAGTATATTAATTTGAGTGACGAAGAAAAACAATTGACGATTGATAAGTTAACAAATAATGGATATGTTACGGAAATCGGGCAAGATGTTGATGCGGTAACTCAATCGGTGTGGGACGAAATTAATGCGGTTGCTCCGGAAGAAAAGGTGGGGTCACCAACTAAAGAAGAAATAATAGGATATGATCAAATAAAACCATTGGTTAAGTCTTTAAGCGTCGACGATAGAATGAAATTACTTAATTATTTAAATGGAAAAGAAATTGAAATTTTAAATCGTGATCTTACAGTAGTAACAGGATTATGGAACATCGGAAGGGAAGGAAGAGATTTTACTCACTATATTGAACATTTTAAAAAATTCTTAGAGATTCCTGTTAATATGTTTATTTATATTCCACAAGAATATGAGTATTTAGTTTGGGAAAAAAGAACTAAAGAAAACACTTATGTTAAAATTGCGGAATTAGAATATATTAAAAATGTTTATGACCCATTTTGGGTTAAAACCCAAGCTATGAGAAATAATCCCAACTGGTATAATTCAACGGGTGAAGGTGGGTGGTTAAAAACCAGCCCTCAGGCAACATTGGAGTATTATAATCCAATTGTTCAATCTAAAATGTTTTTACTTAATGATGTCACAATATGGAATCCATTTAATACCGAATATTTTATGTGGTTTGATGCTGGCATCACTAATACTGTTGGGGAAGGATTTTTAGTTGAAAATAGGGCGCTGGATAAAATAAATCCATATTTAAATGGATTTTTATTTTTATCATATCCATATGAAGCTACCGATGAAATTCATGGATTTAATTATCCCGCTATGTGTGATATTGCGGGTGAACCTGTGAAATATGTGTGTCGTGGTGGGTTATTTGGTGGAACAAAGGAAATAATTAATCAAGCTAATGCAACTTATTATTCAACATTAGGTAATACACTCAATAAAGGGCTAATGGGGACAGAAGAAAGTATTTTTGCTCTTATGTCATATGCTGAGCCTCACATATATAAAAGATACGCATTAGATGGAAATGGACTAATAGTTAAATTTATTCAAGATCTTATATCCGATACAGTTGTTCTGGAACCATTCATTGAAAAAAATGTTCAGCGGGTCGTAACTAAACAGGATTTATTAAATGTTAAAACTAATCTTTATATTCTAACATTTAATTTTCCACAACAACTTCTACATACAATATCTTCAATGTTAAAAGTTCCAGAATGGTTATCTAAACCTCATTTAGTTTTGATTGATAATTCCACATCTGAGGAGGCTGTTGTGGATAATAAGGTTCTCGCTGAAAGGTATAATATGGAATATATTAAAATGGACGATAACACAGGAATATGCGGGGGTAGACAGAAAGCCGCCGAACATTTTCACGAATCAGATGCTGATTATATGTTTTTCTTTGAAGATGATATGACTGTTAATCCGCCAGAATTAAATGGGGAATTTTGTAGAAATGGATTTAGAAAATATATTCCAAATCTTTATGAAATTCTTCATAAAATAATAATGAAAGAAAAATTTGATTTTTTAAAATTATCATTTACTGAAGTATATTTTGATAACGATAAATGTCTTCCTTGGTATAATATACCACAAACTATTCGTGATCGTGATTGGCCAGATTATAATAAATTACCTGTAACAGGATTAGACCCAAATTCACCACTAGCCGAATATAAACATGTGAATGTATGTGATGGTGTGGCGTATTTGATTGGTGATGTTAATTACTGTAATTGGCCAATGATTGTTTCCAAAGCAGGAAATAAGAAAATGTTTATTGACACAACATGGGCGCATCCATTCGAACAAACATGGAGCTCACATATATATCAATTAACAAAAAATGGAGAAATACATTCGGGATTACTATTGGCCTCTCCAATTTGGCACGAGAGAATAGTGTATTATAAACCAGAAGAAAGAAGAGAAAATTAATAGTTGAAGAACCAACTACTTACCTGACTCTTCTTTTGGCTTTTCTTCTTGAGGTTTCTCAATTTTTTTCAATCCAGCATTATCATCTGCCTTTTTTTGATAAAACTTTTTCGTTGCTTCTTCGTGTTGTCTACGAATTTCGGCCTTTTCCTCTTCAGTTACTTTAAATGTGCTCATATTTTTCAATTTTTTTTATTTTCATTATGTCTAACGACTCTTCTTTTTTATTTAATAAGATCTGACATTTCTCATATTCTTCTCTATCTTCTAAAATTTTGATCATTTTAATAATCACCTCGACACAAAGTTCCAGGTCATTATTATAATGTAAAACTTGATTTGAGTTAAAATAATCATTTAATACGATATTGTCAAGGTTTCTCAAATAATCATATATCATTCTTAGCTCAGTATCGTCGTAGCTACCGATGTGAATGATCCTAATAGCCTGAAGTAAAAAATTTATAGACATTATATGCATAAATACCAAAAACAATATAATTATATAGATATGATTAGTTAATATGAAGGTTAAATTAACAGAACAACAATTTGATGATTTATCTAAGAACTTAAAAGGTAATATACCAAACCCTGTACTAAACGATGTGGATTTTGAAAAAGAGGCTCCGAATCTAACAAAAATGATTAAAACTTTGATGACGAATAAAAATGCAAATATTAATGATATATCAAATAATATTCGTCCAAATAATTCCATTTCTGAGCCTAAATTTGCTAAAACTATTCCTAGTGGTAATCAGATGATGCATCCATTAGGTCATAAAAATCCAATTACCAGTTCATTTGGAAATAGAAACACTGGAATTGCTGGAGCCAGTAAAAATCATAAAGGCGTTGATATCTCTACACGATCAGGATCACCAGTATATGCTCCATTAGATGGAATAGTTATAGATTCTCGTGACACATCACCAAATCCTTGTGGCGGGTTTATAAAATTGGATCATATTAATATGGAAACAAAATTTTGTCACTTGAGTAAATTGAATGTTCAGAAAGGTGTTAAAGTTAAAAAGGGACAGATAATAGGTTATTCTGGAGGAGGAAAAAATGATCCAATGCGTGGATTATCAACTGGCCCACATTTACACTATGAAATATTAGATAATAGTGGTATTGCTATGAATCCAGTATCGGTAGAACCCAATTTAGCGTAACATGGAATTATTAGATGATAATAAAGAAAAACTTGAGAAGTTTGTCAAATTCGTTAAAAAAGAATTAGGAATTAAACACGCTCCAACTATAGCACTTCTAAATACGAGAAAAACTATAAAAACCACAGCGAATTACGATTATACAAAAGAAAATAAAATAATTAAAATATTTGCTAAAGATAGAATGATGGTTGATATTATGAGAAGTATTGCTCATGAGATGACACATCATAAACAATGGGAAGACGGTAAGTTAAAAGTAAAACCACCCGATATCGGTGGCCCAATCGAGGACGAAGCAAATGCTAAAGCGGGACAATTTATTAAGATGTTTGCAAAGATCGATCCAACAATCTACGAATAATCATTCTCTCTTAAATTTTAATAGAATTTGTACTGAAACACCTCTGATTTCATTTCCATTTATTAAATATAAGTCTGATATAACTGACGGGGTTAATAACATTAATCTACTTGGATATGCTGTGTTTATCATATATTCATATCTCAAGTTGTTTATTTCAATTTCATCAATGGTATAAGGTGGATATATCACATCGAATCGAATACGAGATTCATCACAATATAATGAAAAACTATTGTCGTCAAATTCCCATTTAGTTTGATTCTTAATAAATCTTTTGTCAATTGGTGTGAGTCTATAATTTAATCCTCCGAGACAAATGGTGTCTGTTTCATATATTAATTCTGGTGGAATTGTTTCGGTAATAATATCGTAATCAAAGAATGTCCATACTCCCCCGCTAAGATGTGGATCAATGTATTCTATATATGGGTCACAACCAAAAAGAAGTGGAATTAATAATAAAAATAATAATTTTTTCATGTGTTTATCATTTATAATTAGCACAAATATAGTTATTATTTTGGATATACAATACAAATTCAATGTTTTTTAGTATTTATATGGTATGAAAGTTATAGTAACCGAATCGCAATTAAGAAATATTCTTAAAAAACATAAAAAGAAAAAAGAATTTGATGAAGCGGCATCATTAACATCACCGTCAACAACTAATCAATCAACGCCGTCAACACCATCAACACCATCGTCCGCAACATCATCTGCGTCTTCATCCACATCATCCACAACATCAGATGATGCTGGAACTAGTCCTGGAGCTGCTGATTATCCACCATATCCAGAAGTTGGTCATTGGGAAAGTGGAGTTACAAGAGGACCAGCAAATCAAATCGCAGTAACAAAATGGTCTGATACTGTTGGTTCATCATTAACAAGAGGAAAAGCAAATCCATTGAAATAATTAATAATAACTGATATTTATATATAAATTAGAAAATGAATAAACCTAAACAAACAATTGAAGAGTCATTAAAGAAAATTAAATTTATGATGAATTATGATTCATCACAGACTCTTACTGAACAATCAGATACCGCTACCTCAAGATGGGATCCGAATCAAAAAAGATGGGTTTCAACAGTGCCATCTGAAGTAAGTGAGAATTTTATTAACGGTATAGTGGACAGTTTATATAAATATTATTCTAAAGCCGAAGCTATAGTTAATGGGATGAGTGCTTATACAAATAATGGAAAACCAGGTCTTGAAGCAGTTAAAGAGGCATATAGAATAAAATATGGGAAAGAATTACCAGGAAGTGTGATGCCAACTGAGGATATTACGAAACCCGATCCAATCAAAGGACCTGTTGATACACCAACACAAACAAAACAATGGCCATTCGCTAAAGGAACCGAGGACAGTCCATTTAAATATGGAACACAAGGTAGCGGAATTGCACAAGTTCAACAGGCACTGGGATTAACTCAAGATGGAAAATGGGGTCCAGTAACAGATGGTAAAATTAAAGAATTGGCTCCTGAATTTGCTAATGGATTTACAAATGACAGCATAATGCAAGTTATTCAAAAAGTTCGTGGACAAGTTAATCCAACAGCAATTACCCCACCAAATCTTAAACAAACTACTAATTTAGCGCCAGCTCAGAATACGGCACAATTAGCGGGTAATACGATAAAACCAAGAGCTTAATATGATAAAAAGAAAACTAACACCCGAAGAATCGTTACAGAGAATCAAATTGATGATGAATTACGATTTATCAAGAACCCTTGAAGAACAATTAGAATCACCTGGGGGAATTGCCGGAAAAACCGCTATGGCAACAGGCGGTGCAGCAGGACTTGGAGCCGTTGCTGGCGGTATTTATGGCGCCACAGCAACTTCTGTTGCGGCAATAGAAGGCGGAGCGACTGGATTAGGATTAGCTATGATGCCTGGGGCTAGTTTGGCGGCAGCGGGGGCGATGGCGACAGCTGCTATCGCGGGGGCAGCAGCTTTGGCTTTAACTCCATTAGTATTATGGTTAGTTGATAAAGACAAAGCATATCCAAAAACCAAAAAATTATTTGAATATGTGAAAACCAATAAAGATAAAATTGATCAGGTTGATAGAGGATTGAGTGACGATCAAATACAAGAATTATCTGATGATTTATACAATGCGATGAAAGGACTTGGTACTAGAAATAAATTAGTTTTTAGTGTGTTTGATTCTTTAGTGACAATATCTGACTTATCGGCTTTAATCGCTACCTTTAACGAAGATCATGAGAATGAAGGAGACGGTGATCTACTTGAATGGCTTGATGCTGATATCGATATATCATCAACATGGAATAGAATATATGTACCAGTTAGAAATCTTGTTAAAAAGTTTGCGAAAAAATTAGGAGAAGAAAATAAAACAGATCAAACAGATAAACCGGATGAAACGACTGGTGGAGGTGCTGGGTATAAACCTTGTACAGGAACATAT
>Ga0315288_10010104_pt1 | contig 11884 bp, 5 predicted proteins | sample YL17G11_20_MG_FD_203454 | JGI IMG/M metagenome (GOLD analysis project Ga0315288, IMG submission 203454) | Sediment microbial communities from Yellowstone Lake, YNP, Wyoming, USA - YL17G11_20 | ecosystem: Environmental > Aquatic > Freshwater > Lake > Sediment | place: USA: Wyoming | collected... | reverse complement strand
ATGCCGCTCGTAAAACGTTGCAGGCTTTCAACACCAGTAATCCAGAATACTACGCGTCCCCACAGGAGACTGAAGCTTTTGGAGAAGCTGAAAATAGTGGTGTGCGGCTTTGGTTTGTTTTACATGGTAAAGAGGGTGGAAAGACCTCACCAATGTATATTACTCATCAGGGATCTATTGTCTCTACCGATGAAAGTGGTTCAAAGCCTGCTAGAGGTTTTGTTCAAGTATCGGTCAAAAATGGTAATCCTGATTTGCCGATGATTATGATTCAAGGACCATCTGGTCCCGAATCATTGCAAGAATATGGGTTCAGTGTATCAGCCGCTATTACAAAGGCTGCCAATTATGAGCTAGCAAATAAGCTGGTAATGAAGAGTAAGACGGATCCTAAAGTTGCTGCCGAAATTGCACAATATCTTGACCGTAACATGATCACGGATGATGACAAGATATTGGCTCTTACTCAGGCGATGCTGGAAAATCCTGAAATTACCAAGCAATTATCTAAGTTGCTGGGTGAGAAGAAATTACATCCATCTATTCCGGCTGACCCAAACGCTGTGATGATTAGTAACTGGCCAGCTCAACAGACCACCCAATATAGCGGCATTAAACCAATGGGTGATCCGTCTACTGGTGTCTTAGAGGGACCATATCAAAAATCAGGTAGTTATGAAGCCTGTATTTTAGCTGCTCAAGAAGTATTAGATACTCATGGCGGCTATTCTGCGCAAGCTCAAGCTGAGTATGAGTCCCGTTTAACTAAACTCGGTGTCGATAAGACCACTAAGGATGTACTTACCCGATATTTCAAAGATTACGGACGGCAGATGGTTAAAGACGTGCCTCGTAAGAAGCACGCTCAGATAGAATCTCATAAGGCCGTCGACCCGGCAACTGTTGAATATTGGGTCAATTATTTTGGTGGTAGTATGTTTAGTGATGGGTGGTATGGTCAACAGATGACCCGTACCATCCCCAAGAAAACGTATAAAGGCGATGGAACGACTGAAAGTGTTGATTCAGACGATGAAGAAGGCGTAATCGGTAATCCAGAGAAAACTTTTGGTCACGACAAAGAATCACAGATACAGCAGCCTAGTAGTGCTGTACCCAGAAAGAAACAGAGAAGTGCTCCTAGTGGTGGTCCACGACAAATGCGGGCACCAAGACCAACCGCTACTCCTGGCTTCTTCGATCCAGGTGGGTATTTGCAACAGAAGAAAGTTGCCCCCATGAAGGCAACTATCGAGCAGGCTGGTCAGATTGCTGAACAACTATTAGCGCATGCTCGTATTAATCCACAGGTTATGCAACATATAGATCAATTGTTGCATACATATCAGGCCCATGATACATCAGCAAAACAAAAAGCCGTTACTGCCATTCGTCTACAGACGCCACAATACCGTCCACCTGCTGGTTGGCAAGTATATGATGACACTCTTAGAGGGGCCATGTTGCCCCCGGCATTGTCAACCGTTAGTGGTGCTATAGAAGAAGCAAACAAAATCATACAACAATCTGCCGCTGAAGACGCTCCTAAAGAAACTACATCCACCGGTACACAACCAACATACGGTTCTGAAGGTGAGATGATTAATGCTTCTAAGAAGTTGGCTAGTGATTATGCGGCTTATGTTAAGAAAACCGATAAGGGATATGAAGTAAAGAGTGAGAAGAACCCAAGTTGGAGTGGTGGCACTTATAAGAGTAAAGAACAAGCTGACAAGCGACTCAAACAGGTAGAGATGTTCAAGCATATGTCCTTCGTAGCGTATGGGGACATTAATGCTGACCGCATGTTTGGTAAGATTTCTGAATGCCTGTCGATTTGTGATGATACAGTTGGTATCTTGAATATGGTAAATACTTTTATTGACGATGAATCAATAAATAAGAACGCTGATATTCAGAAATTTGCTAAGACATTACGCGACATGGTGGTTGAAGCCATTCAAAAGGCTGAAGCTGAGCCATCATCTGAATTTTCACGTGATTTATCAGGTCTATATCACGGATATTTGGCTAAGCATCCAGATCTTGAATGGAAAATGCTAGAAGGTAAGAATAGGCGACATCTTCTACCAGAGGAGATATCAGAAATCCTATATTCTGCCGCTCATGAACGACCTTTCTTTAAAGCGTTTCAGAAGTTACTTGATAGGTATGAGCGTAAAGACAAAGAAAAAACATGGCAGAGTCTCAGCGAAGAACGCAAGAAATTGTATAAAGAGAAGAAGCAAAAGGAACGTCAACCATGGTTGCAGTGGATTAAAGAGAAGGTTAGTCCAGAAGCACCAGCTAAACCTGTAGAGCCGCCAGCAGCGGCGGGACCAGTAAAACCGTGGGAGAGAGAAGATCCCCAATGGGAAGATGTTCCAGGTACTCAACAGGCGACTCCACCAGTAACCGGACCAACTGAACCCGAGACTACCGAAGAACCTAAAGAGACCCCGGCGTCCCCGGCACCTACGCCAGAAGGTCCAGCTAAAATGTTCGGACCGCCCACAGGTCGTACTCCCAAGGTGTCTCCGGATAAACCACAACCACCACCTAAACAAGCCCCAACTCCTCAAGAACGAAAAACGATTGAGGATGTGGCTAAACAGTTTGCTGGTCAAAAGGGACAGCACGTTGAATTCATGCAGAAATTGCTGAAAACTGTGCCATGGCCTAAACCAGAAACCCAAGAACAAATCAAGCAATATCGAGAACGTGGATATCCATCTAAGGTTGGAATGACAGTATGGGAAATCTGTGAATATAGCCCAGATTTCGCCTATAAATTCTTAATCCCTCATTATATGTCGCAGGGTGATGAACGATCCGCTAATACTATTAGGGTTTATTTACAGCAAAAAGGTATTCTTGAAGGATTTGAGCCACCACCAGGCGCTAAGCGACCAACCAAGGAGAAAGAACGTTCTGTAAAATGGAAAGGTGAAACACCTACTCCAGAGTTGTCAGAAGAGGCTAAAGAGCAACCAAAGTTCTTACCTTCTAAATGGGACACATTTCAGATTCCAGCGTTCAGTAACGCTACGATTCCTGAAATTATGAATAATTTCTGGGACAAGAAAAAACAGCTAAATACATTCTTGGATCACATGGCGGTTCACCACTATCATCAAATAGTAGAGTGGGGTAAAGAGGCTCTTCCTGAGAAAATGTCTGATAGATGGGTGGATAATATCGAACAACGTCGTAAACAATATATGCATACTGATAAGCAGCGTGAACCTATTGAGAAGGCAGAAGAAACTGGTATTCTTAGCAGTGTTTTACAATGGAAGATTCCAGAAAACACCGATATCCCAGCTTTCGCGGGTAATACCATAGAACAAGCCCTTAAGAAGAATAAGTCGGCGGTTATTGATTTTATGTTGAAGGATGAAAATCGTCGTACCGTTCTGCTATCTTATATCAAGCACACGGCACCAGATCAATATCAATCTTGGGTTGATAAAATATCTGATATGGAGAGTGGTGAGACACCTGAAAAACCAAAACAGAAGAGTAAGGCATTTGATCCACTGCCCAGTGGACGATTTAAAGGTAAATCGGTGCCTGAAGTTTTGAGTTTATTAACGGGTGCTGGTGAATCATCAAAAACCAGTCCACAAGCCATTGAATTTCTTGCTGAGGTATTTGAGAATGCTCCGGAATATTACGAAACATATATGAAGACCCTAGACCCGGATGCCAGAGAGGTGTATGATGAGAAGGTTCTCAAATACCTAAATGAACAAGAGGAGCCATTCGAGGAACCTGAAGTTGAGAAATCAACCGATGAAGACGAAGAAGACATTCCACCAGAAATCGTGGAAGAAGATGATGACCTAGAAATAGAAGATGACGAACCAGAAGATGACGAACCAGAAGATGACGAACCAGAAGATGAAGAAGAGTCAGAAGCCACTGATTGGGAGAAGGATAAAGCTCTTCGTAGTGCTGTTTATGGAAAAGAAATGTCGATGAGAGGACCTCGTAGAGGTTCCATGGGAGATAATATGCGAAAATGGAGTAAGGCTGGTCCAGGTCCAACCGCTTATAATGCACCTGGTAAAGATGATCGAGAAGACTATAAGCATAAGGAACCCAATAAACAACCCGCAAGATCACGTAATCGGTTCAAGATTACCAGGATGCATTCCACGAGTTCTACTCGGGATGGTGGATATGTCATCATGGAACTTGGTTGGGACCCTAAATTGTTTGAGGGTATGAGTCCACAGAATATTCAGCATCAAGTAATTTCATATATCAAGGGCTTAGAGGGTGACAAACACTATCACGACTTTGGTATTATGGGTAGGGCAAGAATCACGATGTTTGATGAAGATGCTGGAGTAGCTGAAATCAAAGTGCGGTGCAGTGAAACTCGAGGTATTATGCCGATTACATACTGTACCGATGACACGAGTGTTAGAGTTCCAACAACTGGTATTCGATAGGAGACTTCAATGCGATATATGTTAGTAAATGTTAGTGAAGGTAATTTGCCAATAGACTTACATCATCCAGACGTATCATATCAAAGAATGAAGATGCGTCGATTGGGTCCTGATGTGGCAGTAAGTATCCCACGCGGTGAATCAATTGATATTCTACCACATTTCAAGGGATCTCTCGAGCGAGCACACGCCGCTATTAAGCATAGTCGTGATGTTATGAAGCTGCTGAATCCAAATCAGCTTCATATCTATGTCTGTGACGATGCGGGAAATCGTATTGATGTTGAGAAGCTTCTTGGATGCGCTGGTAGTGAGAAACCAGTTGATGTAGTGGCTAAAGTAGATATTGAACCAGCGATAGATGTAGCTCAAACACTGGCTAGTCAGCCTAAAATTGAGACTACTGAGCCTAAAACATATAAGAAATATAAGAAAGAAGAACTTGAAAAATTGAATAGAAATCAAATTGTAAAATTGGCTAAAAAAGACCTCAATATGAATATTGATCCTAATACCTCTAAAGTAGAGATGATTGCACTTATTACAGGTATCTAAATGGTCGATAAAAAATTACCCACTCTTACCGCTGAAGAGCAAGAAATTGCGGAAGAGGTGCTAGAATCTAGTGATGAAGAACCATTAGAAATTGGCGGCACCACCATTTCTCCCGATGAAGTGTTGGCGGTTGGTAGTAATTGTATTGACAAAGATCATATTGCCGAAGAATTAGAAAAAATAGCCATTAATACAGAAAAAGCTGTAAAGAACAAGAAGAAAATTGAGCAATTGGCTGTTTCGGCAAAACTCATTGAAATTCTGAATAAGGCCGAATCTGATACGGATGGTCCAAGCCCCATCATCATCCCGAAATATGCTGCGCTATGCACGCTTTGTAAGTGGTCGACAAAAGAAATTGAGCTATATAATTGGGTGTCTCAATTGGCTCTTGGTGGTTTATCATACGGTAGAATCTGGGGTCTACTTAATGATTATATGCCCAAAATGCATCCAGCTGTCAAAATACCTTCTAGAAAAACGGTGTGGATTCATTTTGCTAAACACGTGTACCCTAAAGAAACTTTAGAGATATTGGCAGCTAGGAAAGCCCGATGCCCCACAGCACAGGCTGAATTGGTTGAAAGCCAGACCCTTAGAGAGGTGTTGGCTGGTCATTTTGATGAATATACGGAATTGTGTTCCCTATACACAAAATTCCGAGAAGTAAATGATAAAATATATGCTACCGCTGGATCATTAATGATTAGTAAGGGTGGATTCAATGAATGGTCACAGAATAAGATTCAAACATATGTGTCGATGATCAACACTCAAAAGTCCATTTTATCAGAAATTGGAAAGATGCGACAGGGCGACAAACTAGTTAGTGTTGTCGCTAAATTTATTATCGAGCATTTTACTAAGAGTATTATCCATAAATTGTCTGAAGAATTTGATACATTGGCTGGAATTATGCGTAGACAGGGTGTAACTAACGAAGTATTAGACGCTTTTTCAGCTGTAACCCATGAACGTCTTGGTCATTTGATCGTTGAAGAGGCTAGAACTGCCATGGATCAAACCAAGAAAGAGTTCAAATTACCCAATTAATCATGCCAACTAAAACATCAACGCTTCCTAACGGAAAACGGGTAAAACTCGGTAATGGGAGTGAAGGAACTATAGTAAGAAAGGAAGAACGTGAGGGCTTTCACGGTTACATTGTGAAAATCACGCGGTCTTTAGATAAATCACAAATAGGCACAACCGTTGGTGCCACGATATCAGGTATGCGCGTGGCACAATTAACCACTCCTGCAGTAACCACCACACCTAACGTAATAATACCCTCAGTAGTAGACGTTGGTGGTAAAGATGATCCCAAGGAAGTGGTAGAGAAGATTAAGAAATTAGAAGAACAAAAAGTACGGGACACGCAACAAGAATTACAAAATGCACAAAAGCAGATAACCATGATGCAAGCTATTGCTCAAACCACACCACCTATACCACAGCAGCAACAAGAACTAGAAAAGAATCTTAATCAACAAGAGCAAAATGAAGAACAAGAAGTTGACGAGCAACAACAACTGAATTTGCAAAATCAAGTAATGCAACAACAACAGCAGCAAACACAACAGATGAACATGGGTCAACAACAACTGTTGCAAAAACAATCGTTTACACAGCTCGCTCGTCCTGAGAGAGCTGATGTGGCAATAAAGCTGGGCGACACATCAGTTTTGTGTGATGTCGCGGCCACCGCTAAACAACAAGTAACAGGTTTACAAGCCTATGAGTCACTTCCAAAGGATCGTGGACTCTGGTTTCCAATGTATGTTAGAAGAGCCGCGTCTTTTCATATGGGCAATGTTTGCTTCCCTATCGATATTGTATTTGTGGATAACGACAAAATTGCCAAGATAGTATCAAATATTCGACCACGGCAAATGGGGTCATGGTCTGCCCAATGCACTGATGTTGTAGAGGTCAATGGTGGTTGGTGTAACGAAAATCGTGTTCATGTTGGGTGTAGAGTACAAACACCAACATGTGATAAAACCGCCTCTCGTTCGTCAATAGAGCGAGCTATCAACACGTCATGGTCGGGACCTCAAAAGGCACGAATCAAGAGTGATAAAAATTCCGGGATGTCATACGACCAACTTCGTACCATTACAGAGGCAGCCACTACTGAAGATCCGATACTTCAACAAATTGAAACTTTGATCCCTGAACTTAAGAAAACAGCCCAGGAAGATTACAAGGTAAAGCCAATTACCTATCGTGAGCAGCCGGGTGAAGTTGATCGACGAAATCCTACCGAGCGATTTCGAGATCATGATCTTCCTCCAGTAAGTAGCCCGATGGGTGAGGATGCTCCTAGTTCTGCGATTGCTGATCCATTGAATTCTGGGGTTAGTTCTTATGACCGATCACATTGGAAGATGCAGCTTGGATTTGATCCACTGACCCAGCCAGATACTGGAAAGTCACAGCTAGAAAAGATCCAAACCGGTCGTGGTCCTACTGAAGGTGAACAAGTCGTTAGGCCAGCCTCTAGACAGGCTCAAATACCAGTAAATACTCCAAATTCATTTGTTGGAATAAATACAGAAAAACTTGCAAAAAGTTCTCTTCAACTATACACTAAGAATCCGCCTGATTGGGGCGAGACATCAGATCCAAGAGGCTATGATAAGATGGCGATCATCAATGATGAGATCATCTCCAATTGGCTTTCAAAACTTGGTTTTGATGAGAAAAACGATGCTAAATTGCGTAGCACTATGTTCACGGAAGAATACAAGAGAATGTTAGGTGACAGTTTAGTAACTGCTCGTTTAGTTTCTGATTTTGACATGCTCGGTAGTGATTTGCTTCTCTATAGGAGAGACCAATGAATAAAATGTATAAGAAGGCTGTTGCCGTTCGTAGACAAAAACAGTCTAAAATTAATAGTCAGGTGAAGGCTGCGATGAGGGGCTTACCCTCTCATACCGCTAAACTGACATTTGATTTGACGGATCGGGACACTAATAAGAGACTTGATGTTCCTCATAATGCTAGAATCAAGGCCATTTCCATAGTATCTGATCTACTGGATAGTTTTGGCTTGCCGTCTAAGGCAAAACTGGAATATCTGGGTACCGTGAAGAAGGCCACGACCAAGGATGGTACTATTAAAGATGGTATTCTGAAGGTTGGAGCTACAATTTCTACATTGCTGGGACATAGAATTGCTATTGATGTTCCGGTGATTGTTAGAGACAAAAGCCTACTCGAGCCAGCGGTATTTTTCTATGATGGTAGCCCATATGTATTGTGTAAGCAGGCTATTGATCAGCTGGTTAAACGTGGTACTCTGGATAAAGCGGTGGCAGAACGTAAGAACATGTACTCACCACCCCTTATGGAAAAGTGGCTAGGCATTGACCACGAACAACCACGTTCTCCAATCATCAATCGGGATCATATGTTCAATCCGGGGTCTCGTAATCCATGGAAATTCCGTCGTTATTCACAGAAGACCCCATCAACAAGTGAACAGGAATGTCCAGCCTGTGAGGGTGAAGGAAAATCACCGAGTGGTAACCGTCGTGGACCACGAGAAGATTGGATGGAACCTTGTCCAGTTTGTTATGGGTCTGGTACTATAGAATCACAAGAATCATCAGAATCAGATAGTGATGTCGAGGGAGCACGTTTGAGCCCGTACACAGAGGAAAAATGTGAGCAGTGTGGTTATTCGATGCCCACTAATGAGGCAGGTTGCCGTCAATGTGGGGCACCCAGGACCACGCGGAGACCGCTTGAACAGGCGTTTGAGTCTAAGAGTAAGGAGCGGCCAGAGTTTGAAGTAAATGAGGGCACACCTGTTCTCGAGTTAAATGCTCAAAAGAAGACTGATAAAAAGGATCGTGAACGTATCAATATTGATACCCCGACTGAATTTCCCAAGGTATGGAAGGGTGATGTCAAGGATCAGGTACTTGATCCAGCAGAGCGTAACCATGAAGAACTGTTTGGTGTCGGGGAAGAGGTAAAGCTTAATGAAGATTTTGAAGCCCGTGAACGAGGTGGTGGTCAAATTATTGTGCCAAGTGGTGAGCGGGGCAAAATTATCCGTGATGTACAAGGCGATGGTTTATGTCTAATGGTTAATTTTCCGGACATGGACATGTCAGCCATCGTACCCCGACGATTCCTCAAATCTGCCCAGGAGGATAAGCACCCTTTTGATCGACAAGCCACTATCCACGGTGGGTATGTGGTTAATTTAGAGGTTGATGGTGCCGAGGATGTTATTACTGAGCTTTTGTCGTTAGGCATTACTAAAGCTAAATCGGTTGATGGCGCTTTTCTAATTCCAGGTCACGATGAAGCTGAGATGTGGAAAATCGCCAAAGACTGGTTTGATAATAATGAGGGCAGTTCATTTTTCGATGGTGAGAAGGATTTACAAACCGCATTCCAAAAAGCTCAAATAGTTAATCTGAATGACTATGTGGGCGACAAAGAAGAATCGGGGATGCCCGACTATTTGGAACCGGTAGCCGATGCAATCCCAGGTCTTCGATCGTTATACAAGAAGAAATCTAGTATGGCGGCTGGTGTATATTCAATAGTTCTACCAGATTTTCCAGAAACTGGATGGACCTTGTTTGTAGATCCCGAAGGACACGCAGTCCTTCAACAGACTGATGGTAGTGGTGCTGATATATTAGCAGTATATAGTGGTACAACACATGTTGATCCAGTCGATGTGATTGACGCCGCTATTGCATCTGGTAAGGACGAGATGCTTGAGTCCATAACAGACATGCAACGATGTATTAATGATTCAGGTATTAAATATGATTTGGAATCTGAATTTAATGAACAAATTAAATTACATGAACAAGAATATGGTGAGCCCGATGAAGAATATGAACAAAATGGAGATGATAAACAGGGTATTAGTGAAACAGAATTAGAAAATCCATATGTAACTTCCGGTGAGCCGCTTGGTCCAGAGACAACCCAAAAATGTAAATGGTGTCTTTCGCAGATGGACGAGCCAGCTGGTGTAGCGCAAGGTGAGCCCATCTGTCAGAAGTGTCTCGAATTTGCCAAGGAACATCCGGAAGAGTGCGAGCCTGAACAATTGAAAGATCTTGGGATCAGTAAATCAGCGGCCACTATTGATCAAATTAAGCATGAAATCCGAATAATGTTCCGCGAAGGGTATTGTAGAACAGATATTGTGGCAGCTGTCAAAGAACGGTATCCAGAGCATGCAGCTGAGGTTCTCAAGAACCTCGATTAACCCCTCGGTTGAGGGAGGCTATAAGGAGCTTACTATGAGTATTTGGGTTGTGGTGGATCATGTGGGCCGACAATTTTTAGGTAATGTTACTGATGAAAATGGTGACATCCTTACTATTGAATCACCCCTCTTAATAAGCGAGATTATTCAACCGACTCAAGATTCAAATCAGGCTAAGGTAGATCTACGGGTACAACCAATTTGTCACACTTATGATGTGCCGTCTATTGAGGTGCGTTGGGCATCTAGGTATCCCGCCAATGAACAATTATCAGTTCTTCATGAAAAATTTGTGGCACAAACCCGCGCAAAACGTGCCGGGATAGAAATTGCCAGTTCAATGCCCAAGGGCCTATCACTGGTGAGACATTGAGCCAAGCGATTGAAAATGACGATTTTATGTCGTCCATTCAATCAATCGTTTCGCCTTTAATAAGTGGGGTTAGGGCTAAAGTTTACGATTCTGAATTAGAATATCTCAAGACACCAGCCCCAAACATTATCGAGTTCGTGGCTGAACCCCAATATTTAAATGTACCCTCTATTTGGAAATATAAACGTCAATATCAGGTTTTAAGAGATTTTTATCAATTACGTTGCCCAATCTGTAATTCGCAAACTCCAGAGGCGATAGATTGCTGGAATAAAGGTAAAGAATATTTGCAATCAGAAACCTTATTATGCTGGTCCATCAAGGACAACGATGATATTTGTCCTAAATGCGGTTCGACACGCACTGAACTAATAGAAGACAAAATAATTGATAAATTTAACCAGATCCATCTTGTGATTGGGATGCGAAGTGGTAAGACTGTTACAGCAGCACTAGTAGGCGCATATGTAGAACATCGACTTATCACTCTTGCATTTAATCAATCGGATGGTCGTCTATCTACGTATTTTGGTTTATTACCAAAACAACCATTTGAAGTTACCTATATTGCCTCTACAGAAGTGCAATCTAATGACACCATCTGGGCGTATTATCGTAGTATGCGGGCTGATTCTCCCTGGATTAGGCGTTATGTTGAGTGGGTTAAAGGACATGAAAAAATACAGGACACACCGTCTGGAATGGAAAGATGGAAATACCAAGAGACAAATCGAGAAATTGAGAATGGACATATTGGAGTAAAATTCAACTCTAAGAACTCTAATTCGTCTGGACTGGCAGGTCGTACCCGTATTGCCTCGTTTATTGATGAATTATCTCGATTCAAACAAACTGAATCAGCAATGGGTGCTGAAGAAGCATATCGGGTTATGGAGAACTCACTTAGAACAGTGCGATCCGCTGTCATGAATCGTAATTTATTATCATGGCTTGGTCTTATGTCTTCTATTTCATCACCAATATCTATAGATGATAAAAGCATGGAATTATTATATCAATCCACCCACATTAAGTGTATGTACGCAATGCACTATGCAACATGGGACTTTAATCCCGATGAAAAGCGTGAATATTACGACGAAGCATATGAAAAGGATCCAGTGGGGACAGAACGTGACTTTGGCGCTAAGCCCCCGTTATCCGCCAATCCCCTAATCATTGATCCATCGAAATTCAAGTCTCGAGCCATTGATGAAACGCTGGTCCCAACCGCCAAAATAGAGA
>Ga0315288_10010099_pt1 | contig 11889 bp, 14 predicted proteins | sample YL17G11_20_MG_FD_203454 | JGI IMG/M metagenome (GOLD analysis project Ga0315288, IMG submission 203454) | Sediment microbial communities from Yellowstone Lake, YNP, Wyoming, USA - YL17G11_20 | ecosystem: Environmental > Aquatic > Freshwater > Lake > Sediment | place: USA: Wyoming | collected... | reverse complement strand
TGTCCTTTGATCCTTTGACAATTCGCCGGGAAACTCACTGACCCGCCGGCCAGCGGCCAGTGAGGGAACCAAGAAACTAAGCCCATGTGGGGGCCACATACCTCACATGGGCTTTTTCGTTTCTTGGCCACCCGGCAGAAACATCGGTGAGTCATGGCCTTCGACGTAGGCAACAAAGAAGACCGCGACCGCCTGCACAAGGCGATCAAGACTTCGCGCGATGCCCTCGATCCCTTCCGCAAGTCGCGCTTGGAAATGATCCGCGATTACGTCGGTAGCTGGTACTCAGGCGGCGGGGCTCGCTTCCAGACCTACGTGAACAAGTTGAACCAGACGGCTGGCATCTATCAGATGGCCATGGCGTTCAACAATCCGCAGGTCAAGATCGCGTCGTTCAATCCGATGCTATGGCCCTTCGCCCGCAAGTACGAGGTGAACGTCAACAAGGTTGTCGCCAACATCGACTTGAAGACCACCTTGCAGGCCGCCGTGCTGGACGCCTTCTTCCTGATGGGGATCTGCAAGGTGCGGCTGGCCGATGCAGGCTTCGTCGAGACGGAAGACAACGTGTGGATCGACCTGGGCAAACCTTGGGTGGATCGCGTGTCGTTCGACGAGGTGATTCTCGACGTATCGGCCAAAGACATTCGGGCCATGCGGTTCTGCGGCGACCGCTACCGGGTTTCCCATCGCAAGGTGCTGGAGCGCGATGACTTCGATGCGAAGGTGGTCAAGCAACTGTCGCCCACCTCGAAGTTCAACCAGGATTCCGGCGGCGAGTTCGCTTCGCAGATCGCGTCGGGCAGCGCGGTGGACGACGACGAACTTGAGCCGATGTTGTGGCTGGAGGATGTCTACCTGCCAGAGACCCGGCAGTTGGTGACCTTCGCGCCCGACAGTATCGACCTGCCGCCGTTGAAGGTGATGGACTGGGATGGGCATCCGCAGGGGCCGTACAAGTTCCTGGGTCTGGGGCTTGTGCCCGACAACATCATTCCGAGCGCTCCAAGTCAGAACCTCAAAGGACTGCACGATCTGACGAACCGACTGTACCGCAAGTTGTCCGCTCAGGCGTCCCGGCAGAAGAATAACGTGCTTTTTGAGCCTGGGTCCGAGGATGATGCGAAGCGACAGAAGGATGCAAAAGACGGCGAGTACATCAAGTCCCGCAATCCCAAGGGGCTACTCCCGATCAGTGTCCCCGGCGTTGACGGCCCCACTCACGCCTTCTTTCTGGCGGCCCAGGAAATCTACAACACACAGGCCGGCAACGAGCGGATGATCGGCGGACTGGGTGCCGAGACGGACACGGTTGGCCAAGAGCAAATCATCCAGTCGCACGCGAGTGGCCGGATCGCCTTTATGAAGGCGGCCGTCAACGAGTTTGCCAGCGAGATTTGCCGCGAGATCGGCGGCCTGATGTTCGACGACGAGGCCCTGACGGTTGATTCGTCGATGGAGGCCGAGCACACGGGCTACTACGTGGACACGTCTTGGCGGCCGGGCGAGCGCGAGGGCTTGAAGGACCACTACGACTTCTCTGTCGAGCCCAACAGCATGACCTACCAGCCGCCGGAGGCCAAGTTGCAATTCATCATGCAGTACGTGCAGGCGGTCGGCACGGCCATTCCGCTGGTTCAGGCGGGCATCTTGGACATCCAGGCGTTGACCAAGATGGCCTCTGAGTACCGAAACATTCCAGAACTCCAGCGAATCTTCAAGTTCATGGTCCAACAAGCCGGGCAACTGGAGGGCGGCGGCGATCAGCACGCAGCGACCAAGGCCCCCGTCACTACGCGGCAAGTTGTGCGGAACAACCGCTCGACCGGCCCGCAAGGCGGTGGGATGGCGGCCGTCCTGAGTCAGATGATGCAGGGGCGGGGGAACGAACAGCAGCAGCCAATGGTGGCGGGGGCAGGGCGATGACATGAATAGTCAAGCCGTGAAGTGGCAACGGAAACCAACGCCCGGCGTTTCGTGGACGTTGCGCGATTGCGTTACTCGTCTTGGTTGGTGGCCGGGATTCAAGACTTGGGCAAAGCGGAAGGTTGGCTACGTGTTCCACCGCGTTTGGTTTCGGTACTGGACAACAGACGACGGACAGGGCTGGCGACTAGGAAGAGTTGTCTGCTTGCGTCGCACCGCATGGTGGCAGCGAAGGCCGAGGGAAGTGCGATGAACAGCACGCCTTATGTCCGTGACGGCCGCGTGGTGACGCGCGAGGAGTTCGACCGCACCGTCCGGCACCATCGCAGTCGCAGGCTCAGACGGAACAGAGTGAAGCGCCACATTGCCCAGGGCTACAGCGAGTCAACTCCAGGCAAGTCGATCAGTCTGTCCGTTCACCCGAACCAGTGCGCGATGATGAACGAGGCGCTGAAGGCACATGGCGTCCAGGGCGTCCATTACGATCCGAGCAAAAAACACAACTGCGTCATCACATCCCGCAAGGCGAGGGCCCGGGCGATGAAGGTCATCGGCCCGATGCTGGGACTGGGGCGCGTCCACGACGAAGACGGAGGGTACGGCGATGGCTGAGGCAGCAGTGGCGGAGCGTGAGCAAGGCGTCAAGGAATCTTGGGACTCCTACGCCAGCGAGACCGACTGGAGCAAGATGACGCCCGAGCAACGTCTGGCGGAGGTCGACCGGGGCGTCAAGGAAACCAGGGAGGCCCGCCGGGAGCAGGCTGTTGCGTCAGGCGAGTATGTGCCGTCCGTCAAGGAGAAAGAGGCCGAAGGGGACGAAGCCGAAGCCGGCAAAGCCGGAACCACAATCGAAACACCCGTCGGCGACGATGAGATTCCCGTCGCTGGCGATGCCGCCGCGGCCGAGAAAGAGGCTGAGGGCGAAGGCGAGGCTGAGGGCGAAGGTGCAGCCGAGTGGCTGGATGACGATACCCGCGACTTCGCTACCGCGATGGGTTTGACCGACGAGGATCTCGCCGAGTTTGACTCGCGCGAAGAGTTGGACCGCGCGTTGCGGATCATCGACCGGAAGGCGTATGCGGCCGGGAAGCAACAGCAGACCGGCCAACAACCGCCGGCCGAGCCGCCGAAAACCGTGGTTCAAGAGGCGGAGAAGGTGACCACTCCGCTGGCAGCCCCGGGCGATCCTCTCGCCGATCTTTCCCAGTTCAAGTTGGACGAGGAACTCGGCGCGGACGATGCGCCCAAACTGACGAAGGCGTTTGCGGCCGTCACTGCGGAACTGAAGGAACTGCGCGCGTGGCGCACTGCCACCGAACAGCAGGGCCGGCAGCAGGCCGTGATTGTACTGCGACAACAGGCCGTGGCCTCCCTGCACTCCCTGGGTAACGCCGAACTGTTCGGCAAGCCCGACGAGAAACCGACGAAGGAGCAGGTGGCCAACATCGAAAAGGCGATTGATGCCCACTTCATACACGCAAGGGGGCTGATTGCAATGGGCCGCCAGGTGGCTCCGACACCCGCGTTTCTGAAGGCTGCCGTGAATCTGGCATTCGGCGACCAACTTTCCAAGCAACAGAAACGGCAAATTACCGACAAGCTCAGGAAGCAATCGGCGAGGCGCACCGGGGGCGGGGCGGCGAAAACATTGCCCAGGTCCCCGGGTAGTCAATCGAAGTTGGAGGAGGTTGTTACCGACCCCGACATCGACAAGCTCTTCAACGATTTGGTTTCTGAGCGGAAGGGGTGAGTTGCCCTACATAGGAGTCTTTTTTCATGCCGTACCTGGCAATCGACCAAGTTGACGACTTCGTGGAAGCCGTCTTGCACAAATACGTGAAGCCGGACTGGAAGGACATTTCGATGCCCCTCCAGAAATATTGGTTCGCCGAGCGACTCTTCTCCAAAGCCAAGGCCGACGAGATGGAGGGCGACCTACTCACCTGGAAGCTCCAGATCGCAAACCCCGGCAACTTCAAGGTCACCGGCCTCTACGCCGACGACACGACCAGCCGCGTGAACCTCCTGACTCACGGGTCAATGAACTGGTCCGTCAACACGACGAACTACACCTACGACATCACGGAGGCGATTTTCCGCACGTCGAAGGTGCAGATTCTCAATTACCTCGATGTGCAAGAGCACGCGATGTACAACGACTACTTCAAGGGGATGGAGTTGCTGATGATGGGCACCGGCCCGACCTCCCCGACTCAGGCGCCCCGACCGCCCGCGTCTCTGTTGTGGTGGATTCAGCCGTACAACGGCAACGCCAGTTCGCTTTCGACGGTGTTCGGAACGCTCACTGTTGGCGGAACCTCTTCGGGATTCCTTGGCATGGACCCCACAGGATTCGAGGCGGTTGGCACAGGCGGCATTCTCTCCGCGACCTACTCGGGTTGGCGGAATCGTTGCGGCGTCTACACCGCGTTCTCGGAATTGGACGCGATCGACACGATCGTTGAGTGTATGGACAAGTGCGGGTTCACGCCGGCCCACAGTTACTCGGAGTTGGCCCCCGGCAGCAAACCTCAATGGGAGTTGCTGACGACGTACTCTCGGCTGAAAGAGGCCCGAAAACTCGCGCAGTCCAGCAACGACAACATGGGCAGCGAGTTGGCGAAGTACAAGGGCGCCGTGTTGCTCCGGGGTGTGCCGATGGTCTGGATTCCGGCTTGGTCGAATCAGGACTTCGGGCTGGCGCAGACCAACGGGCCGGTCGTGGGCGTCAATTGGGCGACGTTCAAGTATTACTTCGCCTCCGGTCTCCGGCAGGCGAAGCGGGCGCCGTACCAGGACAAGGACAAGCACAACGTCCGGTGGCGGGTGATGGACGACAGCGGCCAGATCGTGTGCTTCGATCGCCGGCAGAACTTCATCGTGACCAGCACGGCGACCATTACGGAATCCAACTGATCGGCGGAGGCTGATCGAGAGCCGCCCCGCGGGGCACCTTACTACAACAAATCACTTTCCGAAAGGAACTTCACTAATGTCCAATCGACCTCAGATCCCGGGCGGTGACACCTACGGGCTGACGAATGCCCTGTGGGCGAAGATGCCGCTCGACATGATCTTCGGATTCAAGGACCGGAATGTCGGGTTCGGGTTCTTTGACGACTTCGAGTATTTTTGCCCGACAACGGTGGTGGGGCCGTACAAGTTCCTGGCCACCGATGGCGGGATCACGCAACTGCAAATTGCAGACACGGCCGAAGGCACGGCCGGCGCGCGAGGGGCCATGACCATCACGTTCGACGCTGGAGCAGCCTACGACGAAGGCTTCATCCAGAGGGGAGCCGGTCTGTCTGCTCCATACAAGTTCGATCATGACTTGTGCTTTGAGGCCAGGTTCAAAGTCTCGGCTATCACGGCCGCAAAGTGGTCCATGTTCCTCGGTCTGACGGAAGTGGGTGGAATCGGAACCAACCACATCTTCGCTGATGCCGGCACGATTGCCGACTACAACATGGTTGGCTTTTGCCATTTGGTCGCCGAAGGCGCCGCCTGGGATGGCAGTTACAAGGCCGATGGGCAAACTCACCAACTCGGATCGACGATTGGCAAACTGGACAGTTTGCACACGATGGTCGCCGACACCTATGTCAAGATGGGGTTCTGCTATGAGCACTGCCCGCGAGTCCTCCGTTGGTTCATCAATGGTGTCGAGAAGAAGGAGGCAGCGTTGACTGTGGCTGAACTCGATGCGGCGACGTTCCCTGACGATGTGTTCATGGCGCCGATTTTTGGGGCCATTGACGTGGCACAGACGGCGCTCGTGATGACCCTCGATTGGTGGGCCTGCGCCCAGTTGCTTTGATTCACGCGTAGTCTCACAGCCCGCCAACTCCGTCGCGTGATGGGGTTGGCGGGCTTGGGGCACTGGAAGGACCTGTTTCCGAATGCCCTTTTTGACGCCGCTGCAAACCGAGTGGGTGGAGTACCGGGGAGGATTGGCCCGGCACCGGCTGATCGCGCCGCTGCGGTACGTCGTCGAGACCCCGGGTGTGCCAGGCGCCGGCGTCGTTCTTGCTGTCGAGGTTCCGGCCGGCTACGTGACCGACTTTGCTTCTGTTCCCCGGCTTTTCCGCTGGGTCTGTCCGCTAGATCGGGACTACACCCAGGCGGCGGTGGTCCACGATTACCTAAGCGACCTTGAAGACTTCGATCAGGTTCTCTCCGACGCGATCTTCCGGGCGGCGATGAAGGAACTGGGAGTGTCATTCTGGCGAAGGGTGCTCATGTTTTATGCGGTCAGGATTTACCAAGCGCTGAAAGGGAGGTGCTGAGATGTTGTTGCGCAGAATCATAGCGACGTTGATTCTCTTGCTCGGACTGGCTTCGTTGAGTGCAGCCCAGTCGGACGTGCCGCAGAAAGCCCAATACCCCGGGCTGGTGGCCGTCCATTTCATCCAAGGTGGGGTGGGGAATATCGGGTCTGGGATGATCGTCGCTGCGGACGGTACGACGGCCGAGGTCTTGACCTGCGCCCACGGGTACACGCCGCAGTCCTCAGTGCTGGTCATTACCCAGGACGGACGGCGGTGGCAAGGCACCATGAAGGGCATCGACGCAACTCAGGACGTGGCCCTGGTCACGATCAAGGATCCCGGCGGCATCAAGCCAGTGACCATAGCTGAGACGGAACCCGAAATTAACAGCAATGTGTACGTCTGCGGGTACGCGAAAGGCACTGTTTGGCGCGGGTCCTGGAGCCGAGTTATTGGCTGGGTGGGGCCGACTTCGGGGTCGGTTACGTGGATGCAATTCAGCGGCGGTGCCCAGCAGGGAATGAGTGGCGGGCCGATCCTGAACCAGCAAGGCAAGATCGTGGGGATTGTTACGACGACGACGGGGTACGTTTCTCACGGTCCCTGTTTCCCGCGAGCTCGGGCAGTTTTGCGATTTGTCCTCCCGCCGTATCGCCGGCCGCCGATTCGTGTGGGGCCGCTGGTGCTTGTGCAGCCGCCCGCCGGGCAATTCGTGCAGGGGCCAAGGCGGCCCGGGTCTGACGAGATTCCCATGACGATCGACGGCGGGCAAGGCCCAGGGTGCGCACCGGGACGCCCGTGTCCATCTCCACCTTTTGACCAGCCTCCGCCGCCGGCAGCCGATGGCGGTCAATCTGTGCCGCTTCCGCCGCCGGCTGTCGATCCGGCACTGATCGACCAACTCGCCCGGCAGGCCGCTCGGATTGACGCGCTCGAGAAGCAACTGGCCCTGGTACAGGCCACGGCTGGCCCGCCGGGTGCCCCGGGCAAAGACGGGGCGGCAGGTCCGGCCGGACCGACTGGGCCTCCGGGGATGCCCGCCGCCCTGGATTCACTCCCGCCTATCCGAATTCAAACACTGAATCCCGACGGAACCGTACACCAGGACGCCCAAGCACGGCTGGGCGACTTGATCCGCTTGAAACCCATTGCCGTGAAAGCCGAGGTCAAGTGAAGTGGCCGAGGAAGTCACCATTGAAATCCCGGTCGTTGTACCGGAGAAGGAGAGTGTTATGGCGTCAGCAGAGGAAAGTGTGCTGCAAGTTGCCCTGAGCGGCATGGCCCAAGAGGGCGCGGCGGCAAGTAGCCGGCGGACGAATCGTGCCGACCAGTTGGCAGGCGATAGCGCCGCCATGTGGTCGGTCGCCCTGACCACGCCCACCGTGTTCGCCGGAATGGGCTTCCGGGTCGCGCAGCAGTCGGGTGGCTACCCGGCTGATACGGGGACCGGCACCGGGGGCAAGCCCTAAGTGGTGACCCCCGAGCAGATCATCACTGACGTAGCGGCGCGCATCGCCCAGGCTGACAACGAAGCCTACGATGCCGCCGCTGCGTTTCAGGCGGGCCGATTCTCGGAGTATTGGCAGGCCCGCGCGGAGCAGGCCCGAAAACGACTGGAGGCGGCTGGTGAGCATGCAATCGCCAATGCAGGAAATAGCTGAGCGGGTAGCCGAGGCGGCCCCGGGGCTGGCTGTGGCGGCCAACCTGGAGGCCATTCAGAACTTCCGCCAAAGCAACGCAGACGCTCGCCGGCGCCTCCAGGACAGCCATCGCTGGCAGGCGACGGCCCTGGGCATGACCGTCGCGGATGCGCCAAAGGAGGAAGACATGGGGAACCTCGTTGTTTGCGGCGACGTGTATGGCAGCGATGCCGCCGAGATCATCCGATCATTACAGGCCGGAACCGCGATACCGCCGGCCTCGGCAGTACCAGCGCAGGAACCGGCTCAGGTGTCGACCGCCCCGGCGAATCCCGCGACGCAACCCGTCGCGGTCCCCTCCAGTGGATGGGCGAGAAATCTGAGCAAGGCTGCGCTGGTTGCTGCCGGCTTGTTGGGAGGCGGCGGGATCGGGGCGGCCGTCCCGTGGTTCGCGGGGGCCTACAGTAAACCTGCTGCGGCCAGCATAGTGATCGCTCAGCCGGCGGAATCTCGCGGACTGGAGATCGAGGTTGTCAAGGGAGGAGCGATGAGGTGATCCATGGAAGTACTCGGCCTTCGGTTAGGTTTACCGATCAAAGAACTTGAGGTGATCGACGGCGATACGCTCAAGGTGACTGTGACGTTGGAAGAGTACATCCGGCTTTCGGGGATTGATGCCCCGGAACTTCACCACTCGGACCAGCGCGCAGCAGCCGAAGTTGTTGGTTTGGCTGTGAAGAAGTGGATTAGTTGGCAGGAGACCGTGGCAATCAACCCGTTGCGGTACGACAAATACGGCCAGCGACTCGATTGCGTGGTGCTGGGCACGGACTCCCACGAAGGCGTCTACTCCCTGGCAAGTTGGCTGATCCAGGAAAAGCTGGTTCATGCTTACGACGGCGGCGCTAAGCAGCCGTGGACCTTTGGCGAACTGGTACGAATTGCGGCCCGGCGGGAGGAGTTCACATGAACCAGGATGACCTCAGAAATATCCAAGTTCCCCTGGACCAGTTCGTCCGGGAGATTGCCCGCGAGGCGGCCCGCACGATCCTGCGGGAGCACGTCTCGACGTGCCTGATTGGCGAAACGGTTGTGCGCGTGACGAAGATCGAAAGTCGCCTGAGTCTGCTGGTGGGCATCATGCTCGGCAGCGGCGCCCTCGGGGGCGCAGCGGGAGCGCTGCTGACCAAATTCCTGGGATGAAATTGCATGACTCTCATTCAAACACTCCAGGGCTACGTCGAGGCTTACCGCTGTGACGATGGAAGCCGAAATCGAATACCAGTATGGAGTCGAGTCGGTAACGATAATGGATAACACGATCTCCTACCAAACGATTCAACTGCCGCCGGGTGTCTGGGACGGCGATCCGTTCGACCTCACCGGGCCGACGCGCATCTTCGGCGCGCCCCGTGAGCCGGGTATGCCGTGGCAGAGCACGATCCGCGGCAGCCGTGCGTTGTGCCATGCGGTCAATGCCAAGTATCCGCTCAAAATAGAGGGCGTCGAAATTTGCCATGCGGACGATACGGGCGTACACAGCGAAGCGGCCGTGATTCTGCTGGACTGCTGGCTGCACCACTGCGGCGGCAACGGCGTTATGGGCACGGGGCCGACCAAAATGGACAGGTGCCTGGTCGAAACCGTTGGCAGCAACCCGCTCCAGCACCACGCGGCCTATTGCACCGAGCACGTTGACATAACGCGGTCGATCATTCGCGGTGCTGCTCTGCACCTGTACCCGGGCAGCGGTCGCGTGTCGCGTTGCGTGCTCTACAATCCCGGCGGGACGGCCTTATACCAGTACGGGAACACCGAGTTCGACCGCTGCTTGATTGTCGGCGGCATTGGGTATGGCACGGGCGCCAAGGTACTCGACAGCGCCACCAACATCATCATCCCGCCGAGTTCTGCCGGCTGGGACTACTGTGTGAACATGGTACGTGGCTTCTACTGGCCGCCTAGAGACCTCGGAGGGCGCGGACCCTACGCATTCAAGGCCGAGCGGACATTTGAATGGTCTGACAAGCGGTGGCCAAATGGGATGTTTTCGGATGACCCGCTGGTGCGGAATTTCTACCCGCTGTGGCCGGGGGAGTGAAACGATGGCAACGAAGCCCACTACCGCCATTTGGCAAGCAAGCCACCGCCTTGCGACGAATTGCCTGGGCTTCTTCCCGCTCGTAGAGCAGAGCGGCAACCCTACGGGCTACCGCGCAGCCGGCGGGAATCTCAGTGGTGTGCTCCAGGGATGTACCTGGGTAACGACGCCGGGCGGAAAGGGCTTGCAGTTTGTTGGGGCTAGCAGTCAGTATCTTGATCTCGGGGTGAACCTTGCGCCCGCTGCGCTGCCCGCAACCGTAGTGCTCGTATTCAAGACGGCGGGTTCGTGGGTCTACGACAAGACGGTTTGCACCCACTCGTCAACTGTGCAGCAATATGCCGGTTTGATGATGCAGATGCGCGACACCGGGAAACTTCAGCTTCTTACTGGCGGTGCCGACGGCACTTTGCAGCACTGGATCACCGATTCGGCCTTGTCGCTGAGCACGTGGTACACGGCCGTGCTTGTCTTAACGAACATGACCACGTTCGCCGCTTACTTAAATGGCACGCTGGCAGCCAGTACGATCCAAAATACCGGGACGGTCTACAGTGCAGGCACGGGCAACGGCCGGCTGGGAGGTTTTTCCTTCGACGGTGGTCGCGACTACGGGAATGCAGTCATCGACGCCTTTGGGGTGTGGGCAAAGGCATTTTCGGCAGCCGACATCGCCAGTTTCAACGCCGACCCGTGGGGCGTTGTTCGGGCGCAGGACTGGTATCGCCCGCACCTGCTTCTTCCCTAATGCTTAATGGAGAACTTTCATGTTTCAACGAAGCTGCACACCCATCAGCCTGGCGATTACGGCCACCTTGGCCACAACGCCGCCTTTTAGCTTCGGGAACTTTGCGGGCGGCCAAGTCTACGTGCCCGCCAACTCGTCGCTGACCACGTTGACGTGGTATTCGGCGGCGACGGCGGATGGCACGTTCACTCCCGTCCAGGATGGGGCCTCGACTCCGGCGGCGGTCACCTCGACCGTCACTCCCAGTACGACCGGCTGCAACTGCAAAATCCCGGCGGACTGTTTCGCCTGTGCGTTCTTGAAGGTAGTCGGTAACGCAGCGGAAACGATTGGACTCTCGTTGAAGTCGTAAGGTATCCCATGACCGCTCCCGCCCAACTCACCTGCGAGTACGCCAGTCTGGTCAACGACGTGGCCTATCACCTGTTCGGACTGCGCCACACCACAACTGACGTGATTACCGAGAGCGTTGCCAGCACGAATCAGGCGGCCGACATCCTCCGCTGCATTGCCAAGGGCCTCCAGTACGTCTACTCGGCCTACGAGTGGAGCTTCCTGCACCCGAAGGTCTCGATCACCACCTACGCCTCCTACTCGACTGGCACGATCACGGTGGACGCTGCCGGTGCCGTCACTGGCGTTGACACCGTGTTCCCCACCTACTCGGCCTCGGCCGGCGGCTGGCTGAACATCCCCGGCGTGGGCGCGTACGCCGTCGCCACCTACGTCAGCGGCGTAGGGTTGACCCTGACCGGGTTCCCGGCCGGCTCAGTGTTCACCGTTGCCTCGACCTACTCGCTCTACTTCCCCTCTTACGCGATGCCATCGGGTGTGGACAGTTTCAAGGGCCGCCTCACGCTTCCGCAGGGCAGCAACGAGCCCGCGTATTCTCTGACCAAGGTTTCGGAGGTCGAGATTCGGCGCCTGCTGGCCCAGAGCAACGTGCCCTGCCGTCCGTCCATGTACGCCGAGACAATGAACACTTTCGACCCCACGGCCGGCTCGTCGCGGTACGTGACCTTCTACCCGGTCCCCGATGCCAGTTACGTGTTCTCGGGGATCGGCACGTTGCGGCCGTCGATGATCGACTCGGCCAACAAGTATCCGCTGGGCATCGAGGTCTTGGCCCCCTGCATTGCCGAATCCTGCCTGGCCGCGGCTGAGCGGGAGATCGAGCAGAAGGATGCCGCTCACCCGGACGCG
>Ga0315288_10010098_pt1 | contig 11889 bp, 14 predicted proteins | sample YL17G11_20_MG_FD_203454 | JGI IMG/M metagenome (GOLD analysis project Ga0315288, IMG submission 203454) | Sediment microbial communities from Yellowstone Lake, YNP, Wyoming, USA - YL17G11_20 | ecosystem: Environmental > Aquatic > Freshwater > Lake > Sediment | place: USA: Wyoming | collected... | reverse complement strand
CGGCGTTGATGGGTGGTCGCTCAATTTTCTCCGAGCGATGAGAATTAAAAATTTCAAAAAAGCCGCGCGATGAAACCGGGACCATGTAAAGAGGAGTTGATGTCGCTCGATTATCTCCGAGCGATGGGAATTGAAACTGGTACTGCTTGTGCTATCTAAGCTGGCGTGATCAAAGTCGCTCGATTTTCTCCGAGCGATGAGAATTATAATAGGGTACCTGCTCCATCGTGATCGGCAACTGCGAATCGTCGCTTGATTATCTCCGAACGATGAGAATGTAAGACATTGGCATGTACATGTCGCCCGATTTTCTCCGAGCGATGAGAATTAAAATGTCAGGTGGCTCGCCCGTAGCTCTGCTTCACTCGGTTTCCGTCGCTCGATTATCTCCAAGCGATGAGAATCGGTCCGTACGGACCGGATGGAGCGATTTACAGATCGTGCGCTCGTACCATCGATCAAGCGGGAGCAGGCTGGAGATTCCACTTTCCAGTCAGAAGCGCTCCCCGCGCGTGCTTATATCCGTTTTGAGATGCCACAGCGATGATTTCAACTCCATTAGCAACTACGGATCCGGAAATCTCTTTACCGGTAATTCCGATGGTGATCTTCGGATTGACTAGCCCATGACGGTGGGCTTTGCGATAGATCTTTCGGCGAGTTGCGTAGACGGGCTTTTTAATTGTGCTCATCCACAACTATACACCGAAGATTTATGCTTGTAGATAACTTCGAGATTCCAGGAGTTGTTTCTCTGCTTCTCGAAGCCGATAAAATCTCTTGTGAACATGGATGTCGATCTTCGACAACTCGCTATCGTCGCAAATTCCGAGAACGAAGGGTTTTCTCGAACCTGCAATGACCCAGTACAAGACAGGATGTTTTGGCCCATCATTTTCGATTTTCTCGCTTCCAAAGCGGGTCAACCGTAATGAACCGAACAAAACAACCAAAAGACTGTAGAAGGAAAAAAGTCGCCTGTTCATAATAACTCCCATTTCCATTACTTTAGATATTTGCCGATTTACGACCCTCTGGTATTTTTATCCATGAGCAACGTCGTCATGGTTTCCGGTGGACTCGATTCATTTCTTGCATATAAGAAATTTCCAAAAGCCAAACTCGTATTCATTGACTGGGGACAACCTTACATAGATATGGAGAAACAAGCAGTTTCTGAATTATATGAGGATTTTGTAACGGTTACTGTTTCCGGTGTACCGGTCAATTCCAATGTCATAAATTACTACATTCCTGCACGCAATCTAATGTTTGCAACAATAGGTGTTAGATTTGGGAATAATATTTGCCTTGCAGGCATGGGGGACGAGAAATGTTCAGATAAATCTCCTGAAGCTTTCAAAGCCATGAGTGAAATTTTGAGTGACCATTCAAAATTTCCCGTATCGGTCTTTAGTCCTTTTTGGACTCAAACTAAAAGTCAAGCAGTTTCAGAATACTTGAAAAATGGAAATGACCCGGAATTATTGTTAAAGACAGTGTCCTGCTATGGAAATGGACAAACTCCTTGTCTAGATTGTGAAGCCTGTTTCCGTAGATTTGTAGCTTTAGCTTCCAATGAAATAGCTGCCCCAGTACCTTCTGAAAATGTTATAAAGTCTTATGGTTTTCATAGGTTACAGAACTCCAGTAATAAGAACATAATATCTATCATCAAATCTCTCAGGTTTTCCAACATTCCAGTGGATTTCGTTGACCTGGAGAATCTCTCAAAGGATGAAGGACCGGGTGTTCCATATAAGATAATTTATACAGAAAGCAAAGTCGTTTCGAAGGAAGTTATTTGTAGTATCCTTATACGTGATAACATCCATTTTGATGCAGTCTTGACAGGTTTTTCAAAAGAAATGGTGACATAACTCTTTCATGAAAAGGCATGTTAATCCGAACTTGATTTCGGAACATAAAGGATGAATTATGGAACCGAAACAAGCCTCTAGAATTATCAGAAGAATATCTCAGGCCATACAGAAGGCAAAAAATCCATCGAAGAGTGCTGTTGCGGCAGATCTTAAGACACTCCAGGCTGCGGTGCGTGGAGAAACATCTGCCATAAATAGAATTTCCAGCAAATTCAAATCGGCTTTCCCCGCTATGGGTGAACTGGACACGGCTTTCAGGACTGCGGGTTACGAACCCCCGGAAATGAGCCATATCGGGCACGGAAAATGGATAGGGAAATTTGCTAAAACGAAAATTTTAGTTAATACCTCTCCGAACGGGAAAATACAAAAATTACTAGTCGCAAGTCGTCCAGTATCAAACTGGGGTGAGGCCATCCAGGCTTGCAAATATCATTCGGCTATGGCCGATAATGGTACCCCTGATGATCCTGAAGATATTGAAGCTGCAAAGAATGCCCTGCATTCCGAAGCATTTCATTGCCAACACTGCGACGGGAGAGTAGAAGTAGGCGAACCAGAATGTAGTAGCTGCGGCCAGATGTTCGTATGTTGTCCGGGTTGTGACCTTCCATATCCAATGGAAGCAAATTTAAATGATCATTGTCCAATATGTGGTTATTCCTCTTGGGGCGGAAGTGATGATGAAATCACTGAAGTCAAAAATGAATTAATTAGTGCAGCTACGGAAGTCCTTAAAACTAGAAAAGAAAAGACACTGAAAGTTAAAGACACTGACGTGTCGGTTAGCGTACAAGAACGTGGTGGTTATCTTGAATTAGTTTTTGTTGTTGATGGAATAAGTCATGAAATGGATCCTGAGGATTATGAAGAACACTTAACTGACATGCTAATAGAACCTCTTATAATGGAGTCTTGGACTCGATCAAATAAAGAAATGATGGCTCAATATAAGCCTCGTCCCTGGACTGGCGGTGGACAGGAAACGAGCGAACTTGGGGTTGGAGAAACCACAGAAGTACAAGGATCCGGGTCTATACCATACGTTATTAAGAATGTGGATGGTAAAAATTGGACCTGCACATGCCCTGCTTGGAAGCACCAGAAAACTACAGGCCCTAGAACTTGCAAACATCTCAAGGGGCTTCGAGGAGAGCAGGCAGAGGCCGCGCGAATCAAACCTTAATTATTTTACAGAGTATATGAGTTTGTGGAGTTGGGGAATGAGGCGAACACCTTCGATTTTCTGATCGATTATGGTGTTCGCCACATTTCTAATAAAGTTTTTTCCCATCGAATATTCAGGTTGGAGTATGAATACACATTCATTCTTGACCTCCCTCATTTTTTGAATCCACAACATTGATTTATTCAGATCATCTAAGTTAGATATCACCAACTTAATTTGTACTTCTGAGGTAGAAACATGACTAAGAAATTCTATTATATCCGATATGTTTTGACGTTCGATTTTTGGGGAATATGATAGTAAGTCCACTGCATTTATCACAGGATGAAATACTGAACCCTGTGTTTCCATTGTAATGTGGCGGTCTTTTTTCCTTATCTCATCCATTAATTTCAATAATTCATCACCCTGAAGTATCGGGTTTCCTCCAGTGATTGTTATGTTTGATATATCATATCTATTAATTTCTCTCATTATTTCTTCTGTCGTCAACTCAATAAATTTTGATCCCTCTTTCCAAGAATTAGGGGTATCGCACCAAGAACAGCTGAAGTCGCATCCATGGAGTCTGATGAATAGGGAAAGAGTCCCTACTAAAGACCCTTCCCCTTGGATAGTGGGGAATATGTAATCATCATAGACGAGTTTCATCTAACGAAAACCTCAGCATATCCCGTATCTGTTTCTTTGACACCTACGGACCTAACAGCAACATCAAACAAATTACGTGACTTCAACAATTGAGTAGTCATTTCCATTATGTCTAGGGCTATATTCTCTGCTGTCGGATTTCTATCCATCACGTCATTCAAATTAACGTGATCCATTTTGTTCTTGATCAATGATTTAATTTCATTGAAATCGATGATGAAACCATTATCATCGAGTTTATTTGATATTAGTTCTATATTTACTATATAATTGTGCCCATGTTGTCTAGAACATGGATGATCAGCCGGGACACCTGTAAGGAAATGACCGGCGCTAAATTTTACTTCCTTTATTATTTTGAACATGATTCTACCCATTATGATACTTTACGTCATTATCTGCGATGAATTTGGTTGAAAAATTCTTCGGTATCCCGTTTAGAATCTCTTCAAAATAGTCTACACAAAAGAATCGAAATTCAAATGGTAAATAATTATAGCACATGTCCATGAGCATCTCTCTACAAAGCAAGCGCTCCGAGTAATGCTCACCTTCCTGGACACATGGGATTATATTTCTTTCAAGGGTTAGAGCCATACACTCTTCCTGATAATTCATTATTTTATAATCGAACGGAAGATCCATGAACATCTCATATGATATTTCTGCTTTATTGAGATCTTTCTTTATCATTTTAAATATTGGAATATCCTTAAATTTGACGGCCTCGTGTAAAAAATCGTGATCAAATACTCTTTTAACTCTTGAATTAAAAAACTTGTCGTTACTCACGTTGAAATTATGTTCTCTAAAATTTAGGCGCTTTTTCGTTTCTTCAATTCTTTTATTGAAGATGTCTAGCATCTCGTTCGGTACGCAGCCGACTATATTTTGCAACTCCTTATAATCTTTGAAGTGCTTTCGCCACATTGGGCGGAAAGCTATATGAGACCTTTTTAAAAGGAAAAGAACATCGAGAGACGCGACATCCGCAACCCCGAAAGGAGTTGGAATTTGCGCGTCACATTCGAGATTCATTATACTATGAGCCGAGTTATTATTCTCGGAAATCTCAACTTCAACAACGGTTCTCATATATTTAAATATATATTTGCCATCTCCGTATTTTTTAATAAGTTCAAGACCTGAGAAGTTGCTGATTTCATCTCGTGATGCAATGAAATCCCAGTCGAGTGGATCTCTGAAATTCTCTATACGAAATTTTGCAGCCCTTGAACCTATCAATAACATCAAAGACTTTACACAATTTCAGACATATTTCACTCGTAGTTTCTTTCAGCGATGAATGAAGTGCACTTCGGGAGTCCACCGTCCGTCAAACCCGAATAACGGAAAGTGACCTTTGCTCCGAGAGCGGGGGGATTTCGACGGTCACTTGCCTTCAAACCAGAACCGACGTTGAAGGTTACTCCCTTCCACTTTAGAATGAGACTTCCGACAACTCCCTTGTGCTTTCCCTTTCCGGGGACGAATCCGGTCACAATCCCCTCATCGTCTTTGAATGGTTTGACCTTCAAGAGGGTGGATGACTTCCCGGAGACGTAGAAGGAGTCAGGCTTTCGGAGCATCAATCCCTCCCCGCCCAAAGCCTCGATCCTTTTGAGTTCGTCCTGCAACTCTTCAAGGGAACCGACAGTCGAGTGTGGATGGGCTTCAAACCACTGAGATTTTGCCTCCAGGCAAATCTTGAAAACTTCGCTCAGTCTCTCTTTGAACTTTCCTCCATGGGAAGGATGATCGAAAACGAGAAACTTGCTCCAGTCCTTGGACCTGATGGCAGAAATGGTCTTCTGGAACATCCCACGTCCCATCCAGAGTTCCCCATCGAGAGGGTGGGGAGGGAGACCGACCTTGAATTCTGCAGGGGATTCGAAAATATTCCCCTCGCGAGAGAAGAAATCTTTTCCACTCCAGTATGCTCGGCACCCATCGAGCTTCTCCGACTGGTACCACCCCGTCGGGTCCACTTCTTCGTCCTCGAATGAGTTTGCGAGGAGGAGAGCGGGGATCCACTTTTCTTGAACCGGGGAGGAATTCGGGGCGGTCGCGGCTACTTGTATATTGGCCTGAACCGGAACGGGCGAGGAAGTGCCACCGGAAGAGAGACGGGCGGCCTCCGCTGCTTCACCACGGAGCTTCTTGATGTGCTTACACGTCCGAGGGCCTTTGATCGATTGATTGCGCCAAGCAGGACAACTACAAGTCCAGTTTATATCATCCACGTTCTTGATGATATAGGGCTTGGAGCCCGAACCCTGCATCTCAGTCGTTTCGCCGATTTTTAGTTCGCCCATATTCTTCTATACGCGAAAATTCGTCCGATTTACATGTACTTTTGGAGTATGGAAGATGTCCAGATTTTTGCTTGTGGTGCTCGACTATGTAAAGACGGCAAAGAGCACGACGATTTAGGACCTACCATCACATCGGTTTCAGGGTGTGCTTTTTGTGTTGGAGAGGAAGCCCCCGATCCAAACTGCAGGAGATGTAAAGGCGACCCCGAATGGTCCTATATTTCAGGAGAGTCCGCGTCTTGCTCCAGGTGTGGGATGAGTGCTATGGATCAGGCATTATTTGGTGGGGTTTGAGTGGAAAAGAAATTCGTAAATTTGATGCTGAATACTGAATTCATTGCATTAATAATCCCATGTGAATCCGGTATTGAATTTGGAAATCAATGTGGTGGCGGTTCATGTTCACAAGTTCGTTGTGAGGGCATACTTATTCCGCTACCAGGTACGGGACCGGAACAATCTGAGCAGGGTACTATATATGATAAATGGTCCAGAGAATATGATGAAGAAGCTGTCCAAAAATTTCTAGTCGATAATTTTCTTGATGAAATATTAGAGCCTACCCCAAAGAGTGAACAAATAGTTGAGATTGTTCATGAAGATGAAAATTCCTGGGGAGAAGCATGGATACCTGTAAAAATTAAGAACTTCCCGTTCGCTTGCCCCAATCAGTCTGCTTGTTCCCTTGAGAATTTCAAAGGGGAACGGGCCTTCATTACTTATTCAAACTCAGACTGACCAATAATCTTCTTTTGTTTTAAGTGATGTATGAAACCTTCTGAGATTTCTAAAAATCTAAAATCAATAGCTTCTTATATCTCGGATACGGAAAATCCAAGTCGAAGTTTCATAATTGGAAAACTTCGTCATCAATTATCCGCCATGAAAATGGATCCGATAGTTAAAATTTGGTGGAGCGAACCCGATAATGGTTCAGAAACCATTCAGTTAGTTGACGCCTCGGAAGCAGATGTTAATGATATAATCAATTGGGCCAAAAAAGAAGCCGGGACTGAATGGGGCACAACTATCCCAGGAATTCGGCTCCAGAAATCAACATCAGCTATAATGGGAAAAGTTGAATTAATGCCTCTAGCAAGCTTTGCAGATTCTATTAGGTATTCAACCGGTGAAGGTATATATTCTTCCGATTGTCCTGAATTCTCTGCTAAGGGCATCGAGAGAAGCTAGACACCATCTGCTTCAGTTAATCCAGCATTGAAAAGGGCGTCTCGAAGTTCTTCGCTATCCATATCTTCATTTTGTTTCAAGACATCTAAGGAACTATATAGGGTCATGCTGTTGCCATCGGGCAAATGGACCGTTGCTGACGTTCCATTTTTTGGAACTATTTCATCTGTCATCATTACACTGTAGAACGACATATCCTTCGATACATAGATCATAACGCAACCAGACTCTGTGGCTGTTATCACGCGCCTCAGATCGTTAGCTATGGTGGTCCGATCTGGGCTCTTCGAAGCATCAATTTTGGCCGCTATTTTACGGAGAGTATCGGATAATTCAGAAGGTCTCATATGAGACCTTCTGAATTAAAGATCAAATTTTAATCTCTACCTCTCGGAGTTCTGCTTTAAACAAAACTTTCTGTCCATCGAATTCCAATTCCATCTCGTTATCATCTAGACTAACGAATTCTTTAAACCAACCTTGCCCAACGATGATTGAAAAGCTGGTACGAGCGATCTCGTAGATGAGTCGTCGAGTATCTTTCCTCGCTCCTTTCATCTGACCGTCGAGCCAGACTTCAAGTATTTTTTCTTTTGCAGCGGCCTTGGTATAGACTGGGCTCGCAAGGAAAGCTTCAGTTTCCTCAAGAATTGGGCGCATCAAAGAACCCGGTGCATTGACCTTATTCTTTGTGATCATTTCCTTCAATTCCTTAACACTAGGAATCTTGGAGAAACCTTTGAGAGAGACTTTCATCTCTTTTGCCACATAAACGTCAGTTGCCGGAGCTTGCACGGTCTTTGGCCCAAATCCACTATAATCGGTGAATCCTTGTTCCTTCAACCAATCGGCACCCTCTTGCGTGTAAATATCGGCGAATCCCTTGGTTTTCACCGAAGGGATCATTTCCTTATGGAAAGTATTATAGATCTTTTGAGCGGCCTGGGCCTTCGTCAGATCCCACTGGCGCTGGAAGAAATCCTTGGCTGAGACATCTTGAACCATCTTGCGATTGATAATAGGCAAGACTTTCAGATTCAAAACCTGTGTGCTCCCCGAAAGTTCGAACATTCCTATAGGGGCTATTTCATTCAATTTCTCATAGGTTGCTGCAGATAATATCACAGGAAGCTTCTCGACGTTTACAAGTCCATCCTTGATAATGGCATAATTTCTGAAAATGAAAGTATCGAACTTTTCCGGAATCTTTCCCTTCAAGCTATCAGGGAGTCTGGCGGAAATGTCCACTTTCCCCTGTTTGCGAATTAGGATAGAGACGTTCGGCTTATCCTCATTGAACGTAAGTGAAGAAATCGGAAACCCATACTTTGAAGCTTCTTCATCTTGTTCGAATTTGAGGGCAGGGACCTTCTTATCTGTGATGGATGAAAGTTCAAGGTTCAATTCCTTGATTTTCTTTACATCCTTCTCTGCCGCGATACGGGCTGTGATCTTCTGGATTTGATCCAATTCGTCCGCTGTTAGATTCTCGGAGGAATCCAATCTTCCGCGACCAATCTTCGAGTACTTGAATTCCGAATGATCGAGAAGTACTCGATTTCCCTCATCATCGGAGAGAATCTGGAGAAGTTCAAGGAGTGTGAATGCATCGTCCTTCGGAACTTTATTTGGATCATATCCCTTTTTGTAACGAATATTAGTATCAAACGCTGCAGCCTTTGCAGCATCCATGAAAGCTGAATATCGCTGTTTCCCGTAGCAGCCGCTGAAATCCTCGATGAATTGGACGTCGCCAAGTGCCTTCAGTAATGGAAGCACAAGATTCGGTTGCATACGAACGGAAAAGAGTGAAACTGCAGCATAGGCGGAATCAAACTCCCATCCCTTGCTTGTCTTCGTACTCTCTCCAGCTGGAATTGCAGCGATATTATTCAAATCCCCACAGTCTGTCCCGATTAAACCAGGGGAAAGGTAATAGATGTTGAGGGTATCCTCAGGAACTTTAATTTTTCCGGATTCAACCGTGAAAGTCGTAAGATCTCCACCGTCTGCCATCCAGGTAAATCCACAAATCGGGTCTCCCTTAATTCCTACCTCGATACGAGGCGCTCCCGTTGGACGCTTCTGCATAGCGGCCTCGAACGCGGGTTGGTATTTATCAAAATCTTCGGCAAAGATGAGTTGGCCACCAGCTTTCTCCGCCATTTGCGTGAGCAACGGACGATCAGCATAATATCCATACTCAACAAACGTGGCCGAGGCAAGACTTCCAGCGGCTTTCTCTACTGCCTTCAGGATGTCTGCGCGAGGCCACTGATTATCACAACCGTCAGACATGAAGAAAAGTGAAAAAACGCTCCCAGGCCTTTTCTTCGAGACTCTCTCCACAAGCTTGGGAAGCTCCTCAAGAGGTTCCTTGAATCCGGTGAGACCGACTGTCCGGAGCCATCGATCCAGAGCTTTATTGACGTCCTGCAGGTCTTTCAGTGTAGCTACCGGCTCGGCTTCCATGAGGACGCCGTACTCTCCTCGACCGCTGAACCAGATGACGGAAAGAGAGTCTTTTTCCGATAGGAGCTTAGGGAGTTTCGACTTGAGCTGTTCTCGGATCTTTGGTAGATCGCTATACATGCTTCCGGAGCAATCGATGATTGCTACATGGTTGGTCGGAACTTCTTCCTTCTTCGCTACAGCGTTTTTCTTACTGATTTCTTGGCGAACCAAGTAGAGAGTATCGGATATTTTTATTGAACGGGTTTCCATGTGCATCTCCGGGTTATCCGGAAAGTACACTTGAAGATATACTTATAGCCCTTTTAACTCTGGGATTGGAAACTTAATTTCCCCTAGAGATATGGGGACATACCCCAATGGGAGTTTAAAAGATCATGCATCGAACCTGACTCGACAAATTCATATAAGATTTGCGGTTTCGATGATTCATCTGATTTAGACATTATATTTGGTGTAGTTTTTGAACTTCGAAATTTTTAATTTCTTCTTCAATATGGCGTTCATCAAAGAAGAAATAAAACCAGAAATAAAACCAGTTATTGAATACTCCTTTAACTACAACCTGAACTTCATGACTATCGGGAATTGGACTAGTGTCGCCAATCTCAGCTTTTCTTGATTTAATGTATCTTATGACTTGAAGTTCTAAACGAGACCTTGCGTCATTTTTTAAGTATCTATCTAAAATTACGTTAAGTTCTTTCTCGGAAACTTCTTCTGACGACTTTGGTGTGAGACCTTCCGGTCTGGACATTGTCGGTATGAATATCCTGTCAATGAGGGTACACAAATTTGCTTTGATCGGTGTATTGAGACTTTTTGGACTTATATAGTCATCCACAATCTTGTTTATTTTCTCGCCTCTTACGAAGCGATAAGATAAATTGATTCCATCGCGGGTAGAACTCATATGGTCTCGTAAATAACATTGTTCTTTTCCGCGTATTCCTCAGCTTCTTTAATCTTCCCTTTCACTACGAGTCTTGCGAAGTTTAGTGCATGAGATTTCATAACTTTGAGTTTTCTCATTGAAATCGGAGAGTATTGCTCTGTCACAATTTCATATTGCATCCCTTTTGGGGTGAAAGCTACATATTCTGGGATTTCTGCATCGAACCAATAGTGACCGCGAACCTCTTTTTTGGCCGCAATGACTTCTTTTTTAGTAGCGAATCCTTCATAAAATGGATCTCTACAAGAAGCGACTATCTTGGTTCGATTAGAAATCATCTGAAAAAACTCCGCATATGACGTTCGGGGAACTTGCAAGTCTCTTCCTGTGGACTTTGTTGACTCGATTGGTTGATAAAATTTTTCTTTTGGTTTAAGATGTCTCCATCTCATCGCCTAGAGATAATTAGGCGACTCCCGCAAAAATCGCACAGGCCTGAATCCCTGAGTTTGCGACGTCGAGAAATTTCCTTTTTTAGGGCTTCCTCGCTGAATTCATTCAGTTCCATTTTCATGAATGGTGGAGGTCGTGAATATTTAAAACGTCTTCGACCTCACACGCTACCCTATGACCGTATTGAGCGCTTACTTTTTTAAGTATATCACTAGATTTATATACTTTTGGATTAAAATCGTGGGCTGCTCTCTTGAGAATATTGCAGGCTTGACTTTCTGTTAGTTTCATATCGTCGTAGCCTAAGATTTCATGGATGTCTATATTGTAAAATATTTTCTCAACTAGAGAGTCGATGTGCTCGGAACCATCGAAACTAAACTTTTCGAATATTTTGTATTTGATCTGGTATATATCTGATAATGGAAATAACTCTAAATGAAGAAGTATTTCTACCTTCTCTTCGTTAGATAAGAGTATGGATTTTTCTTCTAGAAAGGATTCAAACATCATGATGGAAAGTGCTGAATAGTTATTCTTATTGATTTCTTTAAGGGCTTCTAGAAAGCTCCTGTTAGGTTCCTTTTTTTGAAATGCTAATTGTGCGTCAATAAGCAGTTTCTTCTTCTGCGGTTTGAATCCTTTAGCTATTTGCTTTATATAGTGCTTATTCAGTGTGTTACTGTTCACTTCCAACAGTTTCTTTGATATGAATTCTTGAGGGAATTCCAAAAGATTCACATATTTTCCAATTAAGTTTGCGGCTGACGTTTTTGCAGTCCTGCCATTTACATTCATGAACTCAACTGGAAAATTATATATATCGGGGCTTTTCAGAAA
>Ga0315288_10010097_pt1 | contig 11891 bp, 17 predicted proteins | sample YL17G11_20_MG_FD_203454 | JGI IMG/M metagenome (GOLD analysis project Ga0315288, IMG submission 203454) | Sediment microbial communities from Yellowstone Lake, YNP, Wyoming, USA - YL17G11_20 | ecosystem: Environmental > Aquatic > Freshwater > Lake > Sediment | place: USA: Wyoming | collected... | reverse complement strand
CGGGGACTTGGCGCCCGCTCGCGTCGCCACGAAGCGATCGAGGAACTCCGCAGCGATGTAGCCGCCCAGCGACGCGACGCCCAGAGCAACGATGTTGCCCCAGTTGCCCGTCGGGTTCCCGAGACGCAGGCCCAGCGGGTTGTCGCGGCGGTGCTTCCGGCGACGAGCGTACCGCTTGTTCGCCTGACCTGCGGTCATGTTGCGCTTGCGGGACGCGCGACGCTTGGGAGACGCGCGGCGCTTTCGGCTCGGGTTGTCCTTGCGAGCCCGGCGCTTGCGCGAGTAGCGCTTGTCACCCTGCTTCGCCGTGAAGTTCGTCTTGCGCTTCGCACGCTTCGCCTTGCGCTTCGGATTCGCCTTGCGAGCCTTCCGCCTCTTGAAGCGCTTGTCGCCCTTCTTCTCCGTCATCTGCTTGCGCTTCCTGGGCGCTGCCCGGCGCTTCTTCGAAGCTGCAGTCTTCTTCCGCGGGCTGGACTTGCGGGCCTTCTTGCGACGGGCTTTCATGGGCGTACTCCTCTTGGTGGCGCGAAAGTCGCGCACGACGGGATCAGACACGGGGACTCGACGACAGCAGATCAGGGCCGGACGAAACCGCGCTCGTCCGCGATGCACGAGACCGGAAGCCGAAGGCGCCAGGCGCGCGAACGCCCCTTGCATTCGAACAGCGGGACGCTCTCAGCGTAGGTGTGCTGGTAGCGAGCCTTCCTGTCTCCACGTCTGCGGTAGCCGATTTCATCGATGCGACCCACACGCTGCCACTCACCATCGGGAAGCTCAAGACTGCCTTTCGAGATTCGTGATCCGCTGCCGTAGAAGCGCTCTGCAAGTGTATGCGACTCTTGGTCTTCGTACGCTCCGTCAACAGGGACGAGGTCTGGGCGGAAGCGTGCAATGTAAAAGTCGCAGGGGCGGAGGAACTCGCCGGTCGGATCGTGAGCGACGACGAACTCCTCGGGGAAGGTCATTCCGACTTCGTCGATGTCTCGCTCCCACTCGCCGTGCTCTTCGAAATACCTGCGGTCGGCGGTCACATGCTCGCGGAGAACGCACTCGGAACCTTTGACGACGATCATGGTTTCTCCTTGTCACAAATAGCGAGTGTGAACGCGTAGCCGAGAAGATTAGCGAAGGCCGCGAGGTCGCGGGCGGACGGCGCCCGGCGCGCGGGAGTCGAGGGTCTGGAGGAGACGTCCCTCGACGGGAGCGTAGAAGAGGTGTCGGCCCATGACGTACTCGGCGAGAACGTCCGCGTCGCGTTCGACGTCGTCGTGGCGGTCGGGGACCTCGAGACCGTAGAGGCCCTGGACGGCGTGACCGAACTCGTGCGCGAGGAGCGCGAGCTGTCGGTTCCGGTCGAACTCCTCGAGGCGAGGGGAGACCCACATGCGGAGGCCGTCCGCGGAGCACGCCGCCACGGTGCGCTTCCCGTCGTCCCAGGAGTCGATGCTCCACTCCACCTTGATGTGCGTGCGACGCAGCTTCGAGTAGCCCGAGGCGACGAAGCGCTGGCGTACGTACTCTGCCACGTCCCAGATATCCTCGGCTGGGTTGCGCAGGCGAGGCTTGAGCAGGCGCGTCAGACGCTGGATGGGGATGGTGCGGTAGGAATCGACGGCGACGCGAACGGCGTAGCGGTCTCGGTCGCGTCCGACAAGGTGTCCTCGTAGCTCTAGCAGCTGGTCGTCAGGTCGTACGTTCATCGAATATTCGCGTACGTAGGCTGCGAGATCGTCGAGGGACAGGGACGCGGAAATGCCTTCTGGTTGTGACGAGCGTTCCTCATCGCTCGCGACCCAGCGATCTGAGCGTGCTCGGTTCATGACCGTCGATGCTGGTTCGTCATGTCGATGGATGCGGTAGAAGCGAGCCCCCGTCATCGCTTCCTCGCGGCGATCACCACCGCCGCCAGCGCCACCGCTGCCGCTCCCCACAAGAGCACGTTCGAAGACGAAGAGCTGTCCGAGGAGCCCGAGTCATCCGAAGGACCAGGACCGGGACCAGGGCCAGGACCAGGGACAGAGCCTGAAGAGAGCCCCGGCACCGAGCCCGTCGCGAGGTACGGCGCGAGGAACGCGCTGAGCACGTCCCGCGAGAGCAGGTTGATGTGATCGCCGTGGTAGTAGAGGTTCCCGTAGTCGAGCACGAAGAAGTTGCCCGCTCGATGCGTGACCAGATCCCCCGGCCCGTAGAAGTTGCCCTTCGGGTTCGTCGTCGGCACGCCTGCTGGCACTTCGAACGAGGAATCGACCCCCCCAGCGAGAGCGAGCGCCCGCTCGTACGATGCGAGCGCGCATTGAGAGCCTGTGGAGGACGCGACCATGCCCGGCCCGTTCTCACCGCGCGACGCCGTCAGGACCAGGAGCTTCTCCCCCGCCACGGCCCGAGCGCCGAACGCCGCGTAGCCGTCCTTGCCGTTGCTGGGGTGATCGGGAGGGCCCTTCCCGGTGAAGCACGAGTCGAAGAGGACCGCGGCGGCGATGCTGTCGCCGTCGAGGAGGAGCAGCGGGCCGAAGAGCCCGTGCCCGGCGGAGAAGCCCGTGAGGCTGATGCTGGAGTAGCTGGCCTGGCTGCGGCCGTAGTGGGCGAGGAGCTGCGGGAGGATGTGGCCGTTGGCAGTCCATTGAGAGGCGAGGCCGGAGAAGTAGCTCGAGCCGTTGCCGTTGATGGTCAGGATGTCGGGCGGTTCGCTCCAGTCGACCTGGCCGATGTCGCCGGGGCGCTTCGAGATCCCAGGTCCATTCACGGGCCCAGCTGAGATGACGAGCGCGGTCACCGGGCGATCCTGACCCCGATGAAGATGGCTACCCCGAGGCCCAGCGCGAGCAGCAGCGGCGACATCCCCGTGTCCTCACTCCCTCCGCTGTCGCCGCCGTCGTTGCCGCCGTCGCCTGGAGGCGAGCCGCTGGGCGGGACCGTGGCCGTTCCGCTCAGGGACTGCACGGCGTAGTTGTTGATCCTCACGACCTTGGAGATGTAGGGGAACGCTCCGGTCGAGGGGATCTTGTATTCGCGCCAGCCCCAGGGACCTTCGCTCGAGTGGTGAGCGCCGCCCGCGCCGTAGCCACCGTTGAAGCCCGAAGCGATCTGAGGGAGATCGAGTCCCATGATCTTGAACTCGGGGGCGATCATCTTTCCGACGCCGATGTCGATGTTCAGAGCCGGGTCCTTCAGCTCGTCGGCCGTGTAGAAGCCGCCGCCAGGCTTGGCCTTCAAGCTCGACGACGTGATCGCCATGAGCCCGACCCCGTTGTCGAACGACGGGCCCGCGTTCGCGTTGCCGCCGCTCTCTCCGTAAATGATCGCCAGGATTCCGTACACCAGCGCGGCCGGAAGCCCGTACTTCGCCGCCGCTGCCTCGACCAGGCCTCGCCACTGCACCGTCTGCTTCTCGAACAAAGCGATCTCAGCGGCGCTGGGCCACGGCGTGGCCCACGTTCCGTCGCCGTTCTGGGTCTGCACCGTTCCGTCGGACAGGGTCTGGTAGACGTAGCTCATGAGCGCACCAAGTAGATCGCCGTGAAGGCCGCGAGGCCGAGGATGACCGGGACGAGCGGCGACGTGCCTTCGTCCGAGGAGCCCGAGTCGTCAGGAGTGCCCGGAAGAGGCTGAGGGCCAGGAGGTCCGCCGGGGAGCGTCGTGTCCACGTTCGAGTCCTCGCAGTGCATCGGATCAGGACAGACGTCGGCGGTGGTCATGCCCGGGTGCCACTCGACGTGACCGACGTCGGGGAAGCCTGGGAAGTCGCCGCCCCACTTCCAGCCCATGCTCTTCGCCAGCGCCCCGAGCTGTTCGTAGGTGCCCTGGGTCATGGTCACGTCGATGGCGCGTCCCGTGACGTGCCAGGAGGTGCAGCCGCGGGCCTTCGTGACGACTTTGCGGGTATCGTCGGGCTGCCGGCCGACGGCAAAGAGATCTGCCTGCTGGGCGCAGGAGCGGCGCGTCGAGCGCACCTTCCAGGCGAGCCCCTGAGCCTCGGCTGCTGCCGTCAGCTCGTTGACGGCCTGGTGAGCGCTCCCCTCGAGCGAGTCGAGGGACGTGTCGAGCCCCAGAGCGCCGAGAACGGGAGCAGGACCAGAGAGAGCAGCACCGCGCCTCATTCGTAGAGCCCATGAGCGATGGCAGTCGCGAACGCGGCGTAGCCGGCCGGAGCGAGGTGCAGGTGCATCGGATCGTCCGGAGCGGGCGGCACGGGAGAAGACGCGATGGGACGGATGCCGGCGTCGAGCATGGCCTGGGTGAACGCGGCGACCCCGGCGGGGCTCTTGCTCGTGGCGTAGGTGAAGCCAGGCGGGACGATCCAGAACATGCGCTCGGCGGGCACGCCTGACTGCTGGACGAGCTTCTGGATCGTTTCAGCGAAGTGCGAAGCGTCGAGGAGCGCGTCGTTCGAGCCCAGGGAGAGGACCGCGATGTCGAACGTGCTCTCGTCGCCCTGGAGCGCCGAGACCGCACCTGCGGTGGTCCGACCGGTCTTGACGCGGGCGTCGAAGCGGCCTCCCTGGGCCTGTACGAGCTTCGCGAGGTGAGACGAGAGACCGACGCCGATGGAGTCTCCCAGGAGCAGGATGCCCGCGGTGGGGCTCGCTACGGGGCCAGAGGGCGGGCCGCTGGTAGGCGGCGTGTAGGGCTCGGGCTCGGACGTATCGCTCTTCGAGGCGACCACGACGGCGAGGAGGGTCAGGACGGCGAGGGAGAGCATGGCAAGGGGGTTCATGGCGAGGCTCACCTCGCGAGCGTAGCCTTTTCGAGCGACTCATGGCATTTCTTCGAGTGAGAGGAGGCTACATCCATGGCTGACGAGGTTCGAGTGGTGAAGATTCCGACGGTGAGAGAAGCGATCCAGAAGCGGAACGCGGCGACGGAGTTCGAGGGCGGATACGTCCCGAGCGAGGGGCCCAAGCTGCACTGTTTGCCGGCGTTCGACCCTGATCCGGACGGGATCCACGTGATGATGGAGGCCGACGGCGTGCGGGGGCGCCTCTTGCCGGTGTGTGCTCGCGGGTGTGCGAAGGCGATCGAGATGTACTTGCTCGACGTGAAGAAGCACCGAGCGCTCGCGTCGTTCGAGAAGGGGCCGCTCCAGACCGGGTACTCCCCCGAGGTCACGGAAGATCTGTTTGAGGTCGGAGGCTTTGGGTTCTACACGGAGGAGTACGAGACGTTCATCCACCTTCACTCGATCACGACGGGGCGCGGCGTGGTCTTCGGACCGCTCTCGTTCGGCGACCAGCAGGAGTTCCACGATCGCCTGCGGGCCGCGTTCGAGAAGCTGCCGAAGGACGCCGTCGACAAGTCCATCGTGAAGCTCAACCTCAAGCAGCCCCCGACGCGTATCGTTCAGCCATGGGAGCACGGCGAGCACCCGCCCGAGCTGGCCTGAGACGACAGCAGAGAAGAGCGCTAAGGCGCCGCGACGACAACCAGGGGCGTACCCCGAGCCGAACTCTGACGAGTTCGGCTTTTTCGTTACTCGTCTTCCTCTTCCTCTTCGGAGTCGGGGTCTTCCTCTTCGAGATCGTCCGCGTCGTCCTCGGCTTCCTCGAACGAGTTCCACCCGTCCGCGAAGCCGTCCGCGTACGCCGACGCGTCCTGCTCGTCGCCTTTGTTCGCGAAGGTCGCGAGCACCTCCGAGTCGTTGCCCTCCGAAGCGTGTACGGTGACGCGCTTCGCGACTTCTTCGTTCGGATCCCAGCGCGACACGGCCCGAGCGATGCGCTCGGCCATGTCCGCGTCCCCTGTCCAGATCGCCGTTCGTGCCATGCGACCGAGGCTAACTCATCGAGCGGCTCTTGTCCCAACTTCTCACAAACGAGCATCGCGAAGTAGCAGAACCCCGACGCGATGAAGCCCGAGTACGTAGCCTCGAGCACTCGGTAGGGGAGCCCGGAGCCGAACGTGATCACGGAGAAGAGGCAGGCCGAGTGTGCGACGCCGACCCAGAACCCCATGCACTGCGGGCACCGGAGGAGCGTCCCGAAGAACGGCGTCGTGCCCATGGGCTTGGGCGCGAGCGCTCGCAGCCATCCGAAGATGACGCTGCGGGTGATGATCCACGTCAGGCCGAAGCAGGAGAGCAGCCAGAGCAAGATCATCGGCGGCTGAGGACCAGCTCGAGGAGCGCGAGCTGCTCCTGGGTGAACGACACGCTCTCCCCCAGATCCGAGATGACGGCGCCGCCGCTCTCGTCGAACTTGATGGTCGGGCAGCAGCCGTTCTTCGAGCAGGGCGGACAGAGCGTGAGCGATCCATCGGCGTTCGGTCGGACGCCTCGGGCCTGGGCTACCAGGGAGTCGAGCGGGTTCATGAGGCGGACGTTATCACACCTAGCCAGCGCGGGCGATCTGGACCCAGTGATCGACAGGCTCGCGGCGAGACGGCGACGAGAGCTGCAACTTCCCGTGCGCCCAGTAGCCCGTCGAGGGTGTGCCTTCGTCTTCGTCGAGCAGCTGGCCCTTCAAGTAGTCGATGTTCGAATCGCGATCTACCTCCACCACGTACGCCGAGGTGTCCGGATGCGTGAGCAGGTATTTGTACACGCGGGCGATCTCAGGCTTGCAGTGCCCGCACCTCCGCCGGTACATGATGACGATGTCGACGTGCGGATCGCTTTCTCCACGGGACATCACGGTGTCATGGAACGCCATGTCGGTGATGCTCGGGAGCGGGATTTCGCCCACGTCGCCCAGCGTCGAGACCGTGGAGGGCGCGCGCTCGAGCTGCGGAGCGGCGGGTTCTGGAGGGAGCACAGGGTGGCGTCGCATCAGGTCTTCTCCGGGTGCGCGGTGATGCCGCACTTCTGGATCGTGTCGTTGGCGGCCCAGGCCACGCCACCCACCAGCCCCGCGAGCGCGGAGATCACAGGGTGCTGCTTGAAGACGACCTGGCCGATGCCGACGCCGGCCAGGAGTCCGAGAACCCCCCAGCCCGCGTAGCGCTTCTTCTCCGCGGTGGTCGTGCAGTCCTCGAGCACGCAGATCCCATCCGCCGACAAGACCTTGCCCTGTTCGCAAGCGAAGGGAGGAGGCGTGCCCAGGGCGAACGCTCGGCGCATCAGAGCACCACGGCGATGACGGGCAGCGCCACCGCTCCGATGGCCGCGTTCCTCCCGTACGGCTTCGGTGAGGACTGCTGCGTCGCGATGACGCCTCCCAGCGCGGCGCCCGCAGCCGCGAAGAGCGCCAGCTCCAGGATGGTGAGCGTGGCGCTGGCGACGTCGCCCGTGGAAGGCGAGCCCAGCGCTGGGGCTTGGCCCAGTTGGGCAGCGGGCTGCTGCATGAGGGGAGAGCGTCGCACGGGTCCGATCCTTTCAGGTCATCTTGACGGAAGGTTCCCACGACGTGAGCCACCACGCGATGGGGTTGCCAGCCACGTCGGTGGTCCAGATGAGCACGAAGGCGCCGGGCGCTTCCATGCGGGCTACGTCAGCGGTCTGCTTCGGATCGAAGTACGCCGACATGTACGAGTCCTTCGACTTGAAGATCAGGTCCTGGTTCTTGGCCTTCTGGAGGCCCGTGAGGCCGCCTTCGGTGACGACGATGCCCACGGCGGGGGCCGGGCCTGGATCGGTGAAGATCGGCTTCAGCCCCGAGAGCGTCATCTCCCACGCCTGCAGGAACACGAGAGCATCCGTCGCCGGGTTCTGGATGCACGGAGCCGCAGCTCCTGCGGTGCCCGGAGAGAGCGACGTCAGGGGGATGGGAAGAGCCGGCAGAACGGCCCCTTCGCCCGAGTAGAGGACCGTGATCGTAGGAGCAGGCGCCGTGTTCGGGATGGCCGGGTGGCCGTGGGTCGGACAGGACGACTTCGGACACGTCGCCGTGATCGGAATGGTCGAGCCGTCCGGGCACTTCTGCGTCGTGGGCTGCACCTGCGGGCACTCGCCCTTCGCGTTCCTGGCAGCTCCGCCTGGACACGGCGTGCCGGGCGGCGTAGCCGGCGGCGTGACCGGCGGCGTGGAAGCCGCCGAGGCGGCCTTCGGGTTGAAGAGAACGTAGAGGAGGCCGAGCCCGCCCACTGCGGCGATGCCCATCATGGCTGGAGACCACTTCTTCATGACTCAGTCCTTTCCTGCGTTGCATGTGGTGAGATCTGGCCCGAGCACGCCGGGAGTTCCGTCGGGCATTCTGCACGCCTCGCCGGGCTTCTTCGCAGGCGGCGGAGCTTCTTTCTTCTCCTCGTCCTTCGGCTTGAAGATGACGTAGAGGAGCGCGGCGGCCCCGAGGCCCCCGAGGACCATCGTGGTGGTGGACAACTTCTTGTAGTCCTTCATGGGGTTCCTTGTTCGAGCGAGGGCGAGGGCGAGGGGGAGGGAGGCGGTTCGGTGTCCAGTTCGCGGAGAAGGAGCACGGAGCGGGTGATCCCTAGCAGACGTCGACCCTTCGAAGGGCGTCCGTCGCGTTCGACGGTGGCGTCGAGCGACGCCATCCAGATCTCCTTGTGCTCGGGCACGAACACCACGCGCCTGGTCCTGATCGCGATGCCAGGTTGGCCTCCGTCGAGCGAATGTACCGTCACCCCGTCGTCTTCGACGTAGAGGACCGTGAACTCGTGCTCGTCCGTGAACGTGTTCCGAGCCCAGAGGCCCGGGCAGCCCTTGCAGCCGATGATCGGGGCATCGCCGGGCTCGAACGCTGCGAACCCCGTGCGCGATGCATCGAACCACGCCCCGTGGTGCTGCGCGATGGCCTTCTCGAGCGAGACCGCGTAGAGCACGCCTCCCGCGACCGAGCGCGGCCCGTAGGGGAGGCGCAAGCGCGCGTCAGCGACCTTTCCGGCGCGCCAGATCGCCTCCGTGGTCAGGCCGCAGCCGCTCTGGGTCTTTGCCATGTCCGCAGCGGATGCGGGGGGATCGAACGGGTAGAGGTGCTGCTGGTATGCCAGATCACTTGGCGAGAGCCCGGCCATCGAGAGCCCGTACTCGATCATGTCGCGCGTGGACGGATCGAGCGTCTGCGCTCTCTCGAGCGCAGCGCCGAAAATGTCCTTGTCGCCCTGGTTCGTGAGGCGCCCCAGGGCGTCAGCGAGGTCGTCCTGCTGGATCATGCTCGCTTCTTCATCGTGGAGAGGTGGTAGGCGCCGAACGCCAGCGTTCCCAGGAGCAAGATCCAAGGGAGCTTCGACGAGGATTCTTCGGGGGGAGACAGCGTCGACGTCGCGAGCGGGTGGCACGCGCCCTTCGCGTCGAAGATGCCGGGCACACCAGGAAGACCAGGACCGGCGGGCGCCGTGCAGGCGTCACCAGGAGTGTTCGTGAGCGCCTCGCAGAGCTTCTTCGCTGGATCCCAGACGAGCAGCTCGCCATGCACATCTTTCTTCTCGCAGATCGGGTTCCAGATCTTCGACATGTCGCCCGAGGCCTTGAGGCAGTGCCCGATGGCCGGATCGTAGAAGGGGAACTCGGCCGGACAATGCGCCTCGGCGGGAACGGTCGCCGCGTTGGCCAGGCAGTTCCCGCCGCTCGTGACGGTGCCGCTTCCGGGGCCGCCGCCCGAGTCGCATGGATCGCCAGCCTTCGGACCGCCGGGGACCTGGACGCACAGTCCGTTCTTGATCGTTCCCGGCGGGAGGGCGGCGTTGTCCTGGCACGGACCGCCTTCCTTCGCGGTCTGGACACAGTTGCCCTGACTGTCGATGGTGCCGCCGTTGGCGCAGGGCTGGCCGGCGTTGGCGATGCAGACGAGGATACCGTACGGCGAGTGGTACGTGCCTGCGAGGCCGGGGCCTGCAGTGCATCCGTCGCCTTCTTTCGGAACCGCGGACTTGTCGAGGCAGATCTTGAGCGTCTGTCCAGAGATGGCGAAGTCATGAGCGTAGCCTGACAGGCAGAGCGCTTGGTCCTTCACGACAGAACCGAAAGGCTGGCCGGAAGCTGTGGACGGGTAAGTGAACGAAGAAGCGAGCGCCAGGCACGCGACGTCGTCGAGCGTTCCTGTGGCTCCCGTTGCGGGATCTGTCACCTGCGTTCCCAGGCAGGAAGCGTAGAAGGCGCTGCTCTTGAGGGCAGGATCCTGGCAGAGCGATCCATTGAACACGCCGGCTTTCGGAGCGAAGGAGGCCGTGTCGCCCAGCACGCAGTTGTCTCCGTCCTTCGGAGCGCTGAGAGCGCACACGAAGTTGCCGCCTCCCGGTTCCTGAGCGACTATGCCAGGCGATCCGACAGCGTCAAAACAGGTCGATCCCGGGACGGATGTACACTTGGCGTCGTAGTCGAGCCATCCGGACGATCCGGGCGTCGCCGTGCATGGACTGCCTTCTTTCAGTCCGGGGGGGAAGCACTTGCCGTTCGCATCTATTTTGCTGGCGACGCCGTTGTACGCGAAGCAGACGTCGCCAGGCGCGCCGATGCTTCGGGCGCGCCTCGGAGCCCCCACACGAGGAGCTGTCGACAGCGCTCCGAAGAGGCCGCCAGGGCGGCCGACGCGAGAAGGGGTGGAGCCGTTGCGCTTCATGGTGTCTCTCTCTTTCCTGACAAGGGGGGCTGCGTGGGGCTGGCCTACGGCCTGGGAGCGAGCGGGCGCCGGCGGCGACAGTTGTGGAGCCCCTTCGGAGCCGAACTTCACGCCGGACTTCTTCACGCACTTCCCGTTGACGGCGATCTCATCCGGCTTGCAAGGGTTCACGTACGGCTTGATGCACTGGTTCGTCGCGAGGTTCCAGACCATGCCGGGCTCGCAGGGCGAGACGCATTTCTTCTGCGCGTCGTCCCAGATCTCCACCTGGGAGCACGGCGAAGAGGGGACGTTCGCGAAGATCGCATCCTCCTTCGAACCGGTCGCCGGCACCGCGTAAGCAAGCACCACGGGAGCGGGCTTCCAGCTGCGCCGGACCGGCGGCTCGACGAAGTAGACCCAGTTGCCGGCCGAGTTCTTGAACGTCTTCACGTTCTTCCCGGCCGACCACGCAGCCTGGTACGCAGCATGCGTCGTCGGCACGTAGAACGTCTGCGTGCAGCCCGAAGACGCCACGTCCCAGTGCCCTTCCTCGACCGCGAACCCCTGCCCCTTCCACCACGCGAACGAGCGCTGGAAGTCCGAGGCTTCGTCGACGGGCAGCGCGTCGATTTTGCACGACTGGTTCAGCCAGGCGAGGGTCTGGCACGTGCCGGCCGCGTCCGGATACGAACCCGACGCGCACGATCCAGGCCCGGCTCCGAGGAGAAAAGACTTGCTCATGATGCTGCCTTCTTCTTGGCAGAGAGGGTCTGAGCGAGGGTGACCAGACCGTAAATGGTCAGGATTGCCCCGCCCCCGAAGACGACCGCGTTGACCAGGCTGACCAGGCCCGAGACCGGATCCCCCACGGGGACGGGCGGAGCGGGGGGCGGGTTGGCCTTGAGCCACCAGTCGCGCTGCTCCTTGATCCGCTTCTCGCACTCGTCGGGCGGAACGCCGGAATCCTTCTCTCTGCACTTGGTCGCCTGCGAGTCGACGTAGACCGTGGCGGCCGTGCGGGCGAGGTTCGTGTAGTTCTCGATGTACTTGATCACCGCGTAAATCGCCACGACCAGCACCACGGCCCCCGCAACGAGCACGGGCGTCGTCGCGATGACCGGAGTCGCCACGATCGGAGCGGCGGCGGCAGCGAGCGGAGCGACAGCCGCGGGTGTGCCGACGGCGTTCGAAGGCTTCGGGTGCGTGGGATCTCCCTGAGCGTTGACCAGCACGGGCTTCCCGTTGACGAGATCGATCCCGTACACGTCGCCGGGCTTCGTCTCGACAGCCCAGCTCACGTCCCCCGAGACGTATCCGGGAGGCACGCAGCCGTCGTAGAACTTGAACCCCGTACCGCCAGGGCACGCGCAGAGATCGGCTTCCTTGCCGTCGATGCTCACGCCAGCTGAGATCGCAGCGTCGTAGAGCGCGTCGTCGAACTTTCCCCCGGTCGCCATGCAA
>Ga0315288_10010093_pt1 | contig 11893 bp, 28 predicted proteins | sample YL17G11_20_MG_FD_203454 | JGI IMG/M metagenome (GOLD analysis project Ga0315288, IMG submission 203454) | Sediment microbial communities from Yellowstone Lake, YNP, Wyoming, USA - YL17G11_20 | ecosystem: Environmental > Aquatic > Freshwater > Lake > Sediment | place: USA: Wyoming | collected... | reverse complement strand
ACAGCCAGGGGGTCGAACCCGAGGTCCGTGATGAACTGCTGCGCGTCTGCGCGCCCCAATTCGAGCAGGGTAGCCGCTGCCGCCCAGCGCGGGAGCCCTTGGCGACGCCACACGGGCGCGAGCGCCATTTCGACACGATCGGCAACGCGTCGGAGCCGTGCGTCCCGCTGACTTACCACACCCATGCGCGGACTTTGCAGGCCCGCAGGACCGACCCATCCGGGTTCAGCGTGGGCTGGCACTTCGTGATCTGGAACCACGTGGTGTCGCAGGGGATGCCGACTTCCGCGTGCGTCTCGCTGTCCTCGGCCGCCACCGCCGCCACGACGAGGTCGTGGACCCCGCTGGGGAATCGGCACACGAGCCGTGCTTCGCAGCTTCCGTCGCAATCGAGCGACAGCATCTCCATGCCGCTGATCGCGTACGTGCCGGACTCGCAGTGCTCGCAGCTCGTGGTCGGGCCCGCGACGCGCATGAGCGTTGCCCCGACCGGCGCGAGCTGCGTCGGGTAGAACTTCGTGAAGACCTGCGCCGACGCGGGACACGCCACGAGGCCCGCCGCGAAGCCCACCACCCGCATCCACCACATCATCCCCATACCGGGACCGGGTAGCACACGAGCCTGGTCGCCGACAACCGCCGCGCGTCGGGGCGGAAACTCCCCTCAGACCTTCCCGTCGATGTTGAGCGTCGCCACCTCGCCGTGTACCACCGCGAACCCGCCCGCCAGGAAGGCCGTGATGTTGGCGCAGTCCTCGACACTCGCCTCGGTCTGCTGGATCACGGTCAAGCACTTGAGGCAGACCAGCGCGCGCAACGTGCTCCCCACGAACACGTAAAAAGTCATGCGCCGCGGCACGATCCCGCCTGCCGTTTCGGGCTTCTTGCAGGCTTTGCAGCGCCCGCCCTGCTCCCGAAACATCCGCTCGTACGTCGGCGTCGTGTCCTTCGCTTCGCTCCGTCGCGCGAGTGCGGGCACCCGGCGCCGGCCCACGCGGGGGACGTCCCGCCGCTTTTTCGACATGCAGGTCCGGCAGTGCCGTTCGTGCCCATGGAAGCCCTGCTTGTTTTGCGTGTACGCGGTCAGGACCTTCTGCGGCACGTGACACGTCAGGCACGTGTACTCTTCGTCGCTCTGGGCAGGCAGGATCAGCGAGGGCGCCCCGGTGTCCGCGATGGTCACGGAGCCTCTGGCGCGCACAGGAACGTCTTCGTCTCGGCGCCCACGCGAATGGTGACCCCTGTCTCGCACTCGAACGCGACCACCAAGCCCGCGATGCTGTGCTCCGGGTGGGGGGCGGGGGGCTCGTCCCCGCAGATGAGGTGTTGCGTCACTGACGAACGGGCGAAGGTGTCCGTCTTCACGCGCCCATAGGTGACGTCGACCGCGAACGTGCCCACCGGGCGATGAAACGCGTCCCGAACGATGACGTTCCCGACCTGGACGATCGCGCCGACCGTGCCGGGCTGGGCCCAGGCCGCCGCGACGTAGAACATCCCCAACCCGATCGCCAGTCGTGCCGGCATCCCGTATCCCCGCATACTCCCCCCTCGTGTTGCGCAGCGCGCCCGGTGCGGGTGTAGCAAATGGATACGGGGTCCGCTACTTCCTGACCGCGAGCAGCGCCCGCGCGTCGCGCAGGAGCGTCAGGAACGAGTCGTCGCCGATGTCGTCCCAGTATTCCACGTCATCGCTCCAGTATTCCACGACCCGCGCGAGAATCGCCCGTGCCGCGTCGCGCTCCTGCTCGGCGCGTTGGAGGTCTTGGTGCATGACGGTGAGGTCGGCGCTCATGCTGGCACCCATGGCACGCTCGGTGGCGAGGTCGGCAGCAAAGGCTGTAGTCAGTTTGGCATTGCGATTCAGTTCCGCCCTGACCGCATCGAGCGTGGCCCATACGCGATCCCATAGGCACCAACTGGAATGCTGCGCCCGCACGATCGCTTCCTCGTCGGCGGTCAGGGGGGCGGGAAGCCTCACGGTCGCTGTGTTGCCATATACCCCAGGGACGGGCTCGGGTATGGCACCGGATGCACACCGATGCTCCTGCTCAATCAAGCGCAGCGCGCCGCAGCGCGGACAGTCAGCCACGGGACACCGTCCTCATCCGTTTGCGTAGCTGTTTCAGCACTGCGCGCTTGGAGTGCCTGTCTTGCTCGGGCTCCCGGCACCACTCGCAATCACCCTCGCACTGGCCTGCATCGTGGACGGCGCGCGCATCGAGCATGTCGTTGGTCAGATCGTCGGCAATGTCACCCACAGATCACCTCAAGATCGCCGATGCCGTATCGCCGGAGGGAATGGCACTCCGATTCGGGTTCGGAGAGTCGCGGCCTCCCGCTGAATCGCCGTCGCTTCCTCCATGCGGTGCGGGACTCCCCACGCCATCTCCCCCACGAGGAGCGTGAGCCGTTCGACCAGCTCCGTCAGGGCGATCAGGTTGTCGGAGTTCGCCATCACTCCTCCCACGCAGGATCAGGAAGCTGCGTCAGACGCGCACCACTCTCCCTGCGAGCCGCGTCGAGGGCATCGTCGATGCTCTTCCCGAGTGCGACCAATGCCACATTGAGGTGGTACTGAACCGCGACGCTAGGGGTTTCCATAACCCAGGCTTCGACGATCCGCATGCCTTCGCTGCTGCGCCTAGCCACGACTCACCTCCTCCGAGCACGTTTCGCAACGGAGCTTGGTCACACTCCATTGAGGAATATCCCGAGAGTAAGGAGGATTCCCGTCAGCCCGATGGTGCTTGATAGTTTTCGCGCTCTTGACCCACTCCACCGGCACGGTGAAGCGATGGACGTGCGGCGCAGGCAAGGCGCTCTCGTTCGGCCATGGCTGCCCACATTGCCGGCACGGCGGTAATCTATCGTCTTGCTTCGCCATCACTTCCCCTTCCGCAGCGCAGCCGCGCGAGCACGGTCGTCTGCCCACGCACCACGCGCACGTCCTTCCGGCGCGCGGCCGTCAAGTTGTAGTCGACCGGCTCCACCACCAGGACGAGCGGGTTCGTCTGTGAGTCCCAGGGACTATCCTCGTCGTCACCCCCTGGAATCACGTGCTGCTTGCGATCCTGGAGAAACTGGCTTGTCAGCTCAACCAGCGCATCGCCGAGCGAAGGGCGGAGCCCGTAGACCGGCATGAGTCCAACCACGGCGTTCGCAAAGGCTTCTCGATCTTTCATGGCCGCCCCCGTCGCCCACAGTATTGGCACTGGCCATGCCGCCAGATGTTGCCACACGACTGGCAGCGATGTTCGAGTCGGCTCGAACAACTCGGGACGTTCGTCGCCATCACGAAGTCCACCGTGAGCGCCTCGGGGCGATCTTCGGGGTCGGGTAATGATGGCACCGCGATGCGAAACACGTCACGCCCCTCACGACAACACGCGAGGCGCGGACGCGCGCCACGCTTCCGTCAGCGCTGCGTACTCCGGCCCGTCCACGTCAGCAACCGACAAGAAGAACCCGTACTGCTTGGCCAACCCGTTGCGTGAGACGGGCTCACTCCCCGGAAACGCGAGCGCCGCGGCGTCGTCGTAGTGCATGTCGAGCGCCCGCGCGAGTGGGCAGGCGTATTTGCTGGCGACGTTCAGCCCCGGCGCCGTGATGCGCTCAGCCCACCCTGGCGGCGCGATCTGCGCGAGCAGCGCGCGCCCCTTTGCAACACGATCAGCGATGAACTGTGCGTAGTAGCCCTGCGTTGCCTGTCCCATGTGTCACACCCATTTCCGGCACCGCGCGAAGAACCCCTGCCACCATGGTTGGGGTCGTCGAGGTGATGTCCTCGCTCTGCTAGTACCCGACGCGCCTCCCCCGTGCAAGTGGCAGCACTCGCCGGCCGTACGCACGGGGCGCCGGCAGGGCCCGCGCGTGGTCGCGGAGCCACAGTGCAACGACACCCGCCTCGCCTTCGCGACTGGTCCGGTGGCCGTGGGCGGGAGCGCGCTGCGTACGGCCGCTGAGAAGCTCGATACGGGCGGCGTCTCGGCAGGCGGGACGAGCGGCACCACGACACGATCCCAGCCCTCCTCGATCGAGGCCATGAGCGAAGGCGAAATCACCTCGTGCGCATCCGCCGCGTCAATCGCCGCCTCCTCGGCCGCCTGTTCGGCGTCCGCCTCATAGTCGGGTTCCACGTCGTCGTTCTCCCGCAGAGCCCGCTCGGCATCCGACTCGGGCTGGCCGTCCAGCGCGTCGTCGGGGTCACTCTCACGATGTTTTTCGAACGCCATCACTGCCCTCTTCCTGTTCGGGTGCTGCCACCGGCTCGTGCTGCAGCAAGGCGTGCAGCGTCTCCATGAATGTCCGAATTCCCGTTTGCGTCGGTACGTCCGCCAAGATCACCTTGCCCAGCGACACGATCGCCATCTTCACCAGTTGCGGCACCAGTTCCCGATGCTCCTGCGGCACGGTTAGGCCCACCGCCGCGCCGACCCCGTACTCAGGGTTCGTGACGAACGTGACGCTCACGCACGCGAAGGGTTCCTCCCCCGCTGCGCAGGTCAGCAATTCGGCAATCGAGCGCTGCGCCGCGGCCAGGATGCCCATCTCAGTGTCGGCCCATTGCGTCCCGTCCTGTATAGCAATTTCACTCATATCGATCCCTTCTCCCGCGGTCGCATCACGACGCGCGGCTGGCGATCCAATGCGAACGCTTCTCGGACTTGATTCTGTAAATACTGGCGCAACCGCGCCCGTCGCATCTGTGGTCCGCCCGCGAGAAATTGCGCGGGCTGCACGGTGATTTCCATGAGCACCGTGAACTGTAAGCGCAGCTCGTCGCCCTCCTGAAACGTATAGGGCGCCGTCATCGCCGCTTCCGCCTGGTCGAGGAAGCGATCGAGCAACGGGGCCTCCTGCGGGACTGGGGCGCTCATGTCGCGAGCCCTGTCGGGCCCCAGGCCGGCCCACAGTCATGCCGGGCGCAGGTATCGTGCCCCACGTGACAGGTCGGACAGACCGCCCAGAGGTGCGCCGTGATCGTGCAGACCCGGAGAGGCTCCAGGCCATCGAGCACGCGCTCCCGCCACCCCGCCACGAGCGGGACCAGCTCCACCGGAGTCGTGGCGTCCGCCTCGGCCGCAGCCAGCGCCCGCTCAATGACCCCCACGGGCACCCGCTGCACCAGGTGCCCCAGGAACGCCTCCAGGCGCGTCAGGGCATGCCTCCTCCGGCAGGGTCGGGGTCGCTCAGGCCCGCCTGGAGCGCCCAGGTGCCAAACAGGCCCATCACGGCGAGCCCCGCGACCACCAACCAGAGGCCGTCCCCGGTGATGATGAGCCCGCCCAGGGCCACCAGGGCGAAGTGCTCGTAGCCGGCTGCCGCCGCTTGCACGTGCGGGAGGGCTGGGGGCGTCCCCTGTTGGGGCGCGTCGTGCCGCCAGACCAAGATCCAGACCCCCACCACGGCGAGCCCCAGCACACCAGCCAGCCAGCGCAGCACGCCCGCCAGGTCCGCGAGCTGCATCAGCGCGGCCGTCAAGAGCAGCCCCGTCACGCGCTCGGCGACGGTCGGGCGTCCGGTTGGACTCATGGCGCTGCGCGCTCCAAGAGGCGCCGCGCGTATCGAGCCTCCCGACGTTCCAGCCGCCCCCGATCTCGTTCGCGACGCGCGATCGTCAGCGCCGAGGGTGTTTGTGCCGCCCACGGTCGGCGATCGATGCCCTCCTCCGGCACGATTTGCAGCTTGCGGCGAATCGCCGACGCGTCAAGTCCGAGTGCTTCCGTCACCCCCTCAAACGACAGTCGCCAGCCGTCCCGCTCCAGAGACGCGACCCACGCACGCGCCTCGTCCGCTTCAAAGGGATTCAAGGCGCGTACGCCCTGCGCCCGATGCTGCAGCGCGGCCACGGCACCATCCAGCACGGCGGCATAGAGCAGGAGAAGCCCCTTGCGCCCCGCCACGCCCAAAACGGATTGCCACTGCCGCACCGGATTCACGTCCGCGAACACGTCAGCGTGATTCACGACTCACCCCCCTTCACGCGCACGTCGATCGTGCCGTCTTCCAAGTCCACCCGGACGCGCGTCGTCTGTCCATGACGAAAGAGCGCATCGAGCGCGGCACCAAGTCCCGCCCGCACACCTGTGCGCAGAGCGTGCTCCGCCGCCGCCATGTCCGCCGCGCGTGCCTCGGCCATGCGCGCCGCGCGCGCCGCCATCCGTCGCTGCTTGCGGTAGAAATCCTCGTGCGCGCAGCGCAGCATGACCTGCACGAGGGACAAGGGCGAGACGCGCAAGATCCCGACCGTGATCGAGAGCATCCCGAAGTCGCGCGCATCACCGCCACGATCCGGGTGGTGCTCCAATGCGGCGGCGCGATAGAGCACGACAAGATCCACGTCTCGCCACGTCTCGAACTCCAGCTCGTCGGTCATGGCGAGTAGCGTGTCCGGGCGGACCCCCAGAAGCGCGAGCCCCTGCGCCAAGTATTCGGCATCTGTCATCAGATCGGCGCCTTGCGCTGCGCCTCCACGTCGAGCGCGTGCTGACGCAGTGCCTCGGCGTACGGGCGAAAATCGCCCTGTGTCCGGTACGCGCATCCCAGGCTCGGGCACGAGAACATTTCGGCACCCATCAGCGCGCCCGCCGACAAGCCTGTCCAACGCCGACAGGCCGGGCACTCGACCTCGTGCACGCCAACCAAGACACGCTCACCGAACGCGTTGTCCGGGAGCTGGACTTCCTTGCGACGGACCCGCATCGCCATCCCCCTGCCCCTTCCAGACGAAGCCCACATGCGCCGAATGCGGCACGACACTTTCGCTGTCGAAGTCCACGATCGTCGATCGATGAAAAACGCGCTTGACCTCGTGCAGTGCCTTGAACTGCTCCTCAGTATAGTGCTGGTCGGCGAGCAGAGCCAGCTCATCGACTCGGTACGTCACGCGATCGGCCGAGATATCCCTGGGAATCAACCGCCCGAATCCCTGCCGATACCACACCACCGGCTCCCCCAAAACCGTGGAATCGACCAAAACCCACCCCTGCTCCATCAGCGTAGCAAGCGCTTCGGGACTGGCGCCCAACTGGGCCGGATCAGGTGTCGCTGTCGCTGTCGTCGTCATCCACCTCCTCGGGGGCATCACGATCGGCAAGGCGCCTCGGCCCGGTGATGTTCACCACCACGCCTGCCTCGCGTCGCGCTTCTTCTTCGGCGACACGCGCCGGGTACTGTTCCAAAAACGTCCGCGCGACCCGTCGCAATGCCACGCCCATCTTGCGACTCTGCTCCAACACGCGCTGGGGATTCACCTCGACCAAGAAGTCCGGCTCCTGCCCGTCCGGGCTCCCAGCCGGCTGCGGAAATAACCGGTGGGCGTCGAGCAGGTAGCGCCGCAGAATCTCCGCTTCCTGCGCGTAGACACCGGGTGACTCCAATCCCGCAATGTCGAGGTCGTTGATGAGCGTCAGTCGCGCCGAGGCTTCGAGGATCTTCTGCTCCAGCTCGCGCCGCAAATCGAGTTGCTTTCGAGTCGAATCCAGAAACACCCGCCGCCTCGGCGCCATCATCCCTTCGATTTCAGGATCGACCGCCAGGGCATGCCCCAGCTCGATGCGCCGGTAGTCGCGCAGCGCGTTGGCCAAGGCGCCCGTGGTGACGTCCGTCAAGACGACGCGCTCTTCGCGCAACACCCGCGCGAGCTGCGAGGCTGACTCGCCCCCGCGCAAGCGCATGCGGATCTCGGGCCAGACATCGAGGGCCACCATGCGCTCGCGAATGGTCGGTAGCGCCATCACAGTTGCGACGAACTAGGCGCGGCGCTTCGGCCGCGGCGTGGCGAGGCGATGGGCCATATGCCGGTCGAGCGCCTCGATCACAAACGACATGACTGTCTCGCGATTCGTCACACAGAATACGCGGACCTCCCGGTGGAGCCCGTGCGGGATGCGCGTCGCGAGCTGGACGAGCGCGTCGTCCGGCATGGCGGGCAGTGAGGAAACGGTACTGGCTTTCGGCATGGTGGAGAACCTACCTGTTCGCTCCGCCGAGATCAACGCCCCGCCCTATTTCCCAAGCAATCGCGAGAGGCCCACAGGCGGCTTCTCGATCAAGGGCCGTGGAGCCGGCGCGGCGTCTCCCATTTCCAATTTCGTGCCCTGAATACGCGCATGCTGCGCAATGACCGCCCAATGCCCAGCCGCCACAAGTGCGGTGGCCATGACCGTCATCAATTCCGCGTGGCCACCCTCGAAAATGGACACCACCACCAGATCACCCCGTGCCGGGTCGAATCCCGGCAGCGGCACGCTCACCGGGTCAGCCACGCTTGCGTCCTCGCTTGTCGTCTTCGTACCCGATGCGCACCTGGTAGACTCGCGACAACTGCCGCAGGTGCCACGTCAGGCTCCGATCGCGCGGGAGCCGGTTCGACCGCCAATCCGTGGCGATGAGGTCCAGCAAGGACGCGTCGTCGCACGCGTCCCGTCCCTTCGCCTCTTCGCGCGCGATGCGCAGCGCGTCCTCGATATTCCGACGCTGCGCCGTATTTAGCAGCAGCCCCCACCGCGTCGTGGTCGCCGTGTCGGGGTCCGGCACCCGCCGCGCATCCTTGCCGGTATCGCGCCTGTGTTGCCGTGCCGCGCGGACCCGGCTCGTCAGCATGGCGTGCGTCTCGTCACGCGCTGTCTTGATCCAGCGCTCGACGTTCTCGCGGGTCGCGACGGAGAGCAGCTCGCGCATCTTCGACCAGCCGATCTCTTCGATCGTTTCGGACGTCACCCCCAGCGCGACCGCCTTCGTATAGATCGCCGCGAGATACTGCGCGCGCCGAATGCCGATCCCGAGCACGTCCTCGACGAACGTCGGCCAGTCGAGCCCCTTCCCTTCCGGGAGCCGCTGGTAGAGCCGATCGTACTCCAGCCGCGCCAGGCACCCGCCCTGGAGGAACGCCGAACCATCCCCAACATCCCGCAGCTCGACGATGAGGCCCCGGAGCTGCGCCGCGGCTTCGAGCGTGCGCGGCGAGCGCGAGAGCGAGCCTCGACACACCTCCAGCGCAGCCTCGTAGACCCGCCCGACCGCCTTCACGTTTCCCATGGGCTCACTTCCCTCCGCGTAGCAACTCCAGCCAGTCCGATTGCAGCACGATGCGCCCTTCGAGCGACAGGAGCCGACCCTTCACGCAAATATGCGCACCCGGCTTCAGGACCGCGAGCGCCCACTCAGCACGCCGACCGAACGCCAGCACGTCGAACGTCGCCTCGCGACACAGCGGCATCAAGGGGTCGCCGCCCTGCACGCTGAGTGCGAACATCACCCCCGGTGCGTTGCGCGAATCGACATCGACCCGCGTCACTGGACCGTCGACCACACCCAGCCCCACGAACACGTTAATAGTGATATAGCTACCCCCCTCACACCACCGCCACCTATTCCCTGCTCCCGAAGAGTGCCACACACCAGGGGTCGTGCGCTACTCAAACCGGCGACTCCGTGACTTCGATGCCGGACTCGGCGACATAGTACCAGCGCGGCGGCTGTCGATCCGGGGGCCACCAGCACAGCAGGGGGGTCGCCCCTGATCGTTGCGCCACCTCACGTAGCTCGGCGCGATCCCGCGGCCCGAACCCCGCCAGGGCCGATCGGACGCTCGACTTCACCTGCACCATGCAGGGGTCATGGCCCGCCGACAGCGCCAGAATGTCCACCGGGCCGTGCGAGCCCGCACTACGCATGACGTACCAGCCGGCACGCTCGAAGAGTGCGCGCACCTGATGCTCGCGCTTCGGGCCCCGCCGCGTCGACATCTACTCCTCGCTATCCACGTAGAAGTTATTTTCATTGCCTGGACATTCTTCGCGAAGCAACGCGAGGCATCGCCTTCGACTCGGCCCGTTCACGCCGAAACTCTCCGTGACGTGCCCACAGACACCGCACGTGGCGCGCACGCCGGCCACGAGTCGGTCGCCGTCATCGATGTCAACTTCCTCGACTTCACATTCCACGCGTTTCATGCCGCCCCCCGCCAGCATTCCGTACGCCACGCGCAGCTCATCGCGCGTGCATCACTACTGGCTCCGCAAGCCCGTTTTCCACCATCGCGCACCGCCGCCACCGTCGCGCGCACAGTCGCCTCGATGTCGTCAGGTATTTCCCGAATCAAGCGGCCCGAGGCGCTATCGACCAGCCGCCACACCATCACGTCAGAAATCGCCACGCGCTCCAGAAGAAACTCCCGGAACGGCGAGCGACTTTCGTACCCCATGGACACGTACAGAATCCGCCCCCAACTCCGGTCATCGAGCCAACAGTAGAGCATCGTTCGCCAGACGTGCTCAGGCTTCGGTTCTCGCAAGAACCCGAATAGTCGCTCGCTGATCGTCTTAATTTCCAGGACCCCGCCGATCTCGTCCGCGCGTGCCACGTCGAAGTCGTACCCATCGACGTGCCCGACGATTCCCAGTTCCGCATGACGGACTTCGCGCTCGACGTAGTGCAGGGGCTTCCCGCAGGCGCACGCCGGCCTCCAGAGCACACCTACGTACAGCTCGTCACATGCCTCGCAGCGCCAGTCCCCCCAAAGCCTCCCCATGGGGCCCAGATATTTGTTCTCTACCCAGGCTTGCACGGCGTGCCCGATATCCCACCGCATGCGATCCGCCGAGCGAATCACGCGCGGCGTGCCGAGCGAGGCGCGCGCGAGCACGGCTTGCCGGGAGCACATTTCGTGCAACCGGCTCGCGTGAATCCACTCGTCGCGCGCGTACGCCTGGTCGTCAACCACCGTCAGCGAGACGTCGAGGGCTGCCCCGAGCGAGCCGCCTCCCTCATGCGCCGGGGGCCTGCCCTGCGACGTGTCCGGTAAGACTGGCGCCGAGCTGGGGACGTTCACGGATGGCGCCGGGACGATCAACGTCAGCTTGGGGGCCACCGGCTGCGGCCACTTCCCTACAACGCGTCCAAGCATCACGCGCCCTCCAAGCCGAGCAGCGTGCCCAGCAGCTCGCGCGCTGCCCACAGCGGGACGGCGACCCACATTTCGCCACTGACCGATCGCGCGTCACGGAACTCCACCGCGAAGAACGGCACCAAGCCCACCGCCACGGCCTCCTCGGTGATCTTGCGCAGCTCTGCGATCTTCAACGTGTAGGACGCGTGTTGCGTGTACTTGATCTCGCCCAGCCCGCGCTTCACGCGCACGTCCCCACGCGCCCCCGCGCGATTCCCGCTCCCGGCTTGGCGACGGCCGCCGAGCGTGTTCGCCAGATCGACCTCCTGCCGACGCGATGCCTTTCCTGGGGCCTCATCGCCGTGAGCCAGGAATGGCGCGATACCCGCGCCACGCTTGCGCGGCGGGTTCATGGATAGCCCGCCCCGTAGTCACGCGCCCTGGTCAAGTTCAACCGCAGCTCGATGCGATCCACCAAGCACAAAATACACTCCCGGTACGATTGCGCCGCGCACTCGGGTGCCGTGCAGCGGTAGCTTCTCCGGCAAGGACACGTGTGCTCATGGTGTACGAGCAGCACGCCATTCGGCCCCCCAACGTACTCGCGCGTCCCGAGCGCCACCAGGGCGCGCACGCGCGGAGGCGACACGGGCTTGCCGACACTCGGCTGCGCCGCTTTCTTGGCACGAGGCTTCGCCGCCTTCCTGATGCGAGGCCGCGGGAACAACACCCGCGGTCGACGTGGTCCGCCCTTCTTCACCGACGACTCGTCCCCATGGGCCTACCGGTAAAAGCCGCTGGTTCACCCAACCAGGGCAACGCGAAGGGACTCGCCAAGAACACTGAGCCATTGTTCTGTTGCTTGACGGCGAACATGAGCAGGGAATCACAACTCAACGGATTGGGGAGCGGCCCCGCGCGCCAGATCCCGTCCCCCTCCCATCCCAGCGCCACGAAGCGCCCACGAATCGCGCACATGGTCGCGCTACTTAAGAGGGC
>Ga0315288_10010092_pt1 | contig 11894 bp, 11 predicted proteins | sample YL17G11_20_MG_FD_203454 | JGI IMG/M metagenome (GOLD analysis project Ga0315288, IMG submission 203454) | Sediment microbial communities from Yellowstone Lake, YNP, Wyoming, USA - YL17G11_20 | ecosystem: Environmental > Aquatic > Freshwater > Lake > Sediment | place: USA: Wyoming | collected... | reverse complement strand
CCGTAACCGTAGCGGCGGTCACCATCCCAATAATCAAACTCATATTCTTTAGCTTTTAACATACAATGCACTTTATCATCGATCATACGGTCGAGATATTTGCGCGGAGTTGCTTTGTGCAACGGAGTGACAATATTTAATAATCTACCCATGTGATTTTTCTTTCTCGGAAGCAAAGTTGTGGCATAATTTTATCATAATTTTTAATTGCTTGTGACAGTTGGTTAACTAAAATACTATTTCGGTTAACCATTCCTTCGTTTGCAAAGCTACGCCGTTGATAGTCTGCGTCCAAGAACTCGTTGAGCAAAATGAGGCACCACTTAATACCGAAGAGGGGAAAGACGAGTCGCAAACGCTCGGGTAGGTCTTGGTCGGCGGCGAGGAAGGTTAAAAGCGCTTCGGCAAAATGGGCTTTGAGCTGAGAGGGCAGGTCCATTATTGGGTTGGGGTGAAGCAGGAAGTCGGCAATGGTCTTTGCGGGATCGTCCCAGCCGAAATATTCAAAATCGAGGAAGACAAGTTGCCCGTCAGAGCGTTGTAGCGCGTTGTGAAAGCCAAAATCGGATGGACTCAGGATACGCTGCGCCTGTGTAAGTTCTGTCTCTAAGGTCTTTCCTAACTGCGCAAGACCCTCATAACAACGTTGGCTTGCTTCAATAAGTGTTGGACGAAGTTTTTCGTCCAAGAAAGCATGCATCTCAGCATGCAACGATGTTTCATAGCCAACGGCGCTCAAGCGAGCCAGACGCATTTCGATATTCTTCAGGATAGCCTGGATGGAAAAACAGGCTTCCGAAGCGGGAGTGAGGCTCTCACTGCCAGGTCGCGTCTTCAATTCCTGGAGAGCGGCTAAAAACTGCACTGCCTGGTCAATTTCAGCTTCGCCGATTTCCGTAGCAGAGAGTTTTTTGCCTTCAATGAATTCATAGATCGCGCAGGCATGTTGGCGAGATGCAAGGATAGGTTGAGGAATACAGCGCAACCCGTTTTCCCATATAAACTTCAGACTTGAAAACTCAACCCCGAGTCGATCGCGCGGGTCTACGGAACAGCGAAAGTAACGCTTGACGACAAACTGATTTTCGACCGTTGGGGTTTTGCTCGTCAGGTGGTAAACCTGGCTGTTGCGTCCGCCACCGATTCGCTCCCATGAGGCAATTTCCTGACCCAACAGATCTGATATAAAGGATGGTTCTAGATCATTTTCTCGCATCTTCACCGTCAAAGAAATACTTCGTAATTTCTTGCCAGTTTGTAAACACTTTCCAACCCAAAGACACAGTTATAGAAGGAGTTGGGCTATAGAGCATCTTAACCATGCCTTCCGGGAAGGAAGACTCGCGAAATACTTCTTCCAGGTCATCAATGAAATGAGTACATCCCAGTTTTTCGATGGTTTGGATTTTTTCCTGGCGAGTTGATTCAAAATAGACATTTTCAGAAGACAGATTTAATCCCTGAGCATCAAAAAAATTGTTTGCTTCCATCCACTCAAGAGACGCGACGCGCAAATCAATACCGTCCTCATCATACTTCGCATATTGGGTCTTATGGCTGACGATATATGTCTTAACATTTTTCACTTTGCAAAGGTAAAAAAAATCAGATACCCCTTCACTTAAACGTGCTTCTCCAATGCGAAGCCCATAAACATCTGCTTGAAGTCGCATCCAATGCTCTTCTCCGGATGCTAAAGAACGAATCCTGTCGCGGATCAATTTCTTATTCTTTGGGGTATCTACTGAAATCAACCCATAACGCAAAGCCGCATCATAGATCACATCGTCATAATTGATGATTGTATTATCAAAGTCTATTCCAATAACAAGGCTCATGTTACTCTACTCTAGAAAACTCACCGCTAACGCATCGTTTTTCGAGACTTGATAGATACAAAGCCTCAAGCACTTGCATCGTGTTATCTACCAAGTTCAAATCAGGACGAGTGTTAGCCTCTATATGAGTAAAAAAATCTTGGATCGTTAAGGCATATCCATCTGTTTTTTCGCCTTGGTATTCTAAATTAGAAACCACGCCTTGGCGGCAAAACACCTGTAAGTTTACACTTGAGGCAGTGGTTAAGCACATATCCCAGCCAAGTTTCATTACGATCGAAATATTATCATCGATCGAGAGCAGCGCGGTAGATGTGTCTTCTACGGTAGAAGTTGAACTATCGTGGGTTAAATTAATACAAAAAGCGGAGAATACGCGCCGCTGTGGCAAAAGCCCCAACGCCAAGTGAAGCAAGTGTGTGCCCAAGTCCATTAACACACCGCCGCCGGACAGCGATGGATCATAAAGCCAGGTTTTTTGCGTATAACGTTTCGTGCGATACCACTCAAAATCGAGCAATTCAAGCGCGCCGATTTCTCCACCCAGAACACGACTATAAAAATGCTGGTTTTCTTCGCGAAAACGGTTATTAAAGGCTGGATAAAACATGCGCTCATACTTTGCTGCTTTTTGGAGAAGGACGTGACTTTCGGAATAAGTGGCGCAGAGCGGTTTTTCCACCAGGAGATGCCTGTGACTAACGATAACGGCTTCGGCTATTGGGCGATGCGACGCTGTAGGAGTGCAAATGAAGACCCCATCCACGTCATTACGCTGCAAAAGCTCTTGGTAATCCTGGCATACAAAAGGGATGTCATATTGCCTGGCTAGTTCGTGGGCAGAATGCCCGCTCTGGCTGCAAATCGCCATGATCTGGCAGTCATCACGCCTGGCAAGTGTGGGGAGGTAAGCCTTGCGGACAATATCCCCCGCTCCAATAAAGCCAATCCTATGTACCATAAACCCGCATAACTTTGGCAGCGATGTCTTCACCGGTCAAACCGAAAACCTGACGGGCATGGTTCTGGCCGCCGCCTTCATGGAGAAAGCGGTCTGGGGCGCCAATACGCAAAAGGCGCGATGGTTGCGGTGGTTGGTCCGCCAGCCATTCCGCCACACTGCTGCCAAACCCCCCTATCAGGCTGTGTTCTTCAAGTGTAACCACTAGCGTAAAATTAGAAAAGGCTTCGGCTAGAAGGGGTTCATCCAGAGGTTTGACGGTGTGAACACTGATCAAACGACTGGAGATATTGTGATTTTTCAGCAAGTCAGCCGTCTGCACGGCCACCGGCAGCATGTTTCCGCTACTCAATATGCAAACATCCTTTCCTTCAATTAGGATGATCCCCTTTCCAATGGCAAATTCCGGTTCTACCTTATGCACCAGCGGCTCGCCCTTCTTGCCCAGGCGAATATAGATGGGGCCGGAATGTTTGAGGGCAGCACGCAATGCCAATCGCACTTCCATAATATCCGCCGGGCAAATAATGGTCAAATTTGGCATGGAACGCAGGGTAGCGATATCTTCCATAGAGTGATGAGTTGCTCCTAGCCCGGCATAGGAAAGGCCGCTACCCGTGCCAACGATGACGACCGGAAGGTTTTGGCAGCAAACGTCCACCTTGATTTGCTCCAGGCAGCGTGTTACCGCAAATGGCGTGATCGAATAGGTTATCGGACGCATACCGCACAACGCAAGCCCGGCAGCCATGCCCGTCATGTTCGCTTCGGCAACGCCGCAGTTGTAAAAACGATCCGAAAAGCGCTCCTTGAACTCGTTGAAGAGACGGTTGCCAATGTCTCCTAAGAGCAATACCAACCGTTCATCCTGGGCTGCCAGTGCAGTGATTTCAGAGGCAAAAGCGTTTCTCATAGCAATCCCAACTCCTTTTTCGCCGCCGTTACCTCTTCTCCGGAAGGAATCCGATAATGCCAGTTGTTGTCATCTTCCATGAAAGAAACTCCCTTGCCCTTAACAGTGTGTGCGATGACTGCTACCGGCTTGCCGTTACCAGACGAAAAGCTTCGGAAGGTCTCTACAAGGGCTCTCAAGTCATGCCCATCAACCTCGTAAGTGCGCCAACTAAAAGCTTCCCATTTTTGCGCCAGGGGTTGGAGAGCCATTATTTCGTTGCTGCGTCCAGTTGCCTGCCACTTGTTATAGTCAATGATCGTGATCAAGTTATCCAGACCGTGCATTGGAGCAAACAACGCTGCCTCCCAAACTGAGCCTTCTTCACACTCGCCGTCGCTCATCACTACAACGACGCGGTATGGACGTTTCTGAATGCGGGCTGCCAGAGCCATTCCCAAACCGATGGGCAATCCATGACCTAATGAGCCACTGGAGACCTCAACCCCGGGTGCGCTCCCCAGGCTGGGATGTTCCTCCAGCGAGCTGCCGGGTTGGGCAAAAGTATCCAGTAACGCCTGAGAAAAGAAGCCACGTTCTGCCAGGGTGGTAAACAATGCCAGGGCAGCATGCCCTTTGCTGAGAATAAACCGATCCCGGTCTGGATAGGTCGGGTCTTGTGGGTCAATTCTTAAAAACGACCAATAGGCTGCTGTTAAAATATCAACACAAGAAAGCGCGCCGCCCAAATGCGGGGTCTTCGAGCGATGCGATAGTTCGATCATCCGCCCGCGAATCCGGCGGGCTATTTCCTCTAAACCAATGCTCGTATCGTCTGCAGAATTTTTTGCTTTATTATCCAACGTCATATCCTCTTTATTTCAAGTCGACTGACTGCATTGTTTTGATATTGTAGTAACAAATATCAGTCATCGCATCCGGGACCTTCCCGCTCTGGAAAGCGTCAGTCAGGTCGCGTACCGCGTCCTGGATAGAATGCCGGGCAACGAAGCCCAATTCGCGCTTGATCTTCTCCGAGGAAACGTGGTAGGAACGATTATCATCTGTTGGGGTTGTAACGATCTGGACATCATTTCCAACGACATTTTGTACCATTTTTGCAATGTCGCTCACTTTGTAGTTTTCATAGCCAGCGTTAAATATCTTTCCGTCCACAGCATCATCTGCCCATTCCAGGCTCTGGACATACAAATCGGTCATGTCTTCAATGTGAATATTGGGACGCATCTGCTCACCACCAAAAACCTTGATCAGCCGGTTGTTGTAGGCATGATTGGTCAGGATGTTTACTGTCAGATCAAGACGCAGGCGGGGGGAATAACCGCAAACCGTGGACGGGCGCAAGATCAGAGTCACAAAACCCGGCTCGCGCTTTTGCAGCAGCACATCCTCGCACAGCGCCTTGTACTTTGAGTAATCGGTCAGCGGCTCCAGGGGCAGGTCTTCGGTGACGTTTGGTGTGTCCTTAATACCATAGACGCTTGAGGAAGAAGCATAAATAAAGCGTTTGACTCCACTTGACTTGGAACTATCTACCAAACCAAAGAAAGCGTCATAGTTGATGGACTTTCCCAAAGTTGGGTCTAACTCAAAGCTGGGGTCATTGGAGATGCACGCCAGATGAATCACCGCATCGCAGCCAGGCATGGCGCGTTCCAACACGGCACGGTCGCGGATATCCCCTTTTATCTGCTCCAGGTTAGGGTGTCCTTTGACTGCCGCAAGCGCTTCTTTGCCGTACATATATAAATCCAACACTTTGACGCGATACCCTCTGGCGAGCAATTTAGGCGTCAAAACCGCGCCGACATAACCGGCGCCGCCGGTTACCAACACAGTAGGGTATCTCAAGGATGATGTTTGATTTGCTGTCATCTTCACCTCGTTTGCATGGATTTTAGGGTTACTGCCCGGTCGGTAAGAAAGTGGAGCAGCACCGCATGGGCTGATTCCACATAACCATAATCTTCAACCGGCGTGTAAAAATTAATCTCGCCCAGCGCGCGCAGTGGATTATCAGCCTGAAAACCGGAAAGGGTGATCATACGGCAACCTTGCTTTTGTGCAACACGGGCAGCGCGCAAGATGTTTTCCGAACGCCCCGAGCTGCTGATAGCGACCAACAAGTCACCCGGTTTCGCCCAGAGAGCCAATTGCTGCTCAAACGCAACTGCATAACCGTTGTCGTTCGTCAGGGCGGTCAAGAGCGGCGTCTCGGTGAAAACCAGGCAGGGCACCCCGACAGACTTACACAAATCGTTATGGGTGTGGCTCGCCAGAGCTGCGCTGCCGCCATTGCCAATCACCATCGCCTTGTTTGAAGTAGCCAACAAGCCGAGGATGATCTGAGCGGCCTGATCCCCACCTTCGTCCAGCGACAATATTTTACCCTTATGGCCAGTCACTTGGGTAGCGGATAAAAACTCAAAAACTTTTTGAAAATAACCACTCGCTTTTAATGCCATCTGCGTTCTTGGCCCATAATCATCCCTCGTCTATCCATACCAATATTTAAAGTCATAAAGAGAACCTATTTTCGCTGCCTCATTTCAGCAACGCCTGTATGTAGTGGCATAAAGCCTCGCGCTCTATGTAGTCACGGTGTCCAATCGTAGCCACAGCTTGCGCCCCAACCGCATTGCCGATAAAACCGACCACGTCGATTGGAACGCCCTGCGCTACGCAAGGCGAAGTGATCGCTAACACCGCGTCGCCGGCGCCCACTCGGTCGGTGATCTGGCTGGTGAGAGCCGGGGCTTCAAAGAAACCGTCTTTTTTATGATACACCAGACTGCCCTGTGAGCCGCGTGTAACCAACACCTGCCGGCAATGCATCCTCTCGGTAACCTCATAAATGATTTCTTTAAGGTCGCGCCGCCGGTTCCGCACCTCCAGGCGCAGCTCGGCTTCCGAAACGCAAATGTAATCTGCATGAGAATACTTAGAAACTGTGTTAAACCCGCGGTTGGCTGCGTTGGTCTGGGTGTTGATCGCCAGGAACTTCGCCTGCGTGCAAAGCAGGTCAATCACTTGCGGGGTAAGCATGCCATGCCCGTAATCCGTGACGATGACTAAATCGTATTGCGGCAGTACCTCGCACAGGCGCGAGTACAACACGCGGCTACAGGCTTCTGAAATCTGGTCATTCATGATATATACTTCAAACAATTTTTGTAACGGGTAAAGTTCCAGAAAACGGCGTTTGAGGATAGTCGGCGCGCCGTCCATGTAATGAAACATGGTGCGCACGTTCGGATTTAACTTCCTGCGGATGAAGTCTTCATACGAGTCGTTTTCCCCTAGCAGGGTCAACACCCCGACCTGGTCGCAAAAAGCAGCCGTGTGGTTCGCCACTGCTAAAATCCCGCCCGCGAACACTTCGTTGGAAACATACTGCGCGGCTAAGATCGGCTCTTTGCCCGCTTTTCCCAGTGTGTAACAATACTGGTATTCGTCAATGATTGCCTCGCCCAACGTTAACACCTTTAGGGTACGGATCTCTTCTAAGTAACGTAAAACATCGTCTGCGCCGTGGCTTCCCATAAAGATAGCCAGGTAATCGCTGACCTCACGCGAAAAGACCGGCAGGTAGCGGTTGATCAACCCGGAGGAACTGAAGCTGATATCTTCGGTGAAGAACATCTCCCCGCCAATGTCTTTCAATGCCTGCTCCTCGGAGGTAAGATGTTCAGCAGGGTAATGCTGTGCATTGCGACTGTTGGCGCCTTTGGCATAAACCTGCGGTTTGAGCAATTGGATGGTTTCTACCGCGCTTTGCCATTGGTTAATGGCGACGAAATCCACAAAATCCAACGCCGCGACCGCCTCTGCCCGCAGGCTTTCGGTAAACACCGGGCGATGGGGTCCTTTATTTATATAGCGATCAGGGGTGATGGTAACTACCAGCACGTCGCTGCGGCTTTTGGCATGCTGAAGATGGCGAATATGACCAATGTGAAGCAGGTCAAAGTCGCCGTGGCACAGGACGATTTTCTTGCCGTCTGCATGCAACGCGTCTGCTTTTTTAGCCAGCTCCTCCATGGAACTTATCTTCTTTTTATGCAAGGATCAATATTCCTTCCTACCCAGAAAAGTGAACCAGTCTACGGTCGCCTCGGCGATGGATTTCTCATCCCAAACAGGAGCCTCACGCCACTTTTCGATCTCCTCGAGCATGACCTGCACACCCTGCTTAAAGCTAATGGCGGGTTTCCAACCCATGGCCTGAGCGATCTTCGTCGTATCGGCAAAGGTGCAGTCCGGCTCGCCAGGGCGTTTGGGGATGTGCACCACTTCACCTCCAAGCAGGCTGACCAGGGAATTGACGCTGTAGCTGCCGCCGGAGCCGACATTGAAGTTCTCGCCTTCGATGTTTGACTCAGCCGCGCGCACAAAGGCCGCGGCGACATCGGTAACAAAGGTGAAATCACGCATTTGCTCGCCATCGCCGACAACGGTGAAGGGTTTGCCTGCCAGCTTTTGCGCCAGGAAGACGCCAAAGACAGCCCCATACGTGCCGCTTGTACGCGCACGCGGCCCGAAAACGTTGAACAGGCGCAGTGAGATACACGGCAGATGATAGATCTTGTGCCAGTGCATCACACACTGTTCGCCCAGGTATTTGGTCAGGGCATACGGATACATCGGGCGGATAGGCGCCGTCTCCGGCGTGGGATACTGAGCGGGGATGCCATAGCAGGACGAAGAGGCTGCATAGAGGAATCGTTTGACACCCGCGGCGCGGGCTGCTTCCAGCACAGCGATCGTCCCATCCACATTCGCGCGGTGGTATTTCAGCGGGTGCTGGATGGAGGGGACGATATCCGCCAGCGCCGCCAGGTGAAAGACCCAATCTATGCCTTCGAAAAAGGGTCGAATAGAGTCCACTTCAGCCACATCCGCCTGAATAATCCGTAGGCGCGGGTTCTGCTTTAGGTTCGCCAGGTTCTCGACACGCCCGGTGACAAAATTATCGAGTACAATCACAGTATGGCCATCCGCCAGCAAACGCTCAACCAAGTGGCTGCCAATGAAGCCAGCGCCACCGGTAATAATGACTCGCTTCGTATTATTCATTTTGACCTCATTGGATAATATTTCCAGATTCCAGCTCAATCACATTCCAAGCAGGTGGCGTAATCTGGCGGCAAGTAAACTTTTTTTGAAAAGGCGAATTGTTATAGTTCAAATGATAGGCTTTGAGATTCCCATCGTCATAGAGTAGGTCCAACTCCACCCATGCTGGAGGAGAGAATACAGCTTGATCGAGTATGTTGTTATTTGCATATAAAATGAAATGGAAATCATGTTCATAGAGATAAGGCCATAATTTATTCTCCGTTTTATCGCGCGGTAATTCTTCACTTGCTGTAGGGGTGACCCATGCGGGTGATAAACATTGAAGCAAATCTGGACGAAACCAATAAATTGGAGTGTAATAAGTATACACGCGCTCTCCTAAGTTCGCTTTATTATTAATGGCTTCCTCGGCCAAACAAGAAGTGCCATCCCGGTCGCATAACGTTTTGGTACCAGTCATATAAGGAATAGCAAGCTTTGGAGAAACGCTCGTTGTGAGATACGACTCAAATCCTAATAATGCGCCAGCCAACAGGCAAATCAACACACCTCCCGCAAGCCAACGCGATCCGCTGTCCGTTTCGTAAACATATTCCGCAGCCCTGGATGCCGGTAAAGTAAAGAGTAGCAAAACTGCCAGGTAATAACGTGGTGGCCATATCTGTTGAGGAATAACGATCGCGTAGGTTAACATTCCCACGATTGCTGCAATGGTCAACATAATCATTGACTTCGATTGCGCACGAGGCAACAAAACCCACAACGGGAAAAAAGCCAATACCAAAAAAGAGAGATTACCATATTGACCCGAAGGGTAAGATCCGTACACAGTAGAAAAAGGAAATGTCAAAAGAAAACGAAAAACCAACCAGGGCGGGAACAACCAGTCGGTAAAATGCCATCCAATTGAGTTTGTCCACGATGTGGCCAGTGCATTACCCAACAAGGCATAGTTCTTGATCAAATGAGGAATAATACCGACTAAACTCCAGGCGCCAATCCACAACACTTGTTTTACGATTATTCCAAGCATAGGTACCCATACAGCTCTACCTTTCCAACCACAGCCATTACTTTTCTGGGCTTGTTGCCAAATAAGCAGCACCGCCAAGACAGGCAAAAGCACGAACAAGTACGTCGGTTTAGCTATCACTGCCAAACCAAGGAACAAACCTACCAGAGATAAGTTAGATGGGGACAAAAGCCAATAGATTGCCGCCAAACCAAGCCCAAGCGCAAAAAGGTCTGTTTTACCATCTCCAATCAGCAACGTAACTCCTGTTGATGTAAATATCATCATTAAACTTACCCACTGTGCGCGCCGTCCCAAACCGCTCCGGGCGCCAATGGCAGCCAACATCAACGCACCAGCCAAAACTGTCGGCCAAGAAAACATTTTCGCCGCGTCAAGGCTTCCAAGAGAGATCAACGCTGCAAAGTGCATCTCACCTTGAAGTCCTAAGGCAACATAACCACGTACATAAGGAGTAAGTTTATGAGATGCCGCTATAACTTGCGGCCAAACAGAATAAATGCAAACCGCATCCCAGGCAGGCGGACGACCAAAGGAAAATATTCCAAAAAGGCATAAGGCCGCGGTTAGTGCGATAATAATCTGCCATACCCATATTTCTTGCAGGAAATTCTTCCAGATTTCTTTAATTTGACAAAGCGAATCTGTGATAACAGACCTTAAAAAAGGAAAACCGCTCAGGATACAAAATACACATACAGCGAACACAACCAGCGGAGAAAACCACCCGCCCAAAGCAATCAGCACCCATAGACTCGCCAAAAGCCCTTGCCCGAGAAAAAAAGCGGACGCCAATTTAACGGTTGGTGAATGGACCCAGGATGTAAAACCTCTTTCTTTGATTAAAAAATGCAACAGAAGGACACCCAGATTAAGGCAAGCAAAGGTGTAAAATAGAGAAATTCCAAACGTTTTGATAATTAACAACCCTTACTCTCCGTTTCTATTTGTGCAAAAAGTGAAGGAGAAAATTCCAAATTCATTAGTATTGATCTCACTTATTGAGGCCCAACTTTGTATGTCCAAAAAAAGTCATACAGCCAACTCTGAGGTATCCGTAACGGGCCGTCAAGCCCCCACTCGGCTAACAATACCCATAGTTCCCATCGGGCAAACATAATTCCATAAATAAACAAGACCCCAAACATCCAAGATAAAAAGCAAAATTTCAATACATTTGGTCTTGAAAAAAAAAATAATCCTAGAGTCATTGGTCTTGAAAAAAATAATCCTAGAGTCAAAGGAAAAAATATTAGTAATGTTTGGACACAGATTAAGGTTATCAAAACTACCACTGGTTCTAAATGAGGAGAATAAATCTGATAATAAAGATACAACCATTTCCATTCCCTGACTCTACGGAACGGATCAACCCAGCTCACGCCATGATAAATGATCCAAAAGCCTATCAGTCCCAGGAACAAAGAGGAAAAGAACAAAACGTCAACCACGGTTTTATGTCCGGATAACCAGGAAAAAATCTTTTCAGTCCGGTCTTTGTGTCGCCAGAAATCATAAATAATAAGTATACATATCAAAAAAACAAGGAAAAGTCCACTTGTCGCCAGCAATTTCGGCAGAGAAAAACCAAACAACATATTGTTCTTCGATTCGGACGGCATGAAAAGATAGGCTCTAACACAAAGCAAGGTTTCCAAGCCTGCAATGATAATATAAAGCCATACCACTCTACTAAATATTTTATGATATCTTTCAGAAAAAGGGCGACGGACTTCAGGATAAACGTTCATGTCTTATCTGTTCCTTTTCTTCAACTTCCGACTGCTGTTTTCTACGCAACCAAAAACTACCGCTATTTGCCCAATTTGTTGATAAATCAAAATGTGGAAAAGTTTGACAAAAAATATCCATATGATTTGCTTGAAGGTAGGACAAAGCCAATAAGATTTCAAACTGGCTATTGTGGGTCAGAAAAGCTTGTAACAAATAATCTTCAGTCCAAAACACACGAAATTGCGGGTTGGTGAAATATACTTCAGGATATTCATAGGGCATATTAATATCATGAAAATGGACTATAGCTCCAGGCGCTAAACGTGGCAACACCTC
>Ga0315288_10010090_pt1 | contig 11894 bp, 11 predicted proteins | sample YL17G11_20_MG_FD_203454 | JGI IMG/M metagenome (GOLD analysis project Ga0315288, IMG submission 203454) | Sediment microbial communities from Yellowstone Lake, YNP, Wyoming, USA - YL17G11_20 | ecosystem: Environmental > Aquatic > Freshwater > Lake > Sediment | place: USA: Wyoming | collected... | reverse complement strand
TGGAGGATGAGGAGGGGCCGCCGCTGGGTCAACGCCTGGACGGGGCGCGCGACCTGATCGAAGCCAACGCCGAGAACGGGGCGATCACCGTTGCGCTGATTCATCCTGACTCGACGGACAAACTGGCGGCCGAGGAGGCGCTCGTGCAGCGCCTGCCCAAGGACATCGCGGTCTCCGACCTGCTCTCGTTTGCGCGGTTCTGGCGCGCCCGCGACCGGCTAGCCTGGCAGGTTCAATCCCGGCCAGACCCGCGTGAGGTCGAGCTCACCCTGACGAGTCCCGAGCCGTTGTCGGGTTTGACGATTGAGTTCCGGCGGGTGGTGGAGGCGATCGTGAGCGGGGGAGGCCGGCAACTGGACGCGCATCGGCTGGTGCTGCCCGCGCTCGCCGCAGGTTCCTCGCTCACGTTGCGGATCCGCTACGCGCCTTGAACCGGCAGGAGGGCGCAGGCTCCGCCTGCGCGACTTGGCAGGCCGCGGTTTCGCGTGATTCGCGGACTCAGCCGGTGAACGCCCGGGGCAGGTTCTGATGCCGCTGCAAGTCGCGGATGACGGCATCCACGGCGTCCAGCGCCACGTTGGAGAACTCTTTCACCCAGGCAAACTCAAGCGCCAGCTTCGCGATGCGATTCAGTTCGCGCGGCACGCCACTGGACACCTGGAACGCGCGCTCCGTGGCATCCGGCGGGAACAGGTCGCCCGTCGGATGGCCCGCCACGCGCAGGCGGTGCCGGAGATAGTTCCCCGTCTCTTCCAGGTCCAGGGGATTAAGGTGGAACCGCAGGCTGATGCGCTGGTTGATGGCCGGCAGTTTGGCGACCATCTCCCGCAATTCGGGCTGGCCAACCAGGATGATGGTCAGGTAGTTGACGCCCGCGCCGTTGAGGTTGGACAAAAGCTTGAGCTCGTTCAACGTGGTCGAGGACATCTCCTGCGCCTCGTCGAAGATCAGCACGAGGTGCCGGCCATCGGCGTGCAGCCGTTCGACGACCTTGCGCAGGCGCTCCCAGCGGGCGTGCTTGGTCTGGCCGCAACTGCCCGCGGTTGGATCGAGGTCCACCAGCACCGACCCCAGCATCTCGGTGAAGGTGAAGGCCGAGTTCTCCTGCACGCTCACGAGGAAGCGCTGCTTGTCGATGCGGTCGGTGAACACGGCGCGGGTGAGGGTCTTGCCGCAACCGATCTCCCCAGTGAGCATGCCGATCAACATCGTCTGCTCCCCGACCAGGAAACCCAACCGGCTTAACGCCTCGTCGTGGTCCCGGCTCTGGAAAAAAAAGCGGATGTCCCACGTGGTCTCGAACGGGCGTTCGCGCAAGTTCCAATATGAGAGCAGGTCCATCGCGGGCATTGTTAGGATGAATCCGGCCGGAATGCACGCACATTTTCGCTTGCCGCCTACCCCGTCCGCGCCGTGCTCCAAGTGCGATAGGAGCCGGTCAGGTTCCGCACGGCGAAGCCGTGCTGGACCAGAATTCGTGCCGCGAAGTAGGACCGCTGGCCGGACAGGCAGGAAACCACAATCTCCCGGTCCTTGGGCACTTCGCCCAGCCGCGCCCGCAACTGGTCCACCGGGATGTGAACCGAGTCCGGGATGAATCCGCGTTGCCGCTCGGCGTCAGTCCGGACGTCAAGGAGGAGGGTTCGTTCCGGGTCCAGATGCTCCAACTCGGACCATTGGACCAGCCGGACGTCACCGTTCAACACATTCTGGGCGGTCATGCCGGCCAAGTTGACCGGGTCCTTGGCCGAGCCATAGGGCGGGGCGTAGGCCAGTTCCAACTCCGCCAGGTCGTGAACGCTCAAGCCGGCCTTGATTGCGGTGGCGAGGACGTCGATGCGCTTGTCCACCCCGTCCTTGCCGACCGCCTGGGCGCCGAGCACCCGGCCGGTGTCCGGCGCAAAGAGAATCTTCAAGGCGATCGGTTCCGCGCCCGGGTAATAGCCAGCGTGCGAAGTCGGGTGGAGATGAACGGCCAGGAATGGAAGGCCGGAGCGGCGAAGCGCCTGTTCGCTCGCGCCCGTGCAGGCCGCCGTCAAGCTGAACAACCGATGAATCGCCGTGCCCAGCGTGCCTGCGTATTGCGACGGCCGGCCGAAGACGTTGTCGGCGGCGATGCGGCCCTGCTTGTTGGCGGGGCCAGCCAGCGGGATCACGCTCCAGTCCCCCGTGATGGCGTCCCGCACTTCGATGGCGTCGCCGATCGCCCAGATGTCCGGGTCGCTGGTCTGGAGAAACTCGTTCACCCGAATGCCACCGCGATCACCAATCTGAATCCCGGCGTCTTTCGCCAAACCGACTTCCGGCCGCACGCCGAGTCCCAGCACGACGACGTCCGCGGGAAGGCGAGCCCCGCTTTGGATGACGACGACCGATGCACGAGCCGATTCGCCGGCTTGCGGCGCCTCAAAGGCCGCCACCGGATCGTTCAAATGCAGCGCCACACCCTGGGCGCGCAGCTCCTGGTGCAGCCAGGCGGCCATTTCGCGATCCAACGGCGCCATGACCTGGGCCAGCGCCTCGACGAGCGACACGCTCAGGCCCCGGCGCTTGAGCTGCTCGGCCATCTCGAGGCCGACATAACCCCCGCCCACCACGACGGCGCGGTTGCCTGGGCCATCGCGGAGCCATGCCATGATCTGCTCGACGTCCGGGATGGTGCGCACGGTGAAGTGTCCTGCCCGTTCGATGCCCGGAATGGGCGGCTGGAGCGGCGCCGCGCCCGTGGACAGGATCAACGCGTCGTAAGGCTCTTCGTAGTCTCGTCCGTTCGACAGGTCACGAGCAACCACGCGTCGGGCCGCCCGGTCGATCCGGATCGCTTCGGTGCGCACGCGCACATCGAGGTGGAACCGTGCCTTCAGGCTTTGCGGCGTTTGAAGCAGCAGGCTCTCCGACTGGGCAATCTCGCCGCCGACGAAGTAGGGGAGGCCGCAATTCGCGAATGAGACGTGCGGTCGGCGCTCGAAGAGGATGATCTCGGAATGCTCGGAGAGACGCCGGGCACGCGCGGCCGCGCTGGCGCCGCCTGCCACGCCGCCAACAATGAGGAGCCGCTTGGCATTGGGATCAGGACGAACTGGAACGCTCATGAAAGGATTCCGATCGTCGAAGCCGAACCGCGCAACTTTCTTGAGGCGCGCTCAGAACCTGAGCGAGGTCGCAGTCTCCGAGCTCATGACGATGGTCCACGGCGATCCGTCGTCAGGCGAAGGGAAGCTCAGTTCGTCAGTTCTCTTTGCACCCGGTGCCGTGTTTATGCATTCGAGAGCACCACGGCATACGCGAAAGGGACAGTGAACTCAGCCCGCCGGTCGGGGGCACAAGGTAGGGCGGACCTGTCCTCAGTCCGCCGCTCTGGCCAATCCCCGAACAGCGCGGTGAGGACACTCGCGCCCTACCTTCTGTGATGACTTTCGTGTGTTTCGTGTAGTTCGCGGTTCTCCCATCCGCCGGTCATTGCGGCGGGCGCTGCTGGAGGGACGCGGGATCGACCCGAAACTTCTCCGGTTCGCGAAGGATCGGGATGGTTCCACCGGTGTACCACTGGCGGATCATGTAAAGCACGCACAGCACCGCAAGTCCGATCAGAACGCGGCCCGCCAGTTTCCATCGTTGGGCGCGTTTCAACGCGCGGGCTTCCGTCACCTCCGCCTTGGCTTCCTCACGTTGCTCTTCCTTGACCGTCTCGGACTGGGTGAACGCCTGGGTCCAATCGAGGTCTGGATGCGGGTAGAAGGTCAGGCGGTAGAAACACGAGTCGCAGCCGTTGCGCCCGCAGTACCCCTGGCGCAACCGCGCGATCTTGGCGTTCGCCGCCTCGGCCTCCCCCTCGCTCGCCCCGACCTCGAGGAATTCCTCGCCGTTCACGGTCAGATCGCAGAGCACGCACTCTCCGGACAGCGAGGTCCGGGCGACCGTTCTCCGCCGGGCTTCGTCCGGCACGAGCCGTTTCAAGGCTTCGGCCAGGTTGACGCAGAAGTGCGGCAGGCCGTGCAGGTGTTCCTGGCGGAGGATCGGCTCTGAGTGAGGCATCGCAGGGATTGAGACGTATAGTGGCTGAGAAGTTCTATTCGCTCGCCGGCTTGTACCAGATCCAGTCCTTGGTGGGTTCGTAGGGGAAGAGGGGATTCGTGCAAAGCGACTTGGTGAAGTCGTGCGTGGCCGAGTGGCCATCGACGAAGAGGATAGGGGAGGTGAACTTGCTTTGCGCCAACCGCGGATCCTCAAACTCGGTTCGGTTTCGGGCTTCGTGCCACTGGTACCAGTGGATGCCGTGAATACAGGCATAGGGCCGTGCCGGGGGTTCATGTATCAGAATGTAGAGGGATGGATTCGGTACCCAGGACTCCGGCTTGAGGGCCAAACCCCAGCCCGCGTCGGCTTGGGCCACGCGAGTTCCACCGCCGGACGGATAGGCCAACCCCCCGGCGTTGTAATGGTAGCTGCAACCGATGGTTTCCCAGTTCGAGGGCTTCAACTTGTGCGGAGCACACAGGCAGCAGTGCTCAAACCAGTCGCCCATTCCTCGATCCCGGGGACAGCGATACACCTCCGAGGGTTTCATGTACTGATAGAGCGGGCGAACCTGGGCCGACGGGTAGTGCAAGTGGTAGGCCGGCAGGGGGTCCCGGCCGCCCATTACCCATTGCGCGCTCTTTGCGGGTGGTATTCGTTCCCGGGTCACCGGCTCAATCTCATAGACCTCTTTGGTGGGGAACTTGCCCTGCTGATCGTCGGCGTACAGTTTGATGCTGATCCCCATCTGTCGCAGGTTGTTCAGGCACGTCGCCCTGTGCGCCTGCTCCTTGCTCCGCCCCAGCGCAGGCAGGAGGAGGCTGGCCAGGATGCCGATGATGGCGATAACGACCAGAAGTTCAATGAGGGTGAAGGCGCGGGCCGGGCGCTGCCCCTTGGGGAAGCAGCCGCCGACCGCGTTCTCGGCGCAGGCAAGTGACTTCATGTGTTCCTCTCGGTTTGCTGGTTTGATTATGAGATCAATCGCTCTCCGGAGCCTTCCTGTCAAGGCCGGCGCCGGCTGCCGCCTTCAATCGGACTTTATCCGGCACGATTCGTTTCAAGGCTTCGGCCAGGTTCAGACAGAAGTGCGGCAGGCCGTGCAGGTGTTCCTGGCGGATGATCGGCTCGGAGTGAGGCATCGCAGGGATTGAAGCGAAGAGTGGCTGAGCGGGTCTATTCGGTCACCGGCTTATACCAGATCCAATCCTTGGTCGGTTCATAGGGGAACAGGGGATCCGTGCAGAGCGACTTGGTGAAGTCGTGCGTAGCCGAATGGCCATCGACAAACAGGATGGGCGAGATGAACTTGCCTTGCGCCAATCGCGGATCCGCAAACTCGCTGCGGCCTCGGGCTTCGTGCCACTGATACCAGCTAATCTCGGAGGGGCAGCAGTACGGACGTGCCGGCGGTTCATGCATGAGGATGTAAAGCGATGGATTAGGCACCCACGACTCCGGCTTGAGCGCGAGACCCAGAGCCCCATCGGCCTGCCGCAGCCGGGTGCCACCGCCTTGCGGCCAGCACAGGTCACCCGCGTTGTAATGGTAGCTGCAGCCGATGGTTTCCCAGTTCGAAGGTTTGAGTGGATATGGACAGTCGAGCCAGCACGTTACCAGCATGTCCGCGAGCCCCCGGTCCTTGGGACAACGATACACCTCGGAGGGTTGCATGTACTGATAGAGCGGCCGGACCTGAGCCGACGCGAAGGCCGAGCGGAAGGCCGGCAGGGGATCCCGCCCGCCCAGCGTCCATTGGGCATTCTTAAGGCCGAGGGTCACGGGGTCAATTTCGTTGGCTTCTTTCGTCGGAAACTTGCCCTGCCGATCGTCGGCGTACAGCTTGATGGCTATTCCCATCTGCCGGAGGTTGTTCAGGCACGTCGTCTTGTGCGCCTGCCCTTTGCTCCGCCCCAGCGCCGGCAGGAGGAGGCTGGCCAGGATGCCGATGATGGCGATGACGACCAGGAGTTCAATGAGGGTGAAGGCGCGGACCAGCCATGGCCTGCCTGGCGGGCCGCCGCCGAACGCGTTATCCGTGCAGTCAAATGACTTCATGGTTTCCTCTCGGTTCGCTCGTTTGATTATGAAATCAATCGCTCTCCGGAGAGCTTCCTGTCAAGGCCAGCTCCGAGGGGAGGCGATCCAGTAGTGCATCCCAAAATTGTTGGTGTGGGTAGGGCGCGTGTGCCCTCACCGCGCCGTTGGGCCATACCCTCACCCAAGGCGGCGGGCTGAGGACAGACCCGCCCTGCCTCAAGTCGCGACCGCCAACTTCGGGATGCACCGGCGACCCAGGGTAACGGTCACTGCGCAGCCCCATGTCCACGAGGAGCGCAGTCGTCGTCGGCCGCAGTTGACCCTGGCGTAAAACAGAAAGGGACGGCGCGGGCCGTCCCCTTCCGGAGGTTAACAACTGAATGCGAGCGCTTACTTCGCCGTTCCCGGGCGCGCTCCCTGCCGTTGCCGCTGTTGCCGCTGCTGCGGCCGTTCCGGCCGCATTGTCTGCCACTTCTCCCATTGCTCGGCGGTCAGCACCGGCTTGACCTCCTTCTTGAACTCCTCCCGGATCGCCTTCACCTTTTCCTGCCTCTGCTCACGCGTGAGGCTCGTGTCTTCGCGCATGGCCTTCAGCTTCTCGCCTTCCTTTTTGAAGATGGGTTTGAGCTGGGCCTTCTGCTCTTCGGTCAGGTTCAACTCCTGCGCGATCTGTTGCAGCCGGTCCCGCGCGCGTTCGCGGACCTGGTTCCCGCCCTCCCCTTGTTTGCGGGCTGCTTTAGGCTTGGCCTCGCTGCCCGGGGCTTCCGCCCCGATCAACGCTGCCGTGCTCAGGGTGGCAGCCAGCGCCACCACCGTCATCCAACTCAGTCTTGGTGTACTCATGATTTCTTCCCGTCTGTTACCACTGCCGTTCTTGGTTCTGCGCGCCGCCACCCGGCCGACTCACCTGTTGAGACGTCGCGGCGAGGGCGTTGGTTACGCGTCCATCCGGCCCGCGGAGTCATGGGGCAAGCCGGGGTATGGGAGGCGACCGAGATCTCACGAATCCACCGGGCCGTTCAATCCACCCGAGGGTCATCCGTCTTCCTCCGCTCGGCGAGCAGTTCAAGGCGTTTGCGTTCGAGGGCGCTCAGGCTGTGCAAGCCCGACTTGGAAACCTGGTCGAGCAGCCGGTCCATCTCGCGGCCCTCGGCCAACCGCTTCGCCTTCTTGATGCGGCTTCCGGTTTGTGAGACGAGCTCCCGCGCGCGCCGCAGCACGCTCGTGGCCGGCAGGAACAACGGGTTCAACCACAGATAGAGAAACATCCCGACGGCCAGCGTCATGACCGCGACATAGAGGAGCGGGCTTTGCCGAACGATGGCAGGATACAGAGCGGTCGTGATCAACAGGCCGATGATCGCCCCGCCCAGGTGGGCGTCATGGCCAACGTTGCCGACTTGACGTTTGACTCCGTAAAAAGACACCAGCAGGAACAACACGGCATACAGCCAGGAAGGGATGGCCACCGGCAGCGGGAAGACGTAAATGCTCCCGCCCGGCAGCAGGAAGATCGAGGCGAAGATCACCCCGCACACGCCGCCGGAGGCGCCCAAGGCACGGTAGTCGTGGTGGCGATGGAGATAGAGTGACAGCAGGCTGCCGCCAACGATCGATCCGAAATAGATCGCGAGCAGGGTTCCCACGCCAAAGAACAGCTCGAGATACTTCCCGAAGGAGTAGAAGCTGAAGGCATTAAAGAGGAAGTGCATCCAGTCCGCATGGAGGAACCCGCTCGTCACGAGGCGGTGATATTCGCGGTCACGCAGAATCGGCGCCGGACTGAAGATGAACCGGTCCCGGAAGGCGGGATTCCGAAAGCCCTGAAACGATCCCCACGCGGTCAACGCAATGATGACGAAGGTGCCGAAAGCGGGAGGCTCGTTCATGCACTTCGGGTCCGGATCAGAGGCAGAAAATCGTCAGCTTCTTCGGACCGTGCGCGCCGAGCACGAGGATGCGCTCGATGTCACCCGTGCGGCTGGGGCCGGTGATGAACGAGAGCATGCTCGGGTAGTCCGCGCCATATCTTGCCTTCAGCAACGCGAAGGCTTCCGGCAGGCCGGCGACGAGTTGATCGCGCCGCGCCAGCACGACGTGGTGCGGCGGGAGCACAGACAAGGCGCGCCCGCCGGCGCTGCGGTTGGTGACGACGACACTGCCGGTTTGCGCGACGAGGGCGTCGCACTCGGTGATGCCGACGGGGCACTTCTCCAACTCAATCTTGTCGAATGCGGTGTCCGTCAGCAGCACCGGCAGTCCGAGCGCCTGACAGGCGGCGTCAGTCAACTGGCCTGAGTGGCTGGCCGCGCGGGTCCAGCCGTCGGCATCGCGCAGGTTCGCCAACGTGACGCGCAATTCCTCGGCGCTGGAGAGCAACCGAAACTCCGCCTTGAGTTCAACCGCGTTCTTGTGAAACAGCGCCACGTTCTCATCGAAACTCCGGCCCACGGCGGGCAGCAGGTCAGTCACACGTTTGCCTGACCGGGGGGCCGCGTCGTGGAGCCCGGGCTGGGGTGCGGTGAGCCTCAGCGCTTCGCGGATACGGCCGAAGATGTTCTCACGTTCGCTCATGCAATGGCTGGCGGCCGGAGGCTCGAATCCCAAGGCAGACCACAGGCCGTCCCGGCTCGGATTTCGGATTTCTCTCGGATTTCGACATTCGAATTTCGGACTTATGGTCGTTGCCTCCACCATTCCTTGAAGCTCTGCTGGGCGACCGGCGGTAGATCGCGCGTCTTCGTCCAGACGTAGGCCGGGTCAAACGGTTTGCCCAACACGAGCGGATGCAACTTCTGGCCGAGGCGCCCCAGCTTGGTCACCAGGATCCACAGGACGCGGCAATTGGCCACCGGGGCAAACAGCTTGAAGGCGATCTTCTGCCACAGGCTGGGCTTCTGCTGCGACGCGTTGCGCCGGTTTTGCAGGAGGTGATGGGCCAGGTCGATCTTGACGGGGCACGCTTCGGTGCAGGCGCCGCACAGCGACGAGGCGTAGGACAGGTGCTTCCAGTCCTGCAGTCCGCGCAGGTTGGGCGTGATGACGCCGCCGATCGGGCCCGGGTAAGTCGTGCCGTAGGTGTGGCCGCCCACGTTGCGGTAGATCGGGCACACGTTCAGGCACGCCCCGCAGCGGATGCAATGGAGCGAATCGCGCTGTTCGGCATCGGCCAGGAGCGCGGTGCGGTTGTGGTCCAGCAGCACGACGTGGAACTCCTCCGGGCCGTCGGTCTCGCCCGCCTGGCGTGGGCCGCCATACATGGTGTTGTAGCCGCTGATCAACTGGCCGGCGCCGACGGTCGCCAACATCGGCAGGAGCAGCGCCAAATCCTCGAGGCGCGGGATCACCTTCTCGATGCCCAGCAGGGTGATCATCGTCTTCGGCAACGCGGCAGTCAGGCGGGCGTTACCCTCGTTCTCGGTGATCGAGATCATGCCGGTTTCCGCCACGGCGAAGTTCGCGCCGGTGATGCCGACATCGGCTTGCAGGTATTTCTGTCGCAGGACGCGCCTGGCGACCATCGTGAGTTCCTCGGGCTCATCAGACGGGGCGTCGTGGAGCTTCTTCTCGAACGTCTCCCGGATCTCGCCGCGCGTCAGGTGCATGGCCGGGAAGACGATGTGGTAGGGCGCCTCTTCGCGGAGTTGGACGATGAACTCGCCCAGGTCGGATTCGACCACCTCGAAGCCGGCCTTCTCGAGCGCCTCGTTGAGGTGGATCTCCTCGGCGGTCATCGCCTTGGATTTCACGATCGACCGCGCGTTCCGGCTCCGGGCGATGCCGACGATGAGGTCGCGCGCCTGCTGGGCGGTGCTGGCCCAGTGGACCTGGGTGCCGCGCGCCTCGAGGCCGCGCACGAATTGCTCCAAGTACCGGTCCAGATGGTTGACCGCTTCCCACTTGATCTCCGCGGCGAGCTGGCGCGCACCCTCCCAATCCTGGAACAGCGCCTTCTTCTCGTCCCGCTTCACCGCGTACTTGTTGAGCGCGGTGTTGATGATCTCGCGATGCCGCCGGTCAGCGGAGAGCCGGCGAGCGTCGCGCTTGAACTGAACCGCCGCGGTGCTCATGACGGCGCGAGGATTTCCGCCAGGTGAAGGGTCTTCAGCGGCTTCCGCTGCCGGTCGATCAGTCCCTGGATGTGCATCAGGCAACTGGAGTCGGAAGACACGATGTACTCGGCCGTCGTGTCCAAGGCGAGATCGCACTTCACTTCGCCCATCGCGGTCGAGATCATCGGGAACTTCGCCGAGAACGTGCCACCGAACCCGCAGCAGACGGCCTGCTGCATTTCGATCAGCTCCAGCCCCCGCACGCTGGCCATCAGTTTTCGCGGCGCGTCATGGATGTGCATTTCGCGCAGGCTGTGGCAACCGTCGTGATAGGTCACCTTGTGCGGGAAGCGCGCGCCCAGATCCGTGACCCCCAGTTTCTCCACGAGGAACTGGGAGAACTCGTAGCACTTGGCGGACACGGTCTTCGCCAGTTGGGCGTGCGGCGTGCCGGCGAACAGGTCGGGGTAAAACACCTTCATCATTGCGCCGCAGGAACCGCTGGCGATGACGATGACCTCGGCGTCCTTGAATTGCTCCAGCACCTTCGCGGCGACCGCGCGGCTCTCGTGCCAGTAACCGGTGTTAAACGCCGGCTGCCCGCAGCAGGCCGGCGCTTCGGGGCAGGCGACCCGGTGTCCGAGTTTCTCCAGAATCTTCACCATCGCGACACCGACCTGCGGGTAGAACAGGTCGATGAAGCAGGGGATGAACAAGGTGACGGTCATACGTTGTCAGGCTGAAATCGACCCGCGCCGGGCCGCCGTCTTACCGTTGGCCGGTGAGCTTCTTGATGTACTCGGCCTCCGCGGGGATATAGGGCGTGCCGTCCGGGCGGAAGATGTCGTGGAACCACACCGGCGGCTCGGCGGTGTAGGTCTTCTGCCAGGAATCCCACGGGTAGATCGTCTGCGTCTTGCCGGCGACGAACCCCCAGTTGTAGGCGCCGACCTTCTGCTCCTTCATATAGGCCAGGTTCGGATCGAAGGAGCTGCCGGCCGGCCGCGCCATGTACTCGCTGCACAGGATCGGGCGCTGGTATCGGCGCAGGTTCTCGACGCATTTCTTCAGGTCCTCCAGCTTCGAGTAGTTGTGGAAGGAAATGACGTCCGAGTTCTCGAGCATGAACTTCTCGAAGGGCGAGAGCTTGGCCGGGTCGCTCCAGTTGCCAATCCAGACCGCCGCGGTGAGCGGCTGGGACGGATTCGCCTCACGGGCCCAGGCGAAGACCTTCTTGAGCAACGGCAGGGTCAGCTCGGCCTTGTTGGCCGGCTCGAGATTCTCGCCGGCGGCGCCGTAGCTGTTGCGGTTGTCGTTGTCCGGCTCATTAAAGAGGTCCCAGCAATGCACGCGCGGGTCTTGGCCGAAGCGTTTAAGGACGGCCATGACGTACGGCTTGAGTTCGTCGAGGCGCGCGGGCTGGGTGAGGATTCCTCGGCCGGGGTCCTGGACCCAGCCGGAGTTGTGGACGTGCGGTCGCGGCGCGGGCTGCGGGCCAGGCTTCGGCAACGGGTGCCAGCAACTGTCGAAGAAGACGAACATGACGCCGATCCGGTGCTGGTGGGCAAGGCCGAGGAACTGGTCCAGGCGCTTGAGGAAACCCTCGGGATCCTGCTTCCAAGCCAGGTGATGAAGGAACACGCGGACGCTGGTGAACCCGATCTGTTCGGCGTAGCCCAACTCACGGTCAATCGTGGCCGGATCGAACGTGTCGGCCTGCCACATCTCGAGCTGGTTGATTGCGGTGCTGGGCGAGAAGTTACAGCCGACGAGCCAGGGCTGCCT
>Ga0315288_10010088_pt1 | contig 11896 bp, 11 predicted proteins | sample YL17G11_20_MG_FD_203454 | JGI IMG/M metagenome (GOLD analysis project Ga0315288, IMG submission 203454) | Sediment microbial communities from Yellowstone Lake, YNP, Wyoming, USA - YL17G11_20 | ecosystem: Environmental > Aquatic > Freshwater > Lake > Sediment | place: USA: Wyoming | collected... | reverse complement strand
AGACGCAGCGGCGCATCGCCGAAGGCGAAGATGATATCGCCATCGGCACGCACGCGCTGATTCAAAAGGGCGTCGATTTCAAGCAGATGGGGCTGGCAGTGGTTGATGAACAGCACCGCTTCGGCGTCACCCAGCGTTCGGCGCTGAGGCAGAAGGGCTTCAAGCCCCACATGCTGGTGATGACAGCCACGCCCATCCCCCGCACCCTCGCCCTGACCCTCTACGGCGACCTCGATTTGTCCGTCATCAACGAGCTGCCGCCGGGTCGACAGGTGGTGAAGACCAAATGGCTCAAGCCGGCGCAAACGGACGCCGCCTACGCCTTCATCCGGAAGCAGGTGGCGGCCGGAAGGCAGGCATTCATCATCTGCCCGCTCATCGAAGAATCGGAGGCAATTGACGCCCAGGCGGCGGTGGCCGAGCACCAGCGGCTCTCCCAGGAAGTCTTCTCCGATTTGCGGCTGGGCTTGCTTCACGGCCGGATGTCCGGCGCCGAGAAGGATGACGTGATGCACCACTTCCGCGCCGGCGAGCTGGACATCCTGGTGTCCACGCCGGTGGTCGAGGTGGGCATTGATGTGCCCAACGCCACGGTGATGTTCGTGGAGAGCGCCGACCGTTTTGGGCTGTCCCAGCTGCACCAGTTCCGGGGCCGGGTGGGGAGGGGAAAGGAACAGAGCTATTGCATGCTTTTAGCGGAAAGCCCCTCCGATGTGGGGCGGTTTAGACTTGACATAATCGAGCGGGTGAGTGATGGATTTGTCCTGGCGGAAGAAGACCTGAAGCTGAGGGGTCCCGGGGAGTTCTTCGGCACACGCCAGAGCGGCATCCCGGACCTGCGCATGGCGAAGCTATCGGACGTGGGCCTGCTGGAGCTGGCGCGCACCGAGGCCACCCGGCTCTTTAAAGTTGACCCGCACCTGGAGAAGCCGCAACATAAGCTCCTGCTCCGGGAGCTGGCGCGCGTCTGGCCGGAAGCCGGCGAGTGGAGCTAAGCAGAAAGGGCACACACGGGTCGGGAACCCCCTCCCCATGTATGCCCCCTCAATTTCTCAGTTAGCTCTGGCTATTCTGTCTGACCTGGCTAAAGCAATCGCTGCAATAGACCGGCCGACCCTGCCGTGGCTCGAATGGTACCTCGGTGTCCTTGCCGCACTGGGCGCAGGTGGCGGGGTACATCTGGCGGGAGCCTTGGGATGAGCCGCCGGCGTCGCCGCCGCGGGAGGACCTTCTCTGCTGTCGGCAGGTGGGGCAGCGCTTGGGCTCATTGGTGAAGCCCTTCGTCTGGAAGAACTCCTGCTCTCTTGCGGTGAAGGTGAAGTTCGCCCCGCAATCGGCACACTGTAGGGTCTTGTCCTGAATGGTCATTGGATGACCTCCTTCTTAAAAATGGTTGGTTGCATTGCGGTCATCCAGTGACCTTGTGTAAATTGGGGACAAAAGGCAGGCAGAAATTGCCAATTAACCAGGTTGGATAACCTCTGTTGAACCACCGTTGCGTATTATACACAAAAAGATTTGAGTTTGCAATGGGCAGGAGTCGACTACCTCACCGTGACCCAGAGGTGGAGAGGTTTCTGATAGGGCTCGGCGCCGCCGTCGCGGAAGAGCAGGAACTCCAGCTTCAGGTCGGCGCCGGTCTGGTGCGGCGTGAAGGTGACTACCTGCTCCCATTTTTCGTCGTGGTTGAGGGGGACTTCCCCCGTCTCGCCGATTTTCTCGCCGTCCAGCGTCACCATCACTTTGTAGCGGGCGGTTGTCTGCTCGCGGTTGATGAGGCCTACCGTCACGCTGTCGGCTTTGCCGAGCGTGAGCTCTTTGGGATAGTCCGCCGCCTTGCCCTCCGCCCCCAGGATGTAGAACTCGGTGAACTTTTCGCCTACGCCTGGCGCCAGGATGCCGTAGAGAAACGCGCCCAGGGCAATAACAATCACGGCAAAGAGCGTGATGGATAAAGTCCGGTCGATGCCTTTTTCCGCCTTCCACGGCACGGTCACTCGCCAGGTGCCCTGAAAGCGCTCCGTCTCCGGTAGTCGATACCACTGGTACCAGGCGATGGCGGACATCGCCAGCACGAAGAAGGCTATCGAGATGAGCACAGGGTAGAGCCGGACGCCCCAGGGCGTGTAGTTGAGGGCCAGCCCGATTAGTGCCACGGTAGCCACCGAGAAGCCTAGGCTGTAGGCAATCCGCTCGAGGGTGTCAATCTGCTTCTTGCGGGGGAAGAGGGCGGCAATGAGCGCGTACCCCGGCGCGAAAAGCAGGAATGGCACCCCCAGGATGAAACGCAGAGCGCTCGACGGGAAAAAGGTAATGGCCAGAACGAGCAGGACCGTGACCGCGTTAAGGAGCAGGAGCTCCTTGGGGACCTTCAGTCTCATTCTGTCGCCAACTGCCACGCACTCCTACGGTCGGTGGCGCCAATGAGCGCGACGCTTTGAGGTTCAAAGAATAGCTTGATTTTTTCCATGGCCGTTGTTCAACTTCCTGGGTCTGGACGAAACCATAGATATTATACTCTGCTTGTGCAGAGCTATCAAGGCGAAGCTTGGATGACTCACAGGTACGTTGTATAATGCAGGCGTCAAGGCGCGAAAACTGGGGCAGTTCATGACCGGAGAGGATACGAAAATCAGGTCGGTTGCCTCAATGACGCCGCTGAAACAAAGACCGGCAGGCGCATTTATGTCGCCGCTGAAAGGGGAAGTATGAGCACGGAACTGGTGGCTTACTGCGGGCTGTATTGTGGTGACTGCTTCAACTACAAGGGCGAGATTGCGGACCTGGCGCGCGACTTAAGGAAGAAATTGCGGGAAGCAAAGTTCGATAAGGCGGCGCCCGGCCTGTCCAAATACTTCAAGGCCTTCCGGGACTACGGACAGTGCTATGAAGTCCTCGGTGCGATGGTCAGGCTGCGCTGTAAGCGGGGGTGCCGGGAGAGCGGCGGCAACCCGTCCTGCAAAATCAGGATTTGCTGTCGGAAGAGGGGGATGGCGGGGTGCTGGGAGTGCGCCGAATTCGAGAACTGCGCCAGGTTTGATTTCCTGAAGCCCATTCACGGTGATGCCAATATGAAAAACTTGAGGAAGCTCCGGAAAGAAGGAATTGAGAGCTTCCTCAAAGGTAGTCGCGCTTTCTAGCCTTATCCTATCATGGTGTTGGGTAACCAGAGGATTATCTCAGGGAAGGCGATGCACAGCGCCAGCCCCACTATTATCAGGAAAACGTACGGCACCACTCCCCTGATGACATCGTTCGATGTTATCCCCAGCTCCTTGGGCGCCACGGCCTGAAGGACGAAGATAGCGAAAGCGTAAGGCGGCGTGAGGAAAGACATCTGCAGGTTGACGCAAATCATTATGCCAAACCAGATGGGGTCAAAGTTAAGTGCCGGTGCCAGGGGTGCCAGAATGGGCACCATGATGAAGAAGATGCCAATCCACTCCATGAAGAACCCGAGGAAAAAGTAGACGAACATTACCACGCCGAAGACTCCCCACCGTCCTCCGGGCATCCCCAGAACAGCATCCTGCACTATTTTACCGGCCCCGGCTCTTAGAAAAACGCCGGTGAAAGCTACGGATACAGCGCCAATCAGCATCGCCATACAGCTTACATTGAGCGACCGGAGGGCAATAGCTTTCATTACCTTCCAGGACATCCGGCGGTAGACCACCGTCAGGACTATCGAGGCGAAGGCGCCTACGGCGGCCGCTTCGGTCGGTGGGGCGATGCCCATATATATGGTGCCCAGGACCGCCAGAATGATGAATGCCGGCGGGACGAGCGAGACGATGAGGAGTTTGACTTTTCTACTGAGGGGCACCTGTCTGTCTGACTTGGGTATCGTCGGTGCTAGCTGGGGGTTAAAGAGACATGAGACAGCGACGTACATCATGTAAAGGACAGCGAGCAAGAGCCCGGGAAACATTGCCCCCATGAATAGTCTCCCCACCGAAATACGAGCCATTGGCCCATAAATGACCAGCATTACGCTCGGCGGAATAAGAATGCCGAGGGCTCCACCAGCACAGATAGTGCCGCAGGCCAGGCTCTTGTCATAGCCCCGTTTAAGCATTGCCGGCAAAGCCAAACTGGTAAGCACGGTTACTGAGGCGCTCACCACGCCAACGCACGCGGCCAGAATGGTGCCCAGTACCAGTGTGACGATGGCCAGCCCGCCTTTAAGACCGCTCAACCAGAGGTACAGCGCTTCATACATTTTGTCCGCAATCAACGAGTATTCAAAGACAATGCCCATAATGATAAAGAGCGGGAGCGCCAGAAAGACATAACTGTGCAGAATAGAAAAGACTTGCTGATAGATAATCGGGAAAACAGCACCGCCGAAGGCAAGGTAGCCCATAACCAGGGCCACTGTGCCAATGGGAAAGGCAAGGGGAAAGCCGGTTAATACCCCCAGCACCAACCCCCCCAGCATCAGTATGGCAATCCACGACGGACTAATTTCAATCATAGTTCTCCCACCTTCTGGACCTCCGTCCCTTTGAGGATACAGATATTACGTAGCAGTTGAGCCACTCCCTGGGGCAAAAGTAAGAAAAACCCGAGGACCATGATGCTCCTTGTCGGCCAAGCAGGTGGATACCAGTAAGTCGAAGTCATTATTTCATGTTCAACAACAGACTGATGCGCCCAGCTAGTTGATATCCAGGTCAGGAAAATGAAAAGCGGGAAGAGAAATACAAAAACGCCGATAATATCGGCGATGGCACGACCTTTGGGAGACAAATTCTTCCAGAGAACATCTACCCTGACATGCCCTTCGTGAAGATGGGTATAGGCCAGGCCCCCGGCGCCGATGGCAACCCCCATAGACGAGGCAATTTCATATGAGAATTTTGTCGGTGAACTGAGAACATAGCGCATAAAAACTTCTAAGGTAAGAATGGCCACCAGCGCTATACATAGCGTGGCGAAAACCCATCCCGACCTCTGGCTGATATGCTCCAGTATGGTAATTGTCTTTCGCATCAAGCACCTGCCTTCAGTATTCAATTGTTCTCTTGAAAAGGTTGCTGCGAACAATACCGATGTAGTTATTCAGGAGACGTCTATTCTTCGTCTGTATCCCCCCGCTCCGTTTTTCCGAAGCGGGGGGATACATTAGCCGACTAGTATATCGGGAAGCTCAAGGTTAGATGCCAGAGTTCTGGCAGAGGACCTTCCAGGCACGCATGGACTTAACGACAAGCGAGTAGTTGGTGCCCTCTTTCGCCATGTTCTCGTCAAGGAACTTGACCGCCTCGGCGATGAAGGCATCCTCCGGCTCTTTGGGCAGCTTCTGGATATTAACACCTGCTGCCTTTATCTTGTCCATGGCCGCCGCCGCCTTGACGATGGCATTGTTGTAGTACAGGTCCATCACTGAGGCGGCCGCATCTGACACGATTTGCTTTAAGTCAGCCGGAAGCGCATTCCATGATTCAGCGCGCACGGCAAGGTAGCCGCCGTCTGACGGAGCGCGGGTCAGCGAGATGTACAGGTACTTCATGACTTCCTGGAAGCCCATGTCAGTCGCATTATCCGCCGAGCCGTACTCGAAGGCGTTGATGACGCCGCGTTTCATCGACTCATAGAGCTCGCCGCCGGGCATGAAGACGACGGATGCGCCTAGCCTGGCCAGGACTTGTGCACCGGGACCGGCCGAACGGACCTTCAATTTCTTGTAGTCAGCGGTGGTATTTATCGGCGCGATAGTATACAAGAAATCCTCAGGAGCGGCCAGCCAGAAGCCGAGCCATTTGACGCCGTACTTGGCGTACATGTCGGTGGCAATCTTGCCGCCCTCTCCTGCGGTGTACCAGTAGCGAAGCTGGACGTTGGTCAGGCCGCCGGGCATCTGGTCAAGCAGACCGAAGGCGGTGTCCACCTTCATCGCGTCGGCACCGTTGGCGCTCTGTGTGATATCAATGGCGCCCTTGCGTAAAGCATCGAATTCTTCGTATGCCGGTACGATGGAACCGCCAGGCTGCATGTTAACCACTAGGCGTCCGCCCGCCGCGGTGTTAATCCGCTTGGCTAACTCGTCACCCACCACACCCCAGGGGTCTCCCGTCACGAAACCGCTCTGACCCGTCCATTTGATTACGGCTGGTGGTTGGGCCGGGGCTGGAGTGGGTGCCGGCGCCGGTGCTGGAGCCGGCTTTGGGGCAGGTGCCGGTGCCGGCGCGGGCGCAGGCGCTGGAGCGGGAGCTGGCGCGGGCGCTGGTGCCGGGGCTGGCGCCGGTTTTGGCGCGCAGCCAATGGCAACGAGCGCGCTCACCAGCACAATTACTACTGCCAGGCTTAGAATCAGTTTTCTCATTTTCTCTTTTCTCCTCGAACAAAATACTCGGGAACCACCAGTGAAACCCAGTTGACTTAGAACCTATCACCCCCCTTCACTTTGCATTTCTTATCTTGTTGCACACGCAAGGCTGTCTTCGGTGTTTTCAATCTTACCGTGCGCCTTTCAGATTTGTCAATATGTCAATTAGAACGGCGCCGTATTCTTGAACTCCAGCCCGAACTCGTCAGTGAACTCTTTACGCATCTGGTAGAAGAGCTTCACGCACGCCTTGTTGGGCCGGGCATTTGCCGGGTCGAAGTACTCGGTATAGGGCTTGCCTTTGGGCGGGTCGGCGATTTTGTCCTCGTACTTTTCGAGAAGCGCCAGCACGATGCGGTTGGCATCGTCACGGCTCATACCGGCAACAGCATAGCCCACACCATTGCCGAAGATGTTTTCTACCGGGCTGCAATGGTCGGTAAGCACGCCGCGATAGGGCGGCGCAATCTCAATCGAACCGCCGGAGACGACCTGGGTGATAATCCAGGCGGCATACTCGTAGTACGCCATCTCGGTCAGCGGACCGGCGGAAGTGTAGCCCGGGCTGACGGCGGGGAGCGGGCTATTGCGGGAAGTCGCCTGAATGGAGACGCTTCTTGCCCAGAGGGCGTCGCGGCGGGAGCTGGTGCCCTTCTCGAAGGGGACGATGAACGGGTGCTGGGCGGCGCCGCGCAGGACGAGCATATCGACCGGATTGTAGGCGCAGGCGACGACGGCCGCGCCGGCGGGACCACCGGCAAAACCGCCGATGATGATGCCGTTCTCGGCGAAGGTCAGGTTGTTCAGCGATTCGCAGTACACCACCTTATTCAGGGCATCCAGGTCAACCTTAAGCTCGTGAATGGTGCCAATCTCCAGGTGGTCGACGTACTGGTTGCCGAAGCGGTGACCGGCAATATGCTCGGCGGCGCGGATGGCCGAGGAGACCTCATTGACCACGGCTAGTCCGGGCTTGCCGGCGCGCCTGAGTCCTTCTCTGGTTAGGAGTATGGTGCGGACAGCGCCTTCAATGGCGGTGGGGCTGTTGGCCTGCACGGGCAGGCCATCGACATTGGCGAGGGCCGGAGCGGTAATACCGCAGGAGAGGGCGTCTTCCGCATAGGTCTTGACGATGTTGATGACGTACTCCTCCCTGGAAACCGGACCGGCGCCGGAGCCGGAGCACCAGGGCGGCGTCTTGTCTTCCGGGTAGCGGCGGGGCATAATACGGGCGTCTTTGCCCTGGCCGTAGAGGCAGCCCTTGGGGCCGGTCTGCAGCGCGCCTTCGATTTCTTCTCTGGTGAAGATGATTCTGCGCTCAGTGTCGAGGCAATACATGCCGGTAGCTTCCAGGAACTCCATCGCCGCCTGCCAGACACTATCGGCGAAATCATCATCGGCGGGGATGGGGGTGGTAGGGTCGAACTTGATATTGTATTTGGTCAGCGCCTTGCGCAGGTTGGGCACGAAAATACCCAGGTCGAAATCGCGCTCGGTGCAGATGGGGCCGTTGAGCGCGCGATTGATAACTTTAGAGAAACTCAGCATTATTTGCTCCTTTAATCTCTATAGAAACGGCGAGGTGTTCTTAAGCTGAATGCCGAACTCATCGGCCATCTCTTTGCGGACTTCCAGGTCCATCTTGTTGTATTCCTTGATAGGCATGCCGGCAGTGGCGTCGAAGCACTCCTGGTACTTCTTGCCGGGCGGCGGGGTGCGGATTTTGTCCTCGTACTTGGCGAGGAGACTTTGCACTATCTTATTGACTTCTTTGCGGGTCATCCCGGCCACGGCGTGCGCCATTTCGCTGGCGAAAATCGGCTCGATGGGGCTGGTGAAGTCGAGCGTGACGCCGCGACCGGCGCCGCCAACCTCAATCGAACCGCCGGAAGCCACGGAAGCGATGCACCAGGCGGCGTGCTCGTAGAAGAGCATCTTGGTCATCGGTCCGCCGGCCGAGTAGCCGATGTTGACGACCGGCAGGGTGCTGTTGCGGGTAGCGGCCTGGTTGCCCAGGCTGCGCGCCCAGATTGACTCGCGGATGGAGGAGGTGACCAGGTCGAAGTGGGTGGGGAAGGGGTGCTGGACAGCGGCGCGCAGAACGAGAAGGTCGACCGGGTTGTAAGCCGCCTGGACGACGGCGACACCGGCCGGACCACCGGCCAGACCGCCGATGATAAGTCCGTTCTCGCCGAAGATGAGAGTGCCGGAAGCCAGCGCGTAGGTAATCTTGTTCAGCGAGTCGAAGTCAATCTTCATCTCGTGGGTGGTGCCGATTTCGAAGGCATCGCTCTTGCGCATGCCGAAGTGATGGGCGGCGATGTGTTCCTGGGAGCGGGAGGCGGTAGTAACGCCGTTGACCACGGCCATCCCGGGTCTCCCGGCCCGGCGCATTGCCTCCCGGACCAGCAGAATGGCGCGGATGGAGCCTTCGATGCCCAGCGGGCTGTTAGCCACGATTTGCCGGCCGTCAACCACGGTGAGGCAGGGCATCGTCAGAGCATCGGAAAGGGGGTTCATCACGTGACCTTTGACCGCCTGGAGGTAAATCCAATCGCTGGACACGGGGGCGGACGTGGGACCCACCGAACAGAAGGGTGGGGTCTTGTCTTCCGGAGAGCGCCGGGGCATGACCCTGGCATCCTTGCCTTCGCCGAAGACGCAACCATGAGGTCCCGAATCGATGGCGCTCTCAATCTCTTCTCTGGTGAAGATGATGCGGCGCTCGGTATCGAGGCAGAAGAGGCCGGTCTCAATGAGGAACTCGATGCCGGCTTCCCAGACCCGGTCCGCCAGGTCATCATCGGACGGGACGGGGTTCTGGGGGTCGTACTTGATGTTGTATTTCTGCAATACCTTGCGCAGATTGGGCACAAAGATTCTGAGGTCGAAGTCTTTTTCCGTGCAGATAGGACCGTTCAAAGCCCTATCGACAACTTCCAGAAAGCTCAGCATTTATTTCTTGCCTCCCTTCTTGGCGACGGCTTTGATGGCGAGGGTGGCGGCATCGCCGGCAGTGCGGCCGTAGCCGTCAGCGCCAATCTGGTCCGCCCAATCCTGGGTGGTGGAGCCGCCGCCGACGAGGACGGCGTACTTGGCGCGGACGCCCCTGGCATTGAGGTGCTCGATGATGTTCTTCTGTTGGGTCATGGTGGTGCTCATCAGGGCGGAGGCGGCGATGACGTCAGCGCCCACCTCTTCAGCCTTGGTCACAAAGTGTGACGCTGGTACGTCTATCCCCAAATCATAGACCTCGAAGCCGCTCATCTTGAGCATAGCGCCGACGATGTTCTTGCCGATGGAGTGGATATCGCCGGCGACGGTGCCGAGGACGACCTTGCCGGTCTTCTTGCGTTCGCCGCCGGCCGCCATGATTTTGGGTTCGAGGACTTTCATAGCGCCTTCCCAGGCTTCAGCGGCCATCATCATTTCGGGGAGGTAGATTTCGTATCTGGCAAACTTTTCGCCGACCTCTTTCATTCCCGGGGACATGCCTTTTTCGATGATATCGGCGGGGGCGATGCCCTGTTTGAGGGCGGCGTCCACAGCGGCGAGGGTCTTGTCCCTCTCGCCATCGATGATTGCTGACTTCAGACTTTCAAAAACTGCTTCCTTAGCCATTATTCCTCCTTTAACTCTTTTAGCTTAGCCAAAATTGTTTTCACGTTAGCCATAAGGCGATGTCTTCCTGAATTTCAGCCCGAACTCGTCCGACATCTCTTTGCGCATCTCGCGGTAGAGCGCGATGCACTCCTTGTTCGGGCGGGCCGTCGTATCATAATACTCGGGATACGGTTTGCCCGTGGGCGGGTCCGGAATCTTGTCTTCGTACTTCGCCAGGAGCGCCAGCACAATCTTGTTCGCCTCTTTGCGGCTCATACCGGCTACCGCGTGGGCGATACCGTTGGCGAAAATGTCTTCCATCGGTCCGCAGTGGTCGATGAGGACGCCGCGGTAGGGCACTCCCATCTCGCAGGAACCGCCGGAGACCACGTTGGCGATGACCCAGGCGGCGAACTCGTAATAGCTCATCTTGGTCATCGGGCCAGCAGAGGAGTAACCGGAGCCGACCGCCGGCAGGGGGCTGTGGCGACTCAGCGCCTGAAGCCCGGCCGCCCGCGCCCAGATGCAGTCGCGGCGGGAAGTGGTGCCCTTCTCGATGGGGACGATGAAGGGATGCTGGGCGGCGCCGCGGACCACCAACATATCGACGGGGTTGTAGGCGGCGGTGACCACCGCCACGCCCGCCGGACCGCCGGCATAGCCGCCGATGATGACGCCGTTCTCGGCAAAAGTGAGGTTGTTCAGCGACTGGGTGTACATAATCTTGTTGAGGGCATCGAGGTCAATCTTGAGCTCGTGGATGAGGCCGATTTCCAGGTGGTCGACCTTGGGGTCGCCAAAGCGGTGCCCGGCAATGTGCTCTGCCGCTTTTATCGCTGATGCCACCTCATTGACTACGGCCAGTCCGGGTCGCCCCGCCCGCCGCAGGCCCTCTCGGGTCAGGATGATAGTCCTGATGGCGCCTTCGATGGCGGTGGGACTGCCCGCCTGCACGGGAAGCCCATCGACGTTGGTGATGCAGGGGGCGGTAATGCCATCGGACAGAGCATCCTCGGCATAGGTCTTAACTATGTTAATTACGTATTCTTCTTTCGAGACGGGCCCCGCCCCACATCCCGAACACCAGGGAGGGGTCTTGTCCTCCGGGTAGCGGCGGGGCATGATGCGGGCATCTTTGCCGTCGCCGTAGACGGAGCCGCTGGGGCCGGTCTGGAGCGCACCTTCGATTTCTTCTCTGGTGAACAGGATGCGCCGTTCGGTATCGAGGCAGAACATCCCCGTCGCCACGAGGAACTCCATCGCCGCTTCCCAGATGCGGTCGGCGAAATCATCATCGGCGGGGATGGGGTTCTGGGGGTCGTACTTGATGTCGTACTTCTGGAGAACTTTGCGCAGGTTGGGAACAAAAATGGCGAGGTCGAAATCTCGCTCGGTGCAGATGGGGCCGTTGAGGGCACGGTAAACAACTTCGGAAAAACTCAGCATGGCGGCTCCTCCTTTTTTGGATTTATACATTATCGTTTAAACTTTGGTTGACTGTCAATGTACGTCAAATTGAACAAAAACAGACGGAATAGCCTCAGCATTCTGATGTCCAAGATGGGGCGCATGGTTACTGGGGTCGTGTTATTTTCTGAACTTTATCAAGCTCGCGACAGTACTGATAAAACCTGCCGAACCAACGAGGATACTATATGGTATCATATGTGGTATTGTGATGCTGTATTCTGTCTCAAGGATAGCCTCGACCATCATGGCTAGTGCTCCAATAAGAAGACTGAAAATCCCTACTTTTGCAATTCGCTTGTGAAATCCTTGCGGATAGTACCTTGTACCAGACTGAAATATTATCACAGACCCAAGCACTAAAAGTGCAGCTGCAAGTACACTTTTCAGTAGATTAACCAAGGCTTCAGAAGATGAAAATGCTATGCCGAGCCCTATAGCAATAGTTGCAGCTGCACTTTTAGTGCTTGGGTCTGTGATAATATTTCAGTCTGG
>Ga0315288_10010086_pt1 | contig 11897 bp, 6 predicted proteins | sample YL17G11_20_MG_FD_203454 | JGI IMG/M metagenome (GOLD analysis project Ga0315288, IMG submission 203454) | Sediment microbial communities from Yellowstone Lake, YNP, Wyoming, USA - YL17G11_20 | ecosystem: Environmental > Aquatic > Freshwater > Lake > Sediment | place: USA: Wyoming | collected... | reverse complement strand
GCCGTACAGGGTCGGTTGAGCCGAACCGGAAGGGATGGCCATGGGTTGAAAGAAGAACGTCCGGATGGCCAGGACGATGGCCCCGGTGACCAGGAGCACCTCCACGTTCTCGCGCCACCGCGGATGTGGATAGGGCTTGAGGAGGCGGTTCGCAACCTTCTCGAGTTCGCCCATGCCGTCCTCGATCATCTTCTTCCCTGCCCCGCTGCCGGCGAGAACGCGCAGTTTGTCGGCGGCAGCCCTCAACCCCTGAATGGATGCCGCCGGAAGCTGGTCACGCTGCGCCTGGGCGAGTTTGCGCACTTGCCGGCAGAGATCGACGGCGTGGCGGACGGTCCGGGAAAGGAGCCAACGAAGAATCAGTCTCATACCCTTACGCCTTGAGCACTTCGATAAAGGCTTCCTGGGGGATGTTGACAGCACCCACGGACTTCATTCGCTTCTTTCCCTCCTTCTGCTTCTCGAGCAGCTTGCGTTTGCGCGTGATATCGCCGCCGTAGCATTTCGCGGTGACATCCTTGCGGAGCGAACTGACCGTCTCGCGGGCGATGATCTTGCCGCCGATGGCCCCTTGGATGGCGATGGCGAACTGTTGCCTGGGGATGACCTCCTTCAGCTTCGCCGCCAAGGCACGTCCCCTGCCCTCTGCCTTGCTGCGGTGCACGATACTCGAGAATGCGTCCACGGATTCCCCATTGACGAGCATGTCCAGTTTCACCATCTCGGATGCCTGGTAACCGACGTGCTCGTAGTCCATCGAGCCATAGCCGCGGGTCAAGCTCTTGATACGGTCGTGGAAGTCGATGAGGATTTCGTTGAGCGGCAGGAGACAGCTCAACATGACACGCCGGATGTCGAGCGTCTCGGTGTGGTCGAGAGAGCCGCGCTTCTCCGAGACGAGCGCCATCATATCGCCGATGTACTCGTTCGGGCAGATGATGAAGGCTTTGACGACCGGTTCTTCGATGGTTTCGATGTAGTTGGGCTCGGGCAGGAACGCCGGGTTGTCCACCTCTTTCACCTCGCCGCCGGTCAGCGTGACCTTGTACACGACGCTGGGATAGGTGGCGATGATGTCCATGCCGTACTCGCGGCGCAGCCGTTCCTGGACAATCTCCATGTGCAGCAGGCCGAGGAAACCGCAGCGGAAGCCGAATCCCAGGGCCAGCGAGCTCTCCGCCTGATAAACGAAAGCGGAATCGTTCAACTGCAGCTTGGCCAGACTCGCCTTCAGGTGTTCGTGGTCCGCCGTGTTGATCGGGTAAATGCCGCTGAACACCATCGGATGGATTTCCTGGAAACCCGGCAGCGCCGGGGAAGGCACGCGGGCGTCCGTGAACGTGTCGCCCATCTTGACTTCCTTCGGAGTTTTGATGTTCGCGGTCAGGTAACCGGTCTCGCCGGTCCCCAACCGGTCACGCGCATACGGCTTCGGGTTGAAGCTGCCGACTTCCTTGACTTCGTAGTTCTTGCCCGAGTACAAGAGCTTCACGTGCATCCCGGCCCGGAGTTCGCCGTTGAAGATGCGGACGTGCGTGACCACGCCCTTGTAAGTGTCGAAATACGAGTCAAAGCACAGCGCCTGGAGCGACGGCGCGCCGGTGGGCTTGGGCGCAGGAACGCGCGCGACAATCGCTTCCAGGATTTCCTCGATGCCGATGCCTTCTTTCGCGCTGGCCAGCAGGGCGCTGTCCGCCGGGATCGCGAGGATGTCCTCGAGCTGCTGTTTCGCCAGCGGCACGTTGGCGTGTGGCAGGTCAATCTTGTTGATGACCGGGAGGATCGTCAGGTTCTGCTTCATCGCCAGGTGAACATTGGCGACGGTCTGCGCTTCGACCCCCTGCGCCGCATCCACGATCAGCAGCGCCCCCTCGCACGCGCTCAGGCTGCGCGACACCTCGTAGGAGAAGTCCACGTGGCCCGGCGTGTCAATGAGGTTCAGCTCGTAGGATTCGCCGTTCTGCGCCTCATACTGCATCGTGACGGGATGCGCCTTGATCGTGATGCCGCGCTCGCGCTCCAGATCCATCGAGTCGAGCATTTGGTCCTGCATTTCGCGCTCGGAGATGGTGCCCGTTCGGAAAAGCAGCCGGTCCGACAACGTGGTTTTCCCGTGGTCGATATGCGCTATGATGCTGAAGTTGCGTATGTGTGCAGCGTCCATGGGCAACGCTCGATCAGTCGTAACCGCGTGAAGATACCGGCGCCCGGGGTGAAGAAAAGGGGAAAAGTGGCCTGTGATGATCCCTTCCCGGCGGCGGCCGCCATGGGAGGATCACAGCGAACTGCCGGCAAACCAGTCCCCTGCCCTGCCCGGCTGGCGGAGGATCAGTCTGATCCTCGTTGGGGCAGCCCGATCAGGCCCCCCGCATCAAGCGTGTACCATGTGCCGACGGCGCGCCGGCACCCGGGCGGCCTCATCCGTCACGGCTCTCCGCATTCGACTCACCGCCGCTGCCAAGTTCCGTCGGCCAAACAGGCAGGTTCCGCTGACGAACGTGTCGGCGCCGGCGTGGGCGCAGTCGGCGGCGGTTTCGAAGTTGACTCCCCCATCCACTTCGATCCGGTAGCTTAGGCGCTTCTCGTCCCGCCAGGCGCGGATTTGCTGTATCTTCGTAAGCGTCTCGTGGATGAAGGATTGTCCGCCGAAGCCGGGATTGACCGTCATCACGAGCAGCACATCGATCTGGCCGAGGAACGGCTCGAGATGGGACGCGGTCGTGGGCGGGTTGATGGCCAGGCCAACCTGGCAGCCCAATGAACGGATCTTCCAGAGCAGGGGTGTCACCCGGCTACCGAGCTCCACGTGGACTGTGATCTGATCAGCACCGGCTTGCGCGAAGGGTTCCAGCAAGACCTCCGGCTTGGAGCACATGAGATGCACGTCGAAGAAGAGTTTAGACGCCGGTCGAAGCGCTCGCACCACTTCCGGCCCGAAGGAGAGGTTGGGCACGAAGTGGCCGTCCATGATGTCCAGGTGGAGCCAATCCGCGCCGGAACGGTTCGCTCGCTTTACCTCGGCGGCAAGCTTGCCAATGTCGGCGGCCAGCAATGAGGGCGCAATAATCATGAACCAGGAAATGGGCGCGAGTGCCGGTTCAGGCGGGACGCCTGGGCCGCGCATGAGGAACGAAACAAGCTGCGGTTCACACCGGCGCCGGCGCCGGCGCGCCCAGGCCGGGTTCCAGTTTCGGCGGGCTCGGCTTGGGCACTTCCGGCAACGTCGTGGCCGCCTGGGCACCCATCGGTGGTTCCACATCGGGAGTCGGGCCCGGAGGCGTGAAGCGGCCGGTGCGCACGATCTCCTCGACCTGCGTCCCTTCGAGCGTTTCGTATTCGAGCAGCGCGTTGGCAATCAGCTCCAGCCGATCCCGGTGCTGCTCGATGACCGACCGGGCCCGTTGATAGTTCTCGTCGATGATCCGTTTCACCTCACCATCGATGCCCTGCGCGGTCCGTTCGCTATACTCCTTGCTGCGGATCATCTCCCGGCCAAGGAAGATGAACTCGTTATTTTCGCCGTACTGGACCATGCCGAGCTTCTCGCTCATGCCCCAATGGCAGACCATCGCCCGGGCCAGTTGCGTGGCTTGCTGGATGTCGCTGGCCGCACCGGTCGAAACGTCGCCCGACACGATCTCCTCGGCGATCCGCCCGGCCATCGTCACCGCGATCATGTCCAACATCTCCTTCCGCCGGCGGTTCAGGACATCGTCCTTGGGCAGGGACATGGTGGAGCCGAGCGACTGGCCGCGCGGGATGATCGTGACCTTATGCAACGGGTGGGTGTGATCAAGCAATACGTTCACCAAGGCGTGCCCGGCCTCGTGCCATGCCGTGTTGCGCTTCTCCTCATCGGTCATGGCCAGGCTGCGACGCTCCCGGCCCCAGCGGACCTTGTCGCGCGCTTCCTCAAGCTCCTTCATGCCGATCCCTTTCTTGTTCATCCGCGCGGCGAGGAGGGCCGCCTCGTTGAGCAGATTGGCCAGCTCGGCACCGGAGTAACCAGGCGTGCCGCGGGCAATGATGCTCAAGTCCACCCGCGGCTCCAGCTTCACGTTCTTCGCGTGGACCTTGAGAATGGCTTCGCGGCCGCGAACGTCGGGCAAGTTGACGGTGATTTGTCGATCAAAGCGACCGGGACGCAACAGCGCGGGATCCAGCACATCGGGCCGGTTCGTGGCCGCGATAATGATAATGCCTTCCTGCGTGTCAAAGCCGTCCATCTCAACCAGCAGCGCGTTGAGCGTCTGCTCGCGCTCATCGTTGCCGCCGCCCAGACCATGACCACGGCTGCGGCCCACGGCGTCAATCTCGTCGATGAACACCAGGCAGGGCGTGTTCTTGCGGGCCTGCTCGAACATGTCGCGCACCCGGCTGGCGCCCACGCCCACAAACATCTCGACAAAGTCCGAACCGCTGATGCTGAAGAAAGCCGCGTCTGCCTCGCCAGCGATGGCCTTGGCCAGCAGAGTCTTGCCGGTGCCCGGTGCGCCCACCATGAGGATGCCCTTGGGAATGCGCCCGCCCAGCTTCTGAAACTTCTTCGGGTCCTTAAGGAACTCGACCAGTTCGGAGACCTCATCCTTGGCTTCATCGACCCCGGCTACGTCTTTGAACGTCGTCCGGTTCTTCTCGCGATTGAGCATTCGGGCGCGGCTCTTGCCGAAGCTCAACGCGCCCTTGCCGGCCATCTTGATCTGGCGGATGAAGAAGAACCAGAGCAGCGCGGCGACCAGCACAATCGGCAGCAGTGAATAGACAATCCCCAGCAACAGGGTGTTGGGCGCCACGGTCTCGAAGCCGGCATCCAGGAGCTTCTTCTCCAACTCCGGCAACAACCGGATCTCGAGCCGAAACGGAACCTCAGTCCCGGTCCGCTCACCGGTGGGGGCAGGCTCCCAGAACTTTCCGGTGACTTCGCGAAGGTCATCGGATTGGGGGTTATAGCTGATGGTGCCCTTGGCGATCATGTTGGACTCCACCAGCGAAACGAATTGCCTGTAGTCGATCTTCCGGTACTTGGTATCGAAGGAGCCCCCCACCTTCCAAAGGATCGTGATCAGGGCCATGATGCCGATCCACACCAGCCAGGCACGCGGAGACATTCGAAGGTCGGGAGCCGGGCGTTTATCGCCCTTTCCGCCATTCATTTGTCGGTCGTCGCCCATTGGAATCCAGCAAGTTGCGGCAAGCTAACACGCTCTCCGGGGATACGCAACCCGGGTTTTCCCTGCGCTGCCATCGCCATTTCAAGCGGGTTGTCGTGTCGTTGTCGAGCTTGAAACGCTCCCCGATCCGCAGCCCCTCCACCCAGAAGACCACGCCGTCGCCCGTCACAGCCATCACCCGGTGGCGCCGCTCGACACGGGGAATCCGCGCGTTGGTGAACAGGTCCTGCAGCTTGACCGCTGATCGCACACCGATCGGTTGGAACCGGTCCCCCGCCCGCCAATGCCGAAGGGTGATAGACGACCCCACCTTGTTGACGTCGAAATACTCGAAGCCGGACCCGAAACGGGGATGGCCCCGCTTGGAACTGGCACGGATCAGCGACCATCGGACCTCAAGTCCGCCGAAGGAGGCAAGCCGAACGGGGTTGGCGAGATCAAGGCGCCGCTCTTCGGAGCGAAACGCTGGCTTCACTGGCGCCGCTCGCTCGATCAGGCCATCGTTGCCACGGCGGACCAGCCCGTCCGGGCCGGTGGATACGGTTCCTCCCGCCCGGGTGCGCAACTGCTCGACCAACTCGAAGGTCGGTCCGATCCCCAGCCGAATGAGCTGCCTCTGAATCACCTGCCGTTGCACTGCGGGATGGAGCCTCGTGAACGGCTCGCGGCGCCGCGCGTTCAACCACCCTGCAGCGGCTTGTCGCACAAAGTCAGTCTCGCCCTCGAGAAGCTTCATGGCGCGCCGGACCACTTCGCCGACCGCGGGTTGGTATTGCCGGGCAAGCAGCGGCAGCAACTGGTGGCGCACGCGGTTCCGTTTCATCTCCAGCACCGCGTTGCTGGCGTCTTCCCGGAAATGGAGCCCCTCCTCTTTCGCATAGGCACGCAGCGCGGATTTGGGCTGCTCCAGCAGTGGCCGCACCAGATCCACGCCGCGGTCAGCCGGTGATTGGCTCCGGAACTTCATCCCGGCCAACCCTTCGCCCCCGGCGCCCCGCAGCAACCGGAGGAAGAACAGCTCCACCTGGTCGTCGGCATGATGAGCCAGCGCCACCGCCTTGAGTTTGAGCTGCCGGGCCGCGCGCGCCAGGAACTCGTGGCGCAATCGGCGCGCCGCCATCTCCACGGACAGCCCGGCGCGTTGCGCGTACGCGGCCACGTCGGCGCGTTCGCTCACGAACAGGAGACCCCGACGCGCGGCTTGGCGGCGCACCCACTGTTCGTCAACGTCGCTCGCCCTGCCCCGGAGTCGATGGTTGAAATGGGCCACCGCCAATCGCCAGCCGTGCCGCCGCCGCAACTGGTCGAGAACGTCCAGCAAGACCATCGAGTCGAGGCCGCCCGAGACCGCGACCAGGAAGGCTGGACCCCGCCGCGCCTGACGCTGCGCGCGGAAAACTTGCTCAACTGCCTGAGACAACCGGCTCACGGCGACATGCTAACGTCCCCGGTCCAGGAGGCAAGCGGTAGCGCCCGCTTAAGCGCGCTGTCACTGGAGAGAGCCTTGACACCGCGCGCCGTTCATCGACCATTTGCGGGTGCCTGTTCAATGGAAGCGACTCAGCGGGGTGCTGCTCGTGTCTGGCGCGATCAGCCGTGGCGTCGCCCAATCCGAAGCCTCCTCGGTCTCGCTTCCGGTTGACCTCCCCGGGGGGACGTTCCGTCTGCCGCCCGGCTTCACTATCGACGTGATGGCCGGCGAACCACTCCTCACGCGACCGGTGGCGATCGACTGGGGCGCGGATGGCCGGCTCTGGGTGGTCGAGCTCAACGAGGAGTCGGCTGTGGCCAGCAGTCCGGGGGGGCCGACCGGGCGCGTGGTGTTGCTTTCCGACACCAACAGCGACAGCCGCTATGACCAGTCAGTTCTATTCCTCGACGCCCTCCCCTGCCCTTCCGGCGTGCTGGCTTGGGGCAAAGGCGCCCTGATCTGCGCTGCGCCGGACCTCATCTATGCCGAGGACACGAACGCCGACGGCCGTGCGGACATCGCCCAACGGCTGTGGGTCGGCTTTGACGGGGAGAATGCTGCGCTGCGCATGAACAGCCTGAGCCTTGGGCTCGATAACTGGGTCTACGGCGCCAATGGCAGCCGGGGCGGCACCGTCCAGGCCGTCGCCCATCTCAACTCCAGGCCACGACCGCCCATGACTGAGGTCGTCTCCATCACGAGTCACGACTTCCGACTCAAGCCCGACACCGGCGAGTTCGAACTGGCCAGCGGCCTGACCGCATCCGCGCGCACGCGGGACGATTGGGACAACTGGTTCGGCTGCGATGCCGAGGGTGCGGTCTGGCAGTATCCCCTGCCCTATTGCTACCGGCAGCGCAATCCCCACGTGGCGTTGCCTGACGATGCCGTGCTGTTGTTTCGCCAGCGCGGCTCTGCGGGCGAGCCCCGTCAGGCGGTCAGCTTCTGCCTGAATCGCGGTGTGTTCCTGGGCGTGGATTACGTCGGCAATGGATTTCTCTGTGAGCCGGAGCGCCGCGAGGTGCATCGCCTCACCTTGACGCGATCGGGCATCACCTTCCGAGCGGATGAAGCGGCGGCTCACCGCACCCTCCTTTCCTCCTCCGATCCGGCCTTTGAACCGGTCCAGGTTCGAATCGGACCGGAAGGCGCGCTCTGGATCGTGGACCGACATCGCTCCCTTGCCCTGTCCCCAGCCACCTCAACGCCGGTCGCGGGGGCCGGTGCTCCGCAGTCGGCCGGTCGGATTCTGCGACTTCGTCCGGAAGGCAGCCCGACCCGCGCGATTCCCGATCTGACCCGATTGCCGATTGCTGAACTGGTCACCGCGTTGGATACGTCGAACGGCGTCGAGCGTGACCGGGCTCATGCGCACCTGCTGCATCGTCGCGATCCCAAGGCCGTATCGCCGTTGCGTCAACTCGCCCGGCAGAGTCGCCGTCCGGAGTGCCGGGCCCAGGCGCTATGCGTGCTGGAAGGCCTGGGTGGGGTGAACCCGCAGGATCTCGAAGCCGCACTCCGGGACCCGCACCCCGGCGTGCGCGCCCAGGCCATTCGCCTGAGCGAGCCATTCCTGCAACGTGATGACGCCTGGCGCCCTTCTTTCCCCGAGATGGCCCTCCTGCGACTGATCGAGGATCCGGAGAAGACGGTTCGGTATCAGCTCGCGCTCACGCTGGGAGAGTGGAACGATCCGCGCGCCGGTCAGGGGCTTGGCCAGATGGCGGCGATCGAGTTCACCAACGCATGGTTTCGCGCCGCCGTGCTCAGCGGCGCGAGCCGGTTTCCAGAGGACATTCTGAATGCCGTGCTATCGGCGAAATCCGCTCCCGCAGACGCGGCCGGTTTCATCGACTCCCTCGCGGTCACGGCGGCGAACGCAAAGCATGACGCCGTGGTGGGGCGATTCGTCGCCAGACTGAACGATCCGACCTTGGCAACGAACGAGGCCCTCGCCATGAGCGGGCTCGCGCGGTTGCTCGAAGCGCTGAGGGACCAGCCGCCGGAACGCGCCAGCACGAATTTCCCAGCCGGTTCGCGCTTGAAACAGGCGGCGGCGGGCAGCACGAGGCTGCTGCAACGGGCACGGGCGTTCGCCCGGGACAGCTCGGCCTCCGAGCCGGCGCGCGCCGCAGCCGTTCGCCTCCTGGGTCAGGCACCAGAACCCCCGGACGACGATCTGGAGTTCCTGAGCCAGTTGCTCGTCAGCAGCGATTCGACCCGTCTGAAAGCGAGGGCGTTGGATGCGCTCGTGGCCACGCGCAATCCGCGCGTCGCCGATCTGCTGCTCGCCCGCTGGGCGCGTCAGCCGCCATCTGTGCGCCGGGCGATCATCGGCCCACTGGTCGCCCGGCCCGAATGGGCGGAGCGGTTGTTGGACGCCGTGAACAAAGGAATCGTGGCGACGACGGAAGTGACCCCGGTCAATCGCGAACGTCTCTTGACCGAGACCGATCCCGGGATTCGCGACCGGGCCGGCGCGGTGTTGGCCGCCCGGTTGCCAGACCGCCGTCGGGAAGTGGTGGCTCAGTTCGCGCCCGCCCTGTCGTTGACCGGCAACCCAGCCAAAGGCCGCGCGACCTTCGAGAACAACTGCTCCCGCTGCCACGCGCTGGGTGGGATGGGCTTCGCGGTGGGACCAGACCTCTCCGCGCTGGGCTCGCGCACCACGCCGGAGTTGCTCGAGTCCATCCTGGATCCCACGGCCACCATCGAGCCTCGCTTCGTCAGCTACCAGATTGAAACCGAGGATGAACGATCCCTTTCCGGCATCGTGACGACGGAGGACGGCGCGCGACTGACCCTGGTCCAGCCCGGCGGAAAGGAGGAGATTGTTGCGCTGAAGGAGATCACCGACTTGCGGGCCTCGAACCTTTCTCTGATGCCGGAGGGTCTGGAGCAGGGTCAGAGGGCGCAAGACCTGGCCGACCTGCTCGCCTTTATCCGGAGCCAGGGTCGGTAACGGCGGCATCCTGGCCGGTTCAAGGTTGCGCCCGGGCCACAAGCTGGCTATGAAGGGCGAAACCACATGCAGACCGCACCACCGACAACGGCGAATGGCAAGCCGGGCCTGGCCCGCGTGCTTGGCCTGGGGTCACTCATCATCTACGGCCTGGTGTTGATCCAGCCGACCGCGCCCATGCCGTTGTATGGCGAGGCGAGCCAGGTGGCCAAGGGACACGTGGTGACGCTCATCCTGATCGGCCTGGTCGCCATGCTGTTCACGGCGTTGAGCTACGGTCGGATGGCGAACGCCTACCCGGCCGCCGGGTCCGCCTACACCTACGTGGGTCGCGAACTCCATCCCGCCCTCGGCTACCTCACCGGCTGGAGCATGATGTTCGACTACGTCATGAATCCGATCATCTGCGTGATCTGGTGCAGCAAGGCGACCGTCGATCTCGGAATCCTCCCCGGCGTGCCGGTCTCGGTCTGGTTCGTGGCGTTTGCGCTGCTGTTCACCGGGCTGAATCTGCGCGCGATTCAGGCCAGTGCGCGCACCAACACCCTGATCGCTGGCGGTCTGTTCCTGGTGCTTCTGCTCTTCTTCGCCGCGGCCATCCGCCACCTCGTCCAAACCTCCGCGGTCGATGCCGCCGCTCTGACACGCCCCTTCTACAACCCGGACACCTTTTCATGGAAATCCCTGTCCAATGGCGCCGCGCTGGCGGTTCTGACCTACATCGGGTTCGATGGCATCTCCACGCTTTCCGAGGAGGTCCATAATCCCCGGCGCAACGTGCTGCTGGCCACGGTGCTGGTTTGTCTCATCATCGGCGTGCTCTCGGCCGCGGAGGTCTATGTCGCGCAACTGGTGTGGCCCGAGCCGGCTTCGACGTTCACCAGCCTGGAGAACGCGTTCGCCCATGTCGGCAAACGCGTGGGCGGCCCCACGATGTTCGTCCTGGTCACCGTTTCCCTGGTGGTCGCATCCATCGGCTCCGGCATGGGCGCCCACCTTGGCGCCAGCCGATTGCTCTACGGCATGGGTCGCGATGAGGCGATCCCCAAGCGGTTCTTCGGTCAACTCCACCCCCGCACTCACGTGCCCGCGAACAACATCCTGCTCGTGGGCGGCATCGCCTTGGTGGGCGCGTTCGTGCTGGACTATGATCAGCGCGGCTATGCGCTCGGCGCCCAACTGCTCAACTTCGGCGCCTTGACGGGATTCATGGGCGTGAACCTCTCGGCCCTCACTCATTACTACCTCCGCGGGCGGGATCGCCGCCTCCGGCATCTGGTCCCGCCCATCCTGGGTTTTCTCATCTGCCTCTACCTCTGGGTGAGCCTCGCGCGAACCGCCCTCTGGGTCGGCATGGCCTGGCTCATCCTTGGAGTTCTCTACGGCGCGTGGCGCACGTCCTGGTTCCGCAAGCCGCTCCCGTTCGCGCGCATTGAGAGCGATGAGAACGAAGTGAAGCCCTCGTCCCCGGCCAATCCTTGAGCCCCCGCCAATCCCACCACCCCAACCCTACCATGCCCAAACTCGCTCTCCTCGGTGGCGAACCGGTCCGCCGGAAGCCGTTCAGCCCCTGGCCGCAATACCAATCGTCCGACCTCGACCGGATTGTGAAAGTGGTCGAGAGCCGGCACTGGGGCGGCTTTCCGCTGCCCAGCCCGCTGGCGGCGGAGTTCGCCGAGAAGTTCGCCGCGATGCATGGCACGAAGTACGGTCTTTGCCTCACCAACGGCACCATCGCCATCACCGCCGCCCTTCAGGCACTGGGCCTGAAGTTCGGTGATGAAGTGATCGTACCGGCATACACCTGGGACGGCACCGCCACCGCGGTCCTGTTCGCCGGCGGCGTGCCGGTGTTCGCGGACGTTGATCCGGACACCTACTGCCTGGACGTGACCGCCGCGCGCCAGGCGATCACGCCCCGGACGCGCGCGATCGTGCCGGTGCACCTGGCCATGCGATTCGCCGACATGCGCGGCCTGATCGAACTGGCTCGTGAGCACCGGTTGGTCATCGTCGAGGACTGTGCGCACGCGCACGGCGGCACGTTCCAAGGCAAGGGCGCCGGCGCGGCGGGCGACGCCGGGACGTTCAGCTTTCAGGAGAGCAAACTCCTGACGGCGGGCGAAGGCGGCATCGTCCTCACCTCGCGCCTCGATTGCTTCGAGGCGCTGCAGACCATTGTGAATTGCGGACGGAAGAGCTTGACCGACCAGCACCGCATCCGGGTGCTCGGATCGAACTATCGGATGACCGAACTCCAGGCGTCCCTGCTCCTGGGGCAGATCGAGCGATT
>Ga0315288_10010085_pt1 | contig 11897 bp, 30 predicted proteins | sample YL17G11_20_MG_FD_203454 | JGI IMG/M metagenome (GOLD analysis project Ga0315288, IMG submission 203454) | Sediment microbial communities from Yellowstone Lake, YNP, Wyoming, USA - YL17G11_20 | ecosystem: Environmental > Aquatic > Freshwater > Lake > Sediment | place: USA: Wyoming | collected... | reverse complement strand
CGCACGGTCTATGAAGAAAACTCATGGGAAACTATTTTTATCTTGCTGAATGATTCCCTAATAACAGACGACAATGCCCGCGAGTCTTGGATTAAAGAAGGCTTCAAGCATATTTTCAATATTGATGTAGAATTTACCGGGGAGTACGATCCAGATGCCCACAACTAATACTGCCAACGCTAAAATTACCGAGGAAGAGTTCCGTGATGGCTGCGAAAATTATAATGGTATTTGTTTAGATTGCGGAGAGATTCAGTTTGGTGGTTGCGAGCCCGATGCTGAAGGATATAAGTGCGAGTCCTGCGAGGCCAATGCGGTTTGCGGATTCGAGCAGGCTTTAATCATCGGCCGAATTGATATTGTAGACGATGAAGATTCTGAATATGATGACGATTGATTGATGCAATTATGAAGATTTTAGTAACAAATATTCCGGTGGACGCTTACATTGAGGCTTGGGTAGAGATTCCTGATGATACGGCCGAAGATGATATTCAGGGCGCTATTGGAAAATCTATTATTCAGAATGGCGTAGTTTCCAATCCCAATAGTATGCCGGCAAATGAAGAGGCGTCTATTGGAGATATTAACGAAGACCTTATTACTAGCGGCTGGGAGTTTAGCTTTGAGCGTTGATTGGTATTTGTTCAGCGTTATCAGTCATGCCATTATTTATGTGGGCGCCCTGTTTTTATTTGGAGAAACATGACAACCAACGATGATCTCAATGATGATTTAGTTGCCGGTTTTAAAAAGGGCTCGCCGCAATTTAAACATGATTGCGATGTTTGTTCTTTCTATGCTCAGATTGATTATAGTGGTAGGCTTTGTGATATCTATCTGTGTAAAGAATCACCTAAAGTTCGCACCATCATTGCAAGGTATGGAAATGAAGGTTGTCAATATCATTCCGGAGAATTGTTTGAGTGTGTAGAGCTTACTAGACTGGACAGATTTGCGTTAAGTTACGGGCTTGAATTGAATGAGGCTGAGAAGAATAGGTTATTGAAGTGTTTCTTTCGTATGGATAAGCAACGATGGAAGCGGGAAGATTATAATTTATTTGCGCCGGGTGAGGATAAAGAAAATGCTCTCGGTCCTAATGATTGGTATAATTGGAAGTATTAAAATGGCATATACAATTAAGATTCATGGTGATGTTAGTAGTGATTACGTCAGCCTTGCTTTAGGTGAGCGTATTAAGGCTGATGGTAGGTTCTCTTGTTCCTTTGAGGGAGTTGGGCAATCTTTTTACAAGGGCTCCAAGGAAGGTTCTCGTAAGCCTGGGTTTGGATTTGTTATTCGGCGAGTGAGGCTGAGTAGTAAAAAGCCCTATTGCGGAAATCATCCGGGAAATTGCCTTGTTCATCCCATCTTCGGGGCAACCAAGAAGAAGAACATGACGCTTCTGGAGTGGGATGATTGGGTTGCTTTCCACGGAATTGTAAATGATGTCCTGGATGAGCTTGAGTTAGATGCCGATGTCTGGAGTAAGCCTCTGGATGTTAAGGGCATTATGTGGATCCGTAAGGGACATAAGCGCCGTATCCGATATGATTATGACGAGAAGGATGTTGGAAGTTGGGCACCGTTAAGGGAGTGGAACCGAGGAACGCAAGACCAATTTGACAGCCATGCTTAACGATAACAACATAGAGTTTACTTTCATTGCCTTGTATTACTTCTTCCTTATCGTTGTTGCGACCGGAGTAATTTCAGCATTGTTTAGTCTTATTACTCAGGATAAAGTTTATAAGTGGATAGACGATAATGCTAGACTTTCTTTTATAATATGTATTGCGTTCGGCTTGAGTATTATGATTGTGGCGAGGTATTTTTAATGAAAGAGTTTTACAAGTTTATAGATGACAACCCTCATATTCCTATTTTGATAATGCTGGCTATTGTTTTGCCGGTTTGTGCTATCACTGAAAGTTGTTCTCCTAATAAATGTACAGACCAACAGAAAGGAACTGGCATTGGTATTCGGGCAGAGTTCCATTCAGCGCCAAAGTAAAATATGGAATACGTAACAATCATTATGCTTTGGGGTACGTTCTCTGGTAATTCTGACATACAAATAGGAAAGCCTTCTCAAAACATTATTGAAGTGCAAAGGGAAAATGGTAAAGAAACTTCTGGTAATGGAAGACGAATCACCTTACTCGATTCTCCGGCGCGTTGAAGATTATTTACTTGAGCATGATAACGTAAACGGTCAACTTCTATTCCGAAGAAGAAATGAAACTACTGTAAAACATGATGATATTTTTATAGGTCATGATAAAGATAAGGTTGTCGCTCTTGCTTTAGAGTATGGCGTGGAGATAGAATACAAATGACATTGACGGTACTAGATAGGATTGAAAATATGATTGACGTTTTAGATAAACAACTACTTACGTATGAGAAAATTTTAGATAAGGTTGAGAGTATTACATGCGATGATTTTTGCTCGGATATTGAGATGGAATTGTATGAAGGTGATGTCCTCTCGAAAAAGGAAAAGATTATGGCTGAGAAGTTAAGATTAATCTATAGGCTTATTCATGGGCATAATCCGAAACATAGTTGTTATGATATGCATGAGGATTGGAGAGCTGAATTAATATCACGTCCTTAATGCTTTATTCCTTAAAAATAATAACATTGGAGCCAAATAAACTCGACTAAAATTATGCGCGATTAACTCAGTTGGTAGAGTAGGTGACTTTAATAATAAGAGTCAATATATAGAGATATATAATTGAGAACTTCGCTATATGCTGGAAACCCATAAAGCTTTTATTACGAAATAATACAAAATATTTCGTGACAATATAAAAGATAATACAATTGGCAATCAGCAGGCAACCAAACCAATGGGCGCCTCAGAGACTACACGCGAAGCTTCCTAACGTAAAGCCGAGGAAGATGATATAGTCCAGACTACAACGATAATAGGCTTGTTAAAGCAAGAGTAGTAAAGTTAATCACTTAGTCGTTGGTTCGAGCCCAACATCGCGCACTATGCCCCAGTACCTCAATGAATAGAGATTCCGGTTTCTACCCGGACAGTTGTAGGTTTGAGTCCTACCTGGGGCGCCAATTTAAAACAAACAAAGAACAACAATGACTAAAATTACCAAGCCAATTATCAGATTAGACATGACCGAAAACGCCTACTTCATCATGAGTGTTTGCAGAAAAGCCGCACTAAAGAACGGTATGGATTGGGAGAAGATTCATAAGGAAATGACCGCGGGGAATCGGACCAGCACTGCGTACCGCTGCCCCCGCTGCGGCATGGCGACGACCACCGCGACCGGCCCGTGCCCACGATGCGAGCGCATCGGATGCGCGACAGACAAGGAGACACCATGACCGCACCGATCGACCCCTGTCCGCACCCCACCGCGTCGCGCATCCGTCGCGTCGGCCAGGAGGAGTGCGGAGCGTGCGGAGCGAAGCGGGAGCCGTCCGCGAAGGCATACTACGGATGGGACGAGTGGCGGACCGCCTCCGCACCGTTGCCGCCGCTCCCCTTCGACGCCGACGACCGCCCGCCCGGTGAACTAGCCAATGAGAAGGCTTGAGTATTATTATTGGTGGACATTGGGATACTTGGTGTGGTCATTACCGATAGCGCAAAACGTAGATCAATTAGAAGCTTGGTTTGCTGGGTTATCATATAGGCGCGGGAAAAAGATTGGGTATTATTAACTATGGGAATTGTAGAAAAGACGCTGAGAAAAGCGAAGAATATTGTTACTAACCCTGCTACATATAACAAGGGTAATTATGCTGTAGATGCGTGGGGCTGTGCGGTACTTCCAAGGGCTATTAGTGCGGTTAAGTGGTGTTCAGTCGGTGCCATTGATAAATTTTTACAAGACTATATTATTGCGGATCACTGCAAGAGATACCTTAGAACGGCGATATTAAAATTAATTGAGCCAATTTATTTGCCTAACATCGATAGTTCTGTTGCACCTGGCCATATTATAGCGCACGTAAACGACACCCTCCCTCAACATCTACCCAAGGTATTTGATTTGGCGATTAAACTTGCTGCAAAGGATAATCTGTGAAGAAGCATTTTATTTTATATGTTACTGGCGGGACTGAGATCGCAGTATCAGAAGCGTATGGAGATCCTGACGGTAGAGATCATGACGCCAAGGTGGATTTGCGTCATAAAAAGTTTGATGAGCAATTGTTTTGGGCGGACCTAGATGCTAATGGCGATTTGGTTGTTGGTTCCTTTATCGGCGAAGATTAAAAATGAACAAGCTATCGACTGAACAAATGTTGGCTGAGATTAAGCGTCTGCGTCAGGATGTAGATGATGCGCGTGAGACAGGGTATGTGAGTAGATGTCGTGCGTGCAATCGGCTTGGGTTACGTCCTGGGCTTATCTGTCTGCTGTGTGGACATGATCCTACTTATAACCCGAGTTCGCGCGATACTAAGCAAGGATAAAATGAATATCCCTAGTGACATTAAAGAGGCCGCTAAACTTTGTGCCGGTAACTGGAGGGAGTTTACTGATTTTGGGTGGGATAATAGCGATATTGACCATGTAGATGATTGGTTTGTTTATCATCTTGCAAATAGGGATTCAGGTATTGCCGCCGAATCTAATGAACACGTCTTTAATGAGGAACTTTTATCGTTCGGAGATATGTATGTTCGTAGTGAGCGGTTTAGTCATTGGGGAGTTGGTTGGGTAAACGTTCTTATTATCAGAGTCTATGAAGCTTGCGGAGGAGAAATTACGGAGGCGTTCAAGAAGTGGCATGAGCTTTCTATGGCACTTAGCGAATATCCTTTGCTTGATGAGTCGGATTATAGTCAAAGAGAATATGATGTGGCTCTAGAGGCTATTGGTAATGTTGCGCCAATAGTTACCTCTGTTTGTCCTTCATGGCGACAGGATGTATTTCGTTGGTTGTGGGATAATGATCAGCGCCAACTGGATAACGAAGATGATCATGGTGGGTGTCCGAGTGAGGAGTCTGTAATTAAGGCGCTTGATGCATTGGGAATTGAATACGAAAGATAATTTTTATGGCCAAAGCTTCCCTAAGATGTAAGACACAAATCAATTGCAGTGATTATTTGCATAATTCTTTCTGTCCCCGTTGTTATCGCATCACTAAGAACAGAATTATTAAGCAGCTAAAGGGCATTAAGTTTGATTCAGTTGTTTTTACCGGGGTGTCTGGCGCAGCGTTTGGATTTACAATTGCCAATGCTCTAAACAAAAGGCCAGTCTGTGTTAGAAAGCCTGGAGCAAGCACTCATTCTAGTAATGATACAGAGGGTGGCTTGTGTGCTGGTGTTGATGAGCACTATTCCAATATAAATTTTGGTAAGTGTGTAATCCTGGACGACTTTATTTCTGAGGGAGGCACTATTGAGAGGCTTACTAATGTTGTAGGCGCTAAGAATGTGGTAGCAATTGTTCTTTACTACAAGGGCAATGTTACGGGCAGTTATACGACCAAGAAGATGAGAATGATTCCTGTAATTAATGCATGTAAAATGGATAAGGTTAGTGCAGCCTTTAGTAAAAAGATTAAAAAGGTGTCTGGCATGGGGAAAAAGATGGCGGAAGAGACAAGAATACTAGCTAAGAAGAACAAGCGGCCATTATGTATTTCAGCGGACGAGATTTAAAAAATGAGTTATACCTATGAAGTGACGTTGGTATCTGGGAATGCGGAAGCTAGTATGTTAATTTGTGCCCGTTGTGCTGATGAGGCCAAGTTATATGTTCAGGAGCGGGTATTGGATGGAAATGTTTGTTGGGAGGGTAATCCTGGCAAGTCATTTAAAATTACGAATGTGGAGAAAAGAAAAGATGTTCCAGGTTACGATTGAGACGGACAATGCGGCCTTTGAGGAGCATGGTGAGGTGTCTAGAATTCTAAGGAAGCTTGCGGATAAGATGGAGCTTTGTTTAGATACCAATGGAACCATGCGAAACACTTCTATTGGCGGTAAAATTTTCGATCTTAACGGTAATAAATGCGGTGAATATTCATATACTCCAGATGATGAGGATGATGACGAGGATTATATTGAGGAGTTAAACCGCTGATTTTTATGCGCGCTGTGGTATTTGATTTGATATTAATATTCATACTCTGTGTCATTGTGTATATCTCTTGCCAATCTTCCGAACATATTGACGAAGGTTTATTGCTATTATTATAGAAAGGTTAACTTCTAATGTTTGACGATCCTAATAATATGGATATTGAAGACGATTTTGTTTTTGACGACAGCGAGGTAACTAATATTACTCCTCTTCCAGAGCCTTGGGATGATATTACTGAGCCCGATTACAGTATGAACGGAAAGGATCCTGTTTGATAAAAACTCGTAGGAATATGACTAGGACGTTGCGATTTAATAGTGGATTGCCTCTTGCTTTCGGCGATGTATTATGGTACGAAAAGGGACAGTTCATCCGGCAACAGACTTTTAATAGCAGCGGAATTGGCGAACGAAAGAAAATTACCGCCAAAGAAACAATGAGTTTAATTAAGCATAGATTTGACCGATGACCAAAGAAGATATATTTGTTGGTATGGGCGTTTATTACAGGCGGCGAGACTTATTTGGCGAAGTAGAATCTATTATCGGTAATAAGTGTCTGGTTAAATATACTTGGCCAGTTGATCCTAATGCTCCGGCCGAAGAAATAGATATCGAACAGCTAATTAATAAGCATGACGCGGGATTATTTTAGATGATTACATTTTTATACAATATTTATTTTGAGATGGTGCCCGGAGTACATATTACTCAGGACATGATTAATAGATTCTGTGATGTAGACCTAGATATTACAATTGAGTCCGGCGATACATATAAAAACAAAGGATTCTTTGTTCGGCTTGAGCGGTTTGCTACAATTGACTTCCCTATGGATGAAGCCGGAATGATTAAATTGGCAAACATTCTATTTGGCTCTGAGAAAATTCAAATTGCCGCGGCATCATATAATCAGACTTCTCCAAATAAGTCTAGTGTAATCCATGGCGGAGCATTTGATGACAGCGATGTATTACCTCAGGATGTTCTAGGAGCTGGCGATGTTTAAGGATACAGGCGGCGGAATTACGGTTACCGGTAAAGAGTCAATTAATCTTTATAGGTTAACCGCTCTTAAATATATGCTTAAACTAGAGTCTATTGGAATGAAGAAGCGAGGGGTATCTGCGTTTAAAACAATTAAGGCCGAGTTTAATTTGAAGGGTAACAAGCAGAAGGTATTAGAAGAGTTCACTAAGATTGTTGAAGCGGCGGCAGCTAATCACGATAACTCGGTTTAAAGGAATAAAATGAATTACTCAGAAGCTAAGAATGCGGGTCGGATTTCTAGGGATTGTTGGCGCGGCATGTGGGTTGACACGGCGCACAATAAATTATATTTTACGCATGACGATCACGGAGATAAGAAGCATGAGATTAAGTTCAAGCCAATTGCGGCCGAGCTTAATGCTAATGACTGGCGGGTTTTAACGGAGTGTGATATTGATTATTGGCGGTCAACGGCTCCTCTTATTACTGTGGGGGGCTAGGTGAAGCACGGTTGCACGGCAATCTCGACAACGACAATCTTCTGAAGGTCGTCCGCCAACTCAATGATTTTGTACGATGTTGCACGGCAGGCATCTGTGCCGAGCTTGCGTTTCGTGACAAGGCAGTAGCAACTGTATTTGCTGTTACCTGTAGCTCTTCGGTTAATCCTCTTAGAGATGCCAAGTTTTATTCGACCAAAGAGAAAGCATCTAAAGCCCTAAAGGCAATAGCTAAAGACAGACAAAACAAAGCCAATGAATGTCACTAAGACAATTGCGTTGCTGTTCCCATTAAATTAGAATATAAAAAGTAGTACTGCCCCCATGATTATAACACTGGCCAAATATAATATTGATGATGTGCTTCCATTTGTTTTTAATGGGCGCAAAGCATATCAAGGCGGCGATAATATTTTCTACGTTAATATGAACTCTCTTCGTTATCATACGTTTAAGAAGAGTCTTTCATGTGTTTGTTGCGACTTGACAGGGACTCATTTTCTGCTACAGTTCTCTGGCTCTAAACTTGCGTGGGAAAATAAATCAAATATCTCGGCTCATTTTAATTTGTTTGCTGGAGATATTATGCTTAGCAAAGATCATATCTTGCCGAAGTCTAAAGGCGGAAAAGATTATATTGACAATCTTCAGACTATGTGCGTAGAGTGTAATTTTCTTAAGGGCAATAAGAATATTAATCTGGACCAACTGAGAAAATTAAGAAATGAAACCTCTAACGGCTAGACAATATGAAATCTTAACTCCTCCGACAAAACCAGCCGATGTTGATATTGCTGATGAATTGGCTGCTCGTGGGCTAATAGTGTTTCATTATATGGGTGATATAAAGTTCTTCAACCTAACTGCTCTAGGTGAACTGGCCGTAAGAGTATATCCGGAACTTTTTCGGCGAACTCAGCTAAAAACATTTCTTCCTGTAGAAATAGATGACTCTAAAATTAGAAATGTTGTCATTGAGTACATTGATCATTTTAATACGCACGGTAAATTCCCAAAAGATTGCGAGCATTATCTTTTTGAGGCGGTATTAGAAGCTTATTGTGGTGAGGATGTTTGGAAGAAGGTAAACGGAAGATGATACAAAAGCTAGCTAAGTCACTCGCAATATTAATTCTGACCATTGTAAACACTATTATGGGCGGCTGGATTCTTGCTTGTATGTGGAAATGGTTTGTTGCCTCTCAATTCGGGCTTCCTAGCATTACCATTTATCAGGCGATAGGTATTGATTTTATCTTCGCGTATATTTTGTGTGGAATTTACCTCAGAATAATCGACGAGGACACTAATACAATTAAGATTATTACTATGTCATTGGCGACTACTGTAAATAGTTTGATATTATTTGTATTTGCATATGGTTTACACTGTTTGATGTGAGGCAAAATGAAGATCAAAACTGTATTAACCGTAACAATTGTATATGAATCCGACGAGCTTGATTGTTTGGATAAGTGTATAAATTGGGCGGTAGAAAAGATGGCAGGAGATATTGCTTTTGAACTCGGCAGCACTAATATAACTTCTTTTAATTATGATAATACTACTGAGGAATTAAAGTTATGAAATATAATCCTGATAGTTTTAAACTAGATGATTTGCAGGATTATAAAGGAGGCTGGTAGGCTGCCCGATGATTCATGAGGCTATGTTATTAATAGAACACTCTGAGCGCGCAGCATTTATGTTTTACGCTTTCATTGCGGCAATTTCTATTTGGTGGTTTTATAGAGTATTAGATAGGTGTTAAATAAACAAATGCAATTAATATATAATGATACACACAAGGTAGTATTTGTAAAAAAGGATTTGAATAGAGGTTCATATAGCGAAGCAATGCAGCCGCCTGACGATAGCAAAGGCTGGCAACTAATTGATGTTTTGGGCGATTATGTTGGTATTATTAGTATTTGGACTAAGCGTAGGTAAATAATGTTTGGGCTTGAAAAGGGTAAGATGAATACGGATTGGTTAGCTATGAGATTGCATCAATTGGCTGATAGTTTGGAAGCTTATAGCGATGATAGTTTTAAGCTAGATGAAGTATTAGATAGGTGTTAATCAGATGAAATATAATCCACTCAAATATACCCATAAAAATCACGAATGGTATACTTTGTGATACTGCATTTTTAAGAATTTTATTGACTCTTGCCGGGAAATTTTATTCGCTAAAAGATTTGGGCAAAGAATTAAAGAATCTGAGCCAGAGTGATTGTGAAAAAGCAGATTCAATTTTGTGGGAAATTGAAGACCAAACAGTTCCGAACTACTACATAAAGCTAAAGTAAAAAATGACCGATAAACAAATTGGTATCCATGAATTTAACTTTAATGATTTTGACGGAAACGACCTAGTATCTATTATAACTAAATTTTGGGATAATGGAGATGAAGATACAGGTGGCACCGACCCAGGAACAACGAAGGTGACATACTTAGGAAGCTGGCTAATGAGTTAGAGTCTAAAATTAATTATGTGGCGAACTTGAATGTTCCTGTTAGAAAGCGAAAGAAGCGTGCGTGAAGATTAATATTATCCATCCGTATAGTTAACGTATCACTTTAAGGATGACGTGTAGGTGTATGATTTTCCCGGGCCTTAGGGTTGGCCACAAAAATAGTTCACGGGCTGTAGCCTAAGTTGGCCGGTTGCCGACACCCGTCTTATAAGCGGGCGGAAGTGGTTCGACTCCACTACAGCCTACAAGAAAAGACTTGAACTTAACTATTAATATTTAGTCATTTTGACATGACTACAATGTTAAGTATAAAATGTGATTGTTGTAATGATAATTTTGAAATAGCTACAAAGAATTACAAATATCGTAGCAAAAATATTAACACTAAATTTTACTGTAGTTATAAATGCAGAGTTAAAGCTTCTAGAACGGGCACAACGTTAAATTGTACTGGTTGCAATAAAGAAATATACGTTCAGAAGAGCCAAATAGATAGTGATAATCATTTTTGCTCTAGCTCTTGCGCCGCCCATCATAATAACAAAAGCAGGGTAGTAGATAAAAATAAAACTAAGCAAACTACATGTAAACATTGTGGCGTTGATGTTTTAATAAAGATTAACGCTAGTATTAAAAACGCATCGTGTGAGCCATGTAAAATAATACATGCAAAAAAGATCGTTAATAAAAAAACTAAAACAATAAAACACTGCGAAACTTGTAAAAAAGAATTTAATTCCTATAAATCTAAATATTGTTCTACGACTTGTGAGAAATTCCGCATTAAAAAATGTACTATTTGCGGCAATGACTTTCAATATAGTGATAGTCGGGCAAAATATTGTAGTAAAAAATGTCACTCAGTTAAACAAAAAGAGTTTAGAGACTCTCTTCCGTATGAAAAGAAATGTATGGTATGTAAAAGACTATTCAAAACTTTTCAAAATAATACATGTAGCAATGATTGTTTAAATAGATCCCAAAGAAGAGGCGGAGCAAGAAGCGCTAAATTGCAGGGTGATAGTAGGCGCTCAAAAAACGAAATATACTTTGCTGAACTATGTAAAGCTAAATTTTCTGTAATTGAAAATGAGCCTATGTTTAACGGGTGGTATGCGGACGTTATAATTCCAGAGCTAAAGCTAGCCGTATTATGGAATGGTAACTGGCATCATATTAAAATAGCCACTAAACATTCAGTTAAACAAGTGCAAAATCGTGATAAAATAAAACAAAAAGAAATTATCAAGGCCGGATATACTTCATATATAATAGACGACTTCGGAAAACATAATCCTAAATTTGTTGAGTCTGAATTTAAAAAATTTATTGACTGGATAAATAGTAGCAAATGACAATCTTAGATATATTTATTAGCGCCTATTCATTTGGCTGGCTTATTCAGTTCCTCATATTAATCTCTATGTACGGCGCTTTATATTCTGCCGAAGAGATGAAGGGTAAAGCGCGCGAATTTGTTGTTCTATTATTCCTCTACCCAATCTGGTGGTTGCTTTGGATACTTAGCCTCCGCAAAACAATCGTAATAGAATTCAAGAAAAGATTTTAAACATGCCAATTACAATTAATAAATTCGGAGCGGAACAACCAGAAACGCTTGTTGAATTCGGCGATAAACATGGCTTCGAATTAATAGTAAACGAACGAGGTAATGATCGTAGTAAAGGCGTAGAAAGATATTACGCTTCATTCAAAGATATAGAGATCTTAGATAAAGGAATGCTTATTGGGGCGGTTGGTAATGGTAATACTCCTGACGAAGCTTTATATGATTATGCCAAGCGGTTAGCCGGACGAAAGATTGTCTTTAAAGCTTGGG
>Ga0315288_10010083_pt1 | contig 11899 bp, 10 predicted proteins | sample YL17G11_20_MG_FD_203454 | JGI IMG/M metagenome (GOLD analysis project Ga0315288, IMG submission 203454) | Sediment microbial communities from Yellowstone Lake, YNP, Wyoming, USA - YL17G11_20 | ecosystem: Environmental > Aquatic > Freshwater > Lake > Sediment | place: USA: Wyoming | collected... | reverse complement strand
GAGTTAGGCGATTGACCAACTCGCTAAATACCTTGATTTGTCCTACGGTTTTAGGAATAATCTTTTCAGCAAGATCCTCTCCGTTATGTTTAGTTCTTTCCATACTACTCCTCCTTATTTCTTAAAATCTTATCCTTATCAGCTGATCCCTTACTTGAACCAAAATAATACTGAACTACCGTAGTAAAAGAACTAATAAGAGCACCAATAATTAAAAGTAGTATATTCATATTATTCTGTGGAATATCAATTAGAAAAAGCAATGTAAGCATAATCACAAGGATTACTCCTATTGCCGTCCCTAATATATTCTGATATAAGTCCTTATTCATTATCCTAAATTTAACATATATTCATCAGCCTTCCTTGTTTTATCCTCCCCAGAATAGGTAATCAAATCACATGGTACTCCATCAGTTAGATCAGGATGAATCCACCAATCCTCAAAGTTCATATACTTATCAGGAGCAATATCTCCTACTATCATTTTATACCCTAATGAATGTAAATACACTCTACTTCTCTCTTTAATCCCTATACTATCATTACTATAAGCATCATGTTCAAAAGTAATTATGGCAAAACGACATTTTTCAAATGGTATCCTGAATAACACTTGAAGCGAATTTAGGGCTGGATCACAGTCTATCTGTAAATAGTCGTAGTCTCCTGTGAGGAGCGATGAGTAATCCAGTTTGGTTGCGTCTGCCGTAATTACCTGACTTGTTCTCTGTTCAGCAAATTTCTTTGTTATATTTGAATCTATATCTATTGAAATACCAGTCCATCCAAATTCTTCAAGTAATGCTGTATTATTACCAAAGAATGGATCTCCACAACCTATCTCTACAAATTTACCATTCTCTTTACCATTGAGTATAGTAAGTACAAACATATCCTGGTAGCATTGGGAATAATTGCGTTCTATATCTCTTGCTCCCTTAAATTTTACCTTTAGTCTTTCATACATATTACCATAATAGGTAAGAGGATTCTTAAAGTTATTTGACAGATTTTTCAAATTATTTTTTACAGAAACAATATGAATAGGAAGCATATCTGCCCTTTTATCCAACTGACGGAATAAATGAATAGATTCATCTACTAAACCAAGCCACCAACCTGATACGGCTTTCTCAAATATAAATCCATACTCACCAGGATAACCAACATTAGTTCTTAATTTTGGTGTTTCTTTATTTGTATAAATCCTCTCCCCTAAGCAAGCATAGGTGTAAGACTCTGAAAAATCCTTATTATGTTCACAGCATTGACTCATTAAGAAATAGGCTTCTGGTCTTTCAGGTTTTAATGCAATAGCTCTCAACAATACTCCTTTAGAAACAAATACCCTTGCTCCCTGACTTAATAAACAAATAGAAATTCTCAGTAGAGCTTCATAAATAAGTAACTCATCCTTTGCAAACTCGGTAGTACGAATATAATAACCTGCAGCAGCCGCCGTATGACCCTGACTTTCATACCAACGTCCCAACGCAAAATTGTATTGTCCGTTCTTAGTATCTGATATGTAATTTAATAGCTCTGTCATATTGATACTCCATTTTCACAATATTTACATAATTCAAAAGGTTCATTATAAACTGGTACAATGTCTTTATACTCTTGCTTGTATAAATTACCAAGTATATGTTTTAATCCATAATCCATGCAACAAAGTGTTATATCTCCATTTGGAAGTAATACATTATGATAAACCTTTTCCTGACATCCACAAGTAATTGAACCTGACTTAACTCTTACCTGATTGTAATCAACAACCCCTGCTTTCAAATTACCTGCTCTCCACCACATAGTCTGTTTTATGTACTCTGGAAACATTACTCTAATATTTTCAGGAGGAGTTCCCATTGAAACTGCCTGGTAGGCTATTCCTGATGTCATTATCTGAGATAACAAATCCACATAATCAGAAGTTATTTTATGCTTAGAATAACCTTCTATATCAGGTAGATGTAACACAAATCCTCCTTGAGCACTTTGGAATGGTATATGTCTTATCTTAAAGAAATCATCCATTGTCATACCTACTGCTGTAGTAAATAAAGAAACCCTGTGTCCCTGCTCGTTAGCATATACTATCATATTTGCACAATCCTTATTCAAGAACGGTTCCGTAAAACCAGCAAATGTTATAATAATTTCCTTTGGAACTTTATCAATGAGTTGTTTGAAGTTTTCAAGTGTTAATATCTTAATAGGATCATCATATCTAAATTTTAAAGCATCCTGAGGACAAAATATACAATCAATAGGACAACCATTCTTTGGAATAGATGTAGTAATTTCAAGTGATGCCACTGGAGTTACTGCCCACCTGTTAGGACGATTGTCTATATAGAAATTACAGAATCCATATAAATCAGCAAAATTGTCATCCCAAATCTGAAACTTAATATTTGCTCCATTATTAGCATGAATCTGAAAGTTTGGAAATGCTTTAAAATATATATCACGGAATTTAAGAAATTTAGCTTTTTCTTCAGGAGTGTGTAAATGTAACTCTCCTGCTATCTTTTTAACGTGTTCTTTAATCCATGATAGATTATCTTCTGTAAATACATCATACTCAGCTCCTTCAATATCAATCTTTAGGAAATCTATATCTGGTATATTCTCAACCAATGTATCAAAACGAATGCTTATCATTTTATGTACCTTGTCTGATACTAAACCAACAGAAGGATCAAACAGGCTATTTGTTTCAACCACTCCATCTACTGATGCTATACCTAAATTATGACATTTAATAATGGGAGACCTTGCAGTGTTCTTAATTAATGTCTTAAACAAATCTGGATGTGGTTCCAAACATATAATCTCAGAGGGTTGCTGTGGAAGTATATGTACGGCAAATGGACCAACACTGGCTCCAAGATCAAGTACGACATCTCCTTTTTCTACCTTAAAATATCTTTGATATTGATCTTCTATTTTAATTTCCCTAATCAATCCTTTCTTAAACCACTGATTCTCTTCTATTAATCCCCAGTCAAACTCTTCTACCAATCCTAATACCCATGGTATCATAAGTTTAGGTACTCTTAACAAATAAGCCGCATTATCTTGAAAACCAAAAGTTAATAATAAATTATCCTCATATATGGCTGCCCCACAACAAAATTCAATCTCTCCACCCATAAACGAAAATGGTTCTGTTATTTTAATAACATTCCAATTTTTATCCCAAACCACAAAACGATGTAAATAAGTAGCATCTTTCTGTTCCAATACATTACTAAACAAATCACATTCATGCACCAGGCAAAACCTAAATTCTCCCCAGGTAACTACCTGTGATCCACCACGCAGGAAAGGCAAACCAGGAATAATATCTGTATCCTTACCGTGGTAAATATGCTTGGCAGTATTAGTTTCCAAATCCACTTCTACTACTGCCGTAGGATTAACCCACTTAACAAATGTATTTGGTATATCAAGTACAGGCATCCAGTTCTTCTCACAATAAGCTTTTGGGTCTGTATTCTCAATACGATTACGAGTTATTTCCTTGACTTCTAGATGCTCAATAGTATTATCAATACTATGCCTACCTGTGATCTGCAGTTGACTGAACTCCATACGACCCTGACCATTCGTAGTCGTATCTCTTCGTACACCTATACCGTATAGTTTTCCATCCCAACGCACAAGTCTTGCATCTTCCAAACCTATGAACTCCCAAAGTGGTTCCTTGTCCAACTTGGATGTATCTATTTTCCAATACTTGGCTATTGCTAATGTCTTTGGATCCAATTCGCATAAGAAATTCCATGTACGTAGGTGTATATCATTTTCAGGATTAAGATAAGATAATGGACCATACCTGCTATTAAAAGCCTGAGTATTCTCAGCATGGTAAAGTGTATAATTAACATTCCGAAGAATCATCATAGGCTTACCATTATCTATGAATACAGACGGGTTACATAATCCAAGTCCTTTGCTATCTAATGAGTTTATCATTAAAGGCACAATATTCCCACCTGCCTCAAGAATCGTTCTCACAAGGTTACGATTGAGTACATCCAAACGATAATTTCTTCCTATTTTATCTCCAAACATATTCTTTGTTTAAAATGACTGTATTAATTCCCAATTACCATCTATATATGCTCGAACTGGTCTACGTTCAAATGCTAAATCCTCAACCAATAATGGTCGAGGAATCCATTCACTATTATCATATATTTTTAAAACTCCTTGATATGCAAATGAAGCAACTGCATCATAATTAATTATAACATCATCTACCCGAAAAGTGCTATCCGTAAAAGTAAAGTAAAATTGAAGAGCACTAGATAAAAAAGTATCTAAAACAAAAGGAATATCAAAAACACCATCTCCTCCTGTGAATCCAGCAGGAGCTGTTGAGTATTCAGTATCTATATCTCCATTCACATAAAATTCAATATGAGTCCCTCCCTCTGTTACCTTAATTAATACCACATCTCCATCTACATGAGGGGAATCCCTATAAATCCAATCATATAAAAATTCTCCATAGCATAAAAATTGCTCCCCTCCACCATAACCAAATATCCATGCTGATCCTGCTATACCTATATAACCACCATCTCCTGTTGTTGTTTCTACTATTTTAAATGATATATCCCAATTATTACTACTATTATCAAATGAGGTTAAACTTACCCCTGTCTGAGCCATACTATTAGAAATTGCACCAATTATACCACCAGTAAGTACTTTAATACCAGAAGTACCAGTCCATTGCCCTTGACCTGCAAGTGGATCATCTACTACATAACTATTAAAATTATCTGTAAACTGTGCCATTATACTTCTTCCAATTTTTTAACTCTTAACAATAAATCATCAATAGTCTTATTATGCTCTTTAATAGCATTAATACAAACCATCAACATCGGAACTTCGTCATAATGAAGTATATCTGTTTCTTCAATATCCTCCAACCTTAATTTACCTTTTATTTTATAAACAGCTTCTGGTATGATCTGCTCTAACTGATTAGCAATTATACCAATAACATCCCTTCCATCAGTTGGAGTGCCATATAATCCATTATATTGAAATTTTACAGAATCAATACCCAGTAATGTTTGTACTCCTTCAGCAAATGGACGTATATTCTTTTTTAGTCTTATATCAGATGTTTTACCTTGAATACCTTGTGGTCCCTGAGCACCCTGAGCTCCCTGAGAACTAATACCCTGAACTCCCTGAGCTCCCTGACTTGATATACCTTGAATACCTTGTACCCCTTGCATAGAAGCTGAATTACCCTGAATACCCTGAGTTCCTTGAGAACTAATTCCTTGTATTCCCTGAGCACCTTGTGAAGATATACCTTGTACTCCTTGTATTCCCTGTGCACCCTGACTTGATATACCTTGTATTCCCTGTGCACCCTGACTGCTTATACCCTGCGTACCTTGAGCACCTTGTCCAGCATTTACTCCCTGAATGCCCTGAGTTCCTTGTGAACTAATACCCTGAACTCCCTGAGCCCCCTGACTTGATATACCTTGAATACCTTGGGCACCTTGTGATGATATGCCTTGAATACCTTGAGCTCCTTGTGAACTAATACCTTGAATCCCTTGAGTACCTTGGATCGCCTGACCTTGTATTCCCTGAGCTCCTTGAGAGGATATTCCCTGAGTGCCCTGAGCTCCTTGAGAGGAAATACCTTGAGTGCCTTGACTGCCTTGACTGCTTATTCCCTGAATACCTTGCGCTCCTTGAGAAGAAATACCCTGAATACCCTGACTACCTTGAATACTCTCTCCTTGTATTCCTTGACTACCTTGAATACTCTCTCCTTGTATTCCTTGACTACCTTGTCCTCCTTCTCCACCTTGAGTACCACTACCCGTAGCTCCTTGTAGTCCAGTTGTTCCTTGAGCATTAGTAGCTCCGTCAGAGTCAATCCATATATCACCTTCATTTGGAGAAACTGGAGCTTCATCCTGAACATATATCTGTTGATAACCGCTTATACCTTGTGCTCCTTGTCCACCTTCCCCTTGAATTCCTTGAGCACCTTGAATACTCTCTCCTTGTATTCCCTGTATACCTTCCCCTTGTATTCCCTGTACACCTTCCCCTTGTATTCCCTGTACACCTTCCCCTCCCTGAATTGACTCTCCTTGTACTCCTTGAATACCCTGAGTACCTTGAGATGATATACCTTGTACTCCTTGACTACCCTGTATAGCCTGACCTTGTATTCCCTGACTACCTAATCCTTGAACTCCCTGAATTCCTTGACCTCCGGTTACTCCTTGTGTTCCTTGTGCTCCAGCAATGGTAGGTTGAGTAATTCCTGTATGTAACTCTAGGTAATCTAAATAAAACCCAGTATGATCTGATTGAGCTCCTGTCTTGGAAAATCTTATCCTTACCTTATTAAATAAAGAGGCACTATAAGCCAATCCTGCTAAATTAACTGAAATGTTCTGCCAACTATTTATTAACGATTTATTTACTGGAAGCAGAACCTCTGTATTTATTAATGTCGTTGCATTTAAGAAAGCCAGGTACATATTCCTTGAATTGTCCATAGTTGCTTTTAACTTAATATAGACAACTAAGGTTTCAAAGTCTGTAATATCAGAAGTACCAGCTCCTTTCGTAAATGTTATAGTATCATTATTACCAATATTAGTAATTTCAAGACATTTAGTTAAATGGAATGGAGAAGTAGCAGAATTAAAGTTACCAGTAGTTCCAGCAACAGCTCCTGTCCACTCAACATTTTCATCATAAATAAGTTCCGATGTAATTTCAATATCTGGCTCTGTGGCATTAGCTGGTACAAGAACCTGTGTAAGTTCTATCTGAGTGGCTGGGTCTACAGTTGGTTTAACAGGGTTAGTTTCTGCCACCCCTTTTATAATTGAAACAGCGGATGATGTGTCTACTATTATAATATCAATTCTTGGATAATTTGGATCAGCTGTATCTAAGGTAACATCATCTGTTACTGTTATATAAAGAACCCCATTAATATAATAAGCAGCTGGTGATACTAAAAATGTCAAACCACTCTCCCATGTAACAATACCTCCTGCTACCAAACCATTTGATTTAGGAATATCAGTTACATCTTGTATTCCTTGAGCGGAAACATATTTTAAATAATCAATAGGAAATTGTGGATCTGCTTCAACATATACATCTGTTATAGAAGCATCACTACCTCCTCCTTGGATACCTTGAATACCTTGAGATGATTGTATTCCCTGACTGCCTTGTATAGCCTGACCCTGTACTCCCTGACTGCCTTGAGAACCAGTCCCCTGTACCCCCTGAGTTCCTTGAGAACCAGTACCCTGAATACCTTGAATACCTTGTCCTCCATCTGTTCCTTGTGTTCCAGCTCCAGTTACTCCCTGAGTGCCTTGACTACCTAAACCTTGTATCCCTTGTACTCCTTGAGTTCCTTGTAATCCTGGTGGACCCTCCATATCACCAGAAATTCCCTGTACTCCTTGAGATGATTGAATTCCCTGTACTCCTTGAGTACCTTGTGTTCCAGCTCCTGTTGCTCCTTGTCCACCTTGTATTCCTTGTCCTTGTATTCCCTGTACTCCTTGAGAACCCTGAATAGATATTCCCTGAGCTCCTTGCACACCTTGACTTGATATACCCTGAATACCCTGAACTCCTTGCCCTCCACCTACTCCTTGAACAGCCTGACCTTGTACCCCTTGAGTACCTTGACTTGAAATACCTTGAATACCCTGAGCCCCCTCTCCACCTTGAATACCCTGAATACCTTGAACAGAAATACCTTGGATGCCCTGAATGCCTTCACCTTGGATGCCCTGAGTACCTTGTGCCCCCTGAGTTGATTGAGGTCCTTGCGTCCCTTGAACAATTTGTCCTTGTATGCCCTGAGTTCCTTGAAGACCATTAATTTCATCAACTTGAATACTGACATCCTCAATAGTCTCCTCAACTTGAATATTAATATCTTCAACTTGTTCAGTAACGACTATATTAACCGTATCTGCCATTATTCAGTTATTAACCAATGTCCTTCTACATAAGTATGTACTTTACCAGAGGGAAAGGTAAATATTATTTCATACCTATATGTGCGCGGTCTCCAATCTATGATTTGTTCATCAATCATAAAACGACCATCATCCTCTGATGAATCACTTAAAATAGTTACTCCACCTTCACTTTCAGTAGATAATGCTACTTCTTCATCTGGAAAGAGGTGGAAGTCAATAATACAATTATCCAACGGAATTGGTTCCCCTTCACCATCAGTTAAGCGAAATATAACCCCAGGAAACGTATCTCCTGACTTATGGTCAGGAAAATCATAAGTTCCAAAAGCTGCCATAATTTTCAGTTATTTCTTTTTACCACCTTTACCACCACATTTCTTACCCGTCTTTGCTTTCATAATAGTAAGTATTAAGCGGGTCCTTGAACTCCTTGTGCTCCCTGAACAGATGCTCCTTGTGCTCCCTGAGTTGATTGTGGACCTTGTGCTCCTTGACTGCTTGCTCCTTGTCTGCCCTGAGAACCTGTGGTTCCCTGAACTTCATTGGTAACAACATTTGTCATAAATGTAGCATACCTCTGCTTTGCTGTAAGTCTTTTTGTCATTGTCTTAAGTATTAAAATGGATAAAATTGTTCTGGATTTATTTTCTTATCTAAATAAGCTATTTCAAAATGTAAATGATCTCCTGTTGATCTACCTGTATTACCTACCGTTCCAATAGTATCTCCTTTCATTACTTGTTGATTTTCTTTTACATATATAGTATTTAAGTGAGCATAAGTGGTTTCATACCCGTTCAAGTGATTTATAGCAATTAAATTACCATAATTTCCTTCTTTCCTTGCTTTAAATACTATACCATCTGCTGCCGCAACCACTATCGTTCCTTTCTTTGCTCGATAATCTACACCAGCATGAAACTCTTTTTCATGAGTTACTGGATTAGTTCTTGTCCTATATACAGAAGATACCGCTGTCATCTCTGTAACACTGATTGGAGGAGACGTTGGAAAGTGTTTTAACTGAACAGCCATTACACTATCATTTTTAGCTAACAGCTGAACAATGTCAAACATTTTGGTAACAGTAGTATCCAATCTCATAATAGCAGGTATGATACTATCAGCCACCTTTACTTTTGGTTTATAAATAATTATTACCACTACAAATAAAATTTGAATGATAAAGTATGTAAAAAACCTTTTATGGTATAAAAACCACTCTGGTAAATTTTTTGGTATTTTCATGTCAATTTATTTATCGTTTTTAAATCACTCGTTTTGCTAATCGTTTACCAACAAGTTTGTTAAAAGCTCCTGAGGAAGCATCAACCTGATCTTTATAGGTTGAATGAGGGAAGAATCTATGCTCCTCAATATATTCCCTGTTCCACTCACCTCGTAAGAGGAAGAATGATTTGTTATTAACTTGAACCGAGTAGGGGTCAGCTCTAAAAGCCTTATCCCCTGTGGGGCGTTCTGCGCGAACTGAATAGCCTGCGAGATTCCTTATTGTGCCTTCAGCTGACTCCTTCCCACCCGATCCAGGTTCCTGCTCAATCCATATATGTACTTTTGGGCCATCAGCAATTGCCGTAGCCCTTATTATCTTTTCCCTATCATTTGTTCCCCATCTGCCACGAACGACATCCTCCACCATCCAGAATCCATTCACCAGTTTACTCATTTTCACACCAACTGTATAAGAACCATCACCACCAGCTGTACCAGCCTTATCCCAATACCGGACAGTAAGTATTACATCTACTGGATTTGGAAGATGAGTAGCAATAAGAAAATTATCTACCTTGAACATACCTCCCCCAGGAGGGGTAGGGTCCTGTCCTATCTGACCAGCATACCCATATTGCCCAAGGTCCTTTTCCAGGTCTTCAAGAGCTTTCCAAGATAATCTCTTCGGATCCATCAATTCATCCCTGTAATTGAGGAGTAATTCGGGAGGATTAACCTTTTCCCTATAATTACGAATTTCCCCAGGGATACAGATATTCTTCACGTTCTCTTTCAATTTAGAAAGCCAATGACCTGTAGGATCATCTTGGTGAAGTCTTTGCATTATAAGAACTGTAGGAGTATTAGATTTATTAGTCTTTCTGGTTGGTAGAGTCTGTTCCATCCAGCGGTTAGCATTTGCTAACTCAACTTCTGAGAATGCCTGAGTTGGATTGATAGGATCATCTACAATCAGTATATCCCCGTGGAATCCCATCAAGGTACCACCAACAGATGTAGAATATCTACCACCACCTATTGAGTAGGGACTAGGTCTGCCAGATGTAGCATTCTCTAAATCTCTTTTTACAATCTTATAATTAGACTTGATATCCTTATCATCCTTGATTCCTATCTCAGGATACATCTGTTGAAATAGGGGGGACTTAATCAGATCCCTACAATACTCAGCTGATTCCAGAGCAAGTGAACTCGAATACGAAGCAGTGATAAATCGCATCCAGTGCCATTTAGTCCAGCACCAGGCAGGAAACATTATACTACAAGTTATTGTTTTGGTTGATCCTGGCGGGATATTTATGATCAGATCATAAGCCTTTGGTTCTTTAGCCGCTACTCTTTCAGCAACTTTCTCTAATTCCTCACATAAGTATTGAATATGCCAGTTATGCTCGAACTTGTGAGGACTTACTAAATCCCAGAAGTATTGGAGGAAATGATATAAGGACCGATTGTTCAGCACCTTAGAAATAGCAATAGGATCCTGTAACAAACTTTGTACAGAATCCATATTCACTTTCGGTTCAGGAGCTTTTCGAGTCCTTACAAGATTAACTGTTTCCAACATGTTCAGTTAGTTGTTTCTTGGCAATGGTTTCAAGTAACATCAACTGCTCGGTATCCAATCCATTCAATACTTCAAACCGATTGATGTTTATATTTGTATTAGTCACCTCTACTCTTGAAGTTTCCCTCCAAAGCTCCTGGCGCAATCCTAACCACTTCACTTCTGACCAGGCATCAGGAAGCCTTTGCTTTCTAAGCATAGTTTTAAGTATCACTCCTTTATTATTGAAAGCCACTTCCTCCTCATATTCAAAGCCGACGGCATTCCTATACAATGCCTTTGCGACTTCAATATCTGCTTTCAGTTTTCCTTGCTGTAATGCCAAAGCAAAATCCTCATGAGTATTCTTCCAAAGAGCAATTGTAGGTAAACTTACTCCCCAATATATCGCTAACTGCTTTTCAGTTGCCCCGAACATCGCTGACAACTCATAAGCTTCCTTCACTTTATCCTCATTATATATCATACTTTTATACAGTTTACGACCGAGTTCACTCGATTTTACACGTAAGTTACATTTTTCTTTTCATATAACATTCACTTTTCCCAGAAAATTTTCACCCTCCCCTACCACCTGTATCGGTGAACCGCCATTGGACCACCTATGTATACCTTCACTCTTTCAGTCTCTTACCTATGGATGACCTACCTTAAATTTATTTTCACTTTTTTGAACAATATTTTGAACACCTGTATCTTTAAGTTTCCGAACTCTGAGTCTGCCAATCTACTTATGCGGTTGTGGTGATTCTTGCCGATCACAAATTGAAATTTCTAAATTTTTATTTGCTGTGATTTGTGATACCGATTTGTGAACAGTGGCTGTTTCAGTACTCGGTTCTATAAGTTCATCTTTATTAAGGGGAGAAGTTACTCAAACCCTTTTGAGTTTGCGAATTATTAGAGACGGTAGTAGGACGATCAGATCGCATCATCTCGACAAAAGCATGGCGCACTCATATATCTATATATATCAATATGATAGATGATATATGATCAATTATTAATCTTTGATCTATCAAATATGAATCTGATCACCGCAGTAGATCAG
>Ga0315288_10010082_pt1 | contig 11900 bp, 10 predicted proteins | sample YL17G11_20_MG_FD_203454 | JGI IMG/M metagenome (GOLD analysis project Ga0315288, IMG submission 203454) | Sediment microbial communities from Yellowstone Lake, YNP, Wyoming, USA - YL17G11_20 | ecosystem: Environmental > Aquatic > Freshwater > Lake > Sediment | place: USA: Wyoming | collected... | reverse complement strand
GAGATAAAACCGATTTCGGATTGCGGATTGCGGAATGCGGAATGAAAAGACGATGTGGGATGCATAGAGCAAAGAGCGAAAAAGTATAAAACCCTCTGATTAATGAGCTAAACAGAAATGAGTATGAGCGAATCAACACCTATCTTGGAAGCAAAAAACCTTGAGGTTGGAAGAGGGGGAACGATGATACTTAACGTTCCATCACTTTTAATCTCGAAAGGGGAGATCCTCTCCCTGATTGGGCCAAATGGAGCAGGAAAGACTACCTTACTACAAACCTTGTCCTATCTCTTCAAATCCTTTCAGGGCGAAATCTTTTTCAAAGGAGAGAAGATCAATTCGAATCATTCTGTCTTCGAATACCGAAGGAAGCTTGCAATGGTCTTCCAAGAGCCTCTTCTCTTCGATACGACAGTGTTTGAAAACGTGGCTTCAGGGTTAAAAATAAGGAAGATGAAGAGACAAGAGATTCATCATATTGTAAGGGAACATTTGGATCGATTTGGCATTGGTCATCTCAGCCATCGTTCTGCCCGAACGCTTTCCGGAGGAGAGGCACAGCGGACAAGTCTTGCCCGTGCCTTTGCCATTCAGCCTGAAGTTCTTCTCCTTGACGAACCTTTTGCATCCCTCGACCCTCCCAGCCGTGAATCCCTAATTGAAGATCTGGAACATATCTTGAGGCAGACACGAACGACCACGATCTTCACCACACACGATCGGTTGGAGGCCTTGAGACTTTCAGATCGGATTGCTGTAATGAACAGAGGAAAGATCCTTCAGATCGGAACCTCTGGAGAAGTAATGAACCATCCTGGCGATGAATTTGTAGCTTCTTTTGTAGGAGTAGAAACAGTCCTTACTGGAAGGGTGACGAAAAGAAATGGTGGAACTTTTGTGGTTTCTGTTTCAGGAAAGGAGATCGAAGCCGTGGGGGAGGCCCGTTTAGGAGAGACCGTGATCCTCTGCATCCGGCCTGAAAACGTGACCCTTTCCATCCATTCTTCCAAAGAGGCTACAAGCGCCAGAAATGTTTTTTTGGGGAAGATTGTGAAGATTAACTCTCTGGGACTCTATCAAAAAGTCCAACTCCATTGCGGATTTCCTCTCGTTGCTTATGTAACCAATCACTCTTTGGAAGAGCTTTCCCTAAGGGAAGGAAAAGAAGTGAAGGTTTCCTTCAAAGCGACTGCCATCCATGTTGTGAGAAAAAAAGAAATTTAAAGAAATGGTGGTGAAGTTTCGATTAATTTTTGCACCGGAGTTCAGTGCCTAAGATGCACAATTTTATCCTTAGGGAAAAATCTTTGATATTTGTTAAGTAAAATCATAATATTAGGAAAAATGAAGTGTCCGGAATTATCTCTGATATATGGAATTCAGAGGTAGGATTTGTTAAGTTGAATAACACAGACCGATTCCTTTGGAGGGTGGATACCAGGAAGGTGTAGAAAATAGACTTTGCATAAAGAGGAATGATCTTTAAATAGTAGATGGTTTCAATGAAACATTTTAATCATGGCTTCACTCTTTTGGAATTATTAGTAGTTATTGCAATCATTGGGATTTTGACCACGCTTGCGATTCCCTATTACCAAGGGTATATCATTAGAGCAAAACTGGTTGAGGTCGAACATACAATGATACTGATAAAAAGTGCTGTTTCTTCATACCGCCAAGAGGAAGATTCTTGGCCTAATTGTCCAACGATAAATGAAATTAGAAATAATTTAGGAATTGGATTGGGGGCTGTCACAAGAGTTTCTTCATTATCCATTGATGGAGTAACGGGTACAATTACCGCAACTGTAGGTAATGTTCATACTATGGTGGATGGGAAAACAATTACATTGACACCTGTACCGTCACCGAATAACGATGGTTCCTTCAGTTGGACCTGGGGATGGTCCGCAGGTTTCCCTATGCAGTTTAGACCAAAACACTAAAGCAGATCCCCCTAAGCGGTTGGCACATAAACCTAAAAAGAAAACATAAACGGAAACTATTAAATTGAAAAACACTGATATAATCAGGAAGGAGTCAAACGATGAAAAATCTGACGACCAGATTTTTTAAAAGAAGGAAATATGTTGTCTATAGAAAATTGCAATTAACACTTTTGATTATATCACTTAGTTATGTGATTCTCTTCTGTGCCGTTATGGGGACGTATCTGTTTATTCCGTTGATGATGGAACTGGATAAATCAGGTATAGGTTCAGACCAGGCGTTCGTGGCAGCAAAACGGATCCTGTACTTGAATGAGAAATTCTGGCCTGCACTATTATTGACCTTTTTTGCGATAGCTTGTCATTCCTTATTCATTTCCCACAAAATAGCAGGGCCTCTGTACCGCTTTAATCTTATCTTTAGGGCAATGAAAGAGGGTGCTGTGCCAAGCCCTATCCAGCTCCGAAAGGGTGACTACCTCTATAACGAAATGGAGAATATCAATCAGATGCTTGAACGGCTCAGGGGCAAGTTGACTGAAGTTCAGGAAGCACAGGCACATCTGAATAGGTCTATCATAAAATGCAAAGATACGGTCAGCCATTCTTCAATGAATGAGTTAATTAAGAATATGGAGGACCTCGCTGAGCAGGGGAAAAAACTTGAAGAAAAGGTGGGGTATTTTAAAGTTATCTCATAATAAAACGGATGCTATTTACCCCGTTAGAAAAGTCCGCCATTTATGTTGGGGGTAATATAAACAAAGCTTCATTTTCTTGCAGAAAGGGCAGGTTCAAAGCTCCGTCCTTTCTAACGGGGTGAACTTAAAATTTTCAAAAATGCCGCAATGACCTGAGGATCAAATTTAGTGCCGGATTCCCTCTTAAGGATTTTCAAGGCGTTGCTTTTAGGGTATGCTTTTCTGTAAGGTCGGTTGGAAGTTAACGACCGATACGCATCCACAATTCCGACAATCCTTGCCCCAATAGGAGTTTCGTTTCCCTTCAAGCCATAAGGATATCCTTTTCCATCCCAACGTTCGTGATGATAGAGGATTAATGGAATGGTACCGCGTAGAAAGTATAAAGGCCGAATAATATCGGCGCTCAGTTGTGGGTGTTTCTTTATGGTCTCAAACTCACTCGCCGTTAATTTTGACTTTTTAAGTAATATTTTTTCACTAATTCCCACTTTACCAATATCATGCAATATGGCTGCCTTCCTGATGTGTTCTATTTCAGCTTTAGGCAACTTTAACATCTTAGCAATTTCTGTGGCATAGTCTATATTTCTTTTGGTTAATGTATCTGAATACCGGTCTTTTAATCCGACGGCTTTTGCCACCGCAAATATCGCTTCAATAAGACTTTGGTTCGCACGTTGTGAAAGTCGGTAAACTTTCTTTTTCAGGAGCTCCATGTCCACATTTATTTCGTTTTCAGAGGGAAGATTTCCCTCCATTTTTTCTATATCTTCTGAAGAATAGACTTTGTTACCACCGTACTCCTTCACCTTATTTAAGATCTGGTCAGCAAGGTAGACTAAATCGATGCCTCTGATGACCAAGCCATCTTCGGGATACGAGGCAACACTGATACTTAATTTTAGTTTTATCGCATGAGTTTTATCACCAAAGCTGTGTGCATTGATGGTTCTTAAAAGCCTCTTAGCAAGCATTAAGCTTGTCGCTCTATCCGTTCGTGGAGATATAATCACAAATTCTTCGCCACCGAATCGAAATATAATATCATATTTGCGTATCACTTTTTTAAGTGTTTTGGTAAACTGCTTTAACACAAGATCTCCAAATGTGTGACCATAGGCATCATTGACAGACTTAAAATAGTCGATATCCATCATCAGAACAGAAAGTGATTGAGCATGTCGTTTGGCTAACGAAAGTTCTTTCTCGAGTGTTTCTTTAAGGTAGCGACGATTGTAAAGTCCTGTATGAGGGTCTTTCAGAGCAAGTTTGCTGAGTTTTTTATTTAATTGAAGGATGGTACGGTTTGATTTTTCTAACTTTCTTGTGAATTGCTTAAGACGTGCGTTTGATTCTTTGAGTTGAACCACTTCAACACGTAATCGTTTGATGGTATTGATTCGTTTCATCTTGGATTTATTTTTGATCTCTATTAATCGTTGACCTTCAGAGTCATCTGATGATGAACATTTGTAGGTGACAACAATACCCATGTGAGAGGTTTGGTTCAGGCAATTTTCAAGACCGTATATTTCTTCACGCCCCCCGGAGTTTGAACAGTCACCTCTTCATCCACTTCCTTACCGATTAAAGCTTTCCCCAAAGGGGAGGCGATAGAAATTTTCCCTAAAGGGATATCCGATTCGTCAGGTCCCACGATCTGGTAGGTAGCCTCATCTCCATTGCCGAGGTTTTCCAACGTGACAACAGACCCAAAGCCAACCTTGTCCTTAGGGAGGTTGGCAATGTCCATAATTTCAGAATTGGCTAACTTCTGTTCTATCTCAGAGATCTTCCCTTCAACGAAGGATTGCCTTTCTTTTGCGGCGTTATATTCTGCATTCTCACTCAGATCCCCATGAGCACGCGCCTCTTCAATGGCCTTGATCACTTGAGGCCGGGTGACTTTTTTGAGATTCTCTAGTTCTTTGTGAAGTTGATTATATCCATTCCGGGTGATCGGACTGCGTGCCATAAGTACTCCATTTACCCCGTTAGAAAGCCCCGCTGCTCGCCCCGTTAGAAATTTTTCATTATCCACCAGGAGTTCCTTTTGGTATCCCACTTCTAACGGGGCGAGCAGTGGGGATGATGGCTGTTCCTTTTTCAGCGAACACGGTGTTTAATGCCCCGTGTGAGCCTTCCCGTTAGAAAGTAGAAGACTTTCTAACGGGGTTTATTCATGGATGATGGTTCGTGTTGGTAAATGCCAAAGGTCAAAACTCTAAAAATATAGCCAACAAACATAGCTCTGTCAACCCATGCCCCCAAGGAGGCTGAACGACTAAATGATAAGGCCCGCTTGAAAGCGAGCCCTATCATTATCCTCAAATTTTGGGAAAGGTTATAAATTGATATTAGAGTACTTTTTCCAGGGTCTGGCAACCTGCTTATTTTCCAAGAGCTCAAGTGCATGACAGACGTACTTTCTCGTGTCATGAGGCATAATCACATCGTCCGTGTAACCCCGTTCTGCAGGCTGATAAGGATGTTCATACTTCGTGCGATACTCAGCGATCAGTGTCTTGGATGTCGCCTTCGGATCAGTAGCAGCCTTTATTTCCCTAGCGAAGATGATACTCGCTGCTGTCTCAGCACCCACAATGTTTACCTTAGCCGTTGGCCATGAGAAGACAAGATCTGCTCCGATGCTCTTATCGAGCATGGCATAGTGAGCCCCTGCATAAGACTTTCCTATGATGACGGAGATCAGAGGGACAGTGGCTTCTGCCCAGGCGAAGAGGGTTTTTGCGCCGTGGCGCAATATCCCTTTCCATTCATGAGGAGAGCCGATCCAGAAGGCAGGGCAATCAACAAAGGTCACAAGTGGTATATTGAAAAGGTCACAGAAACGAACAAACCTCGCCAGCTTGTCAGAGGCATCGCAATCCATTCCTCCCATGAGCACCTTGGGCTGATTTGCTACGACCCCTGCTACCCGGCCGTTGAATCGCGCAAAACCAACGATAAGATTCCGGGCGAAATATTTGTGTATTTCGTAGAAACTGCCTTTATCTACGACCATATCGATGAGTGGGTACATGTCATATGGAACTCGAAGTTCAGGGTCTGGAATAAAATTATCAAGTTCTGGGATCTCCCTGTTTGGATCGTCGTTGCTTTCAATCTTTGGCGGTTTTTCTTTATTATTGGAGGGAAGGTACGAGAGAAGTTTCTTGGCAAGGCTTATACACTCTTTGTCGTCTTCCCCAACGATATGGGTGCCGCCTGACTTCGTTGCATGGGCCTCCCAGCCGGCCAGTTTCTCGAGTGTAATATTCTCACCTGTCACAGTCTTGACAAAGGCAGGTCCTGCAATCCCCATGTAGCCCGTTGTTTTACTCTGGATGACGAAATCATTCATGATAGGATGGTAGGCTTGTCCACCAAGACACGGGCCCAAAAGCAGAGCAATCTGTGGCACAATTCCTGAAGCAAGGATCTGGGCACGGAAGGTCCAGCCATAAGACTCCAAGGTATCCATTCCTTCCTGGAGGCGGGCACCTCCGGAATCGTTGATTCCAATAAAAGGCCATCCCTTGTCCTTGGCAAAGTCGAGAGCCCACACAAATTTCTTCCCATGATACTCCCCAAAACTACCAGCCATGGCAGTGAAGTCTTCAGAGACGAGCACAACAAATTTACCATTTACCTTTCCATATCCGGTGACAACACCCTCGGCAGGTATGAGTTTCCCGGCCATTCCAAATGCAGTTTGCCTGTGCGTCACAAAAGTACCGACCTCAACAAAGGTACCAGGATCAAGAAGCATATCGATCCTCTCCCGAGCATTGGTCTGGCCCTTTTCTCGCCGCTTTGCTAATTCTTTCTCACCTCCCATTGCTAATACAGCTTTCCGTCGCTTCATATAATCGTCGTATATTGCGTCAAACTTTCCCATTACGAACCTCCTTTCTTGTATTCCCCTCCGTTGTTGGATTTATGAATTTTTTCACAATATGTTTAACAGAAAAAAAATTTTATAGCAAGAAATATTTTTCTTTACTTTTTCCTTTATTTCTGATAAGTTATAACTTATGAAGATTTCTATTAAAACTAAGTTAGGTCTTTTCTTTTTGGCCCTTGCCTGTTTCATAGGCGTCATAACGAGTATTATTGTCAATTCAATCATTACCAGCCAGATCATTTTTGAAGCCCAGGAAAGAGTAAAGGAACATCTCAGCACAGCCCGATGGGTCTATGGGTCAAAAATTAGGGATATTGATAGGACGATACGGTGGACATCGATCAGACACGTTTTAAAGCAAGGAATAAAGGAGAAAAATCTTTCTCCTATTCGAGGTGAACTTTCAGGCCTCATGGTCGAAGAAGGGCTCGATTTTCTAACATTAGTGGACCGAAAGGGAACCGTTATATTTAGATTCCATAATCCCAAAGTATCAGGGGATAGCCTCATTCATGATCCTTTTGTCAAGGGTGCCCTGGTGAAAAAGGCGATTTCAGGAACCCAGATGCTCTCGAGAGAGGAGTTGTTGAAGGAAGGAGAATCCTTGGCACAGAAGGCCACTTTACGATTAGTTCCCACTCCCAAAGCAAAACCGATTGATAAAGTGGAGGAGACCTCTGGGATGGTATTGAAATCAGCCTATCCGGTCATTGATTTCAATGGCGAAGTTTTGGGGGTATTGACAGGAGGGGTTCTTCTTACCCGCAATTATGAGATTGTCGATCGGATTAAAAACATCGTTTTCAAGGATGCTAAATATAAAGGGAAAGAGATTGGGACCGCTACTATCTTTTTGGGTGACTTGAGAATATCAACCAATGTCATGGATAAGGAAGGGAATAGGGCGATTGGAACACGAGCGATGAAAGAGGTTCAAGAGCAAGTCCTCGAAAAGGGCCAGCCCTGGATACAAAGAGCATTTGTGGTCGATGATTGGTATATCACAGCCTATGAACCCATCCGGGACGTTCAGGATAAGATCGTCGGGATTCTCTATGTAGGGCTATTGGAAAGCAAGTATGCAGTCATGAAAGAAAGGTTGACCCTTCTTTTCTTCCTCTTCTCTATGTCGGGGATGTTGATCGCCCTGACTGTCTCCTTTCTCCTTTCGTGGAAGATCCTTAAAAAATAAAATTCCAAATGTCAAATGTCAAAGTTCAAATCAATATCAAAATACTTTGGCATTTAAGTATTTGGCATTCATTTGGCATTTGGATTTTGACATTTGGATTTAATTAATCATCCTCTTTTCCAGAGCCTTTATCCTGCTTTCTTTTTCTCAATCCTTTTATGAAACCTGAAATGAGAAGCCATAGGACAATCATAACGATACCGATCACCAGAAAATTTGGGGCACCTATCTTTCTTAAAAAATCTGAGAAATATTTAACTGTTTCCATCATTCTGGTTTCTCTGCGATGGCAAGGAGAGAGGTACCAAAGGGCAAGGGAAAGAGTCCCTCTATTTTGAAAAGAGGGACAAGAAGATTATAGATTCTCAGTTGTAATGAGGGAAGTCTTTTCCTCCTGAGTATTTTACTATTTAAATACCATCCCAAAATTCCGATTCGATTAAAGTGCTTTAGGAGGATCATCTGAAACCCTATCTTCTCTAATTTCTTTTTTAGTTCTTCCCTATCATAGCGTCTGTGGTGACTTAAATGCTGATCCAAACTTCCATAAAGCCATCGGTGAGAGGGGGCAAAGAGGAGAAGTCGTCCTTTGGGTTCTAAGAGGTTGAAGATATTTTCCAGGGCCCTTTCATCTTTCTCAACATGTTCTAACACATTGAAGCAGATGACAGAGTCGATGTGATGCGGGCGGTATCGTTCGATATCTGATCCGGAGATGTCAAAGTTTTCAACCATAAACTTCTTATATTGTCCAAAGGTATTTTTCAAAAGGGTGAGATACTGAGGTTCCACATCTGTTGCAATGACAAAATCTCGGTCCAGGAGTAATTTGGTGATGTTTCCGATCCCAGAGCCGATCTCTAAAACCCTTCGACCTAAAAAGGGTTGAAATTTCGAAAAAATCCATTGGTTATACCGATGAAGTTTCCTCATCCTTTGAAGGGTTTGATAGACGATGTCTTCTGTTCCCGAATCGAAGAAGTTATACCGGAAGATAGAGAAGACTGCCTTCAATCCGTCAATCCATTTAATCTTCTTCCCTTCCCAATAATCTCGACCGCTATAGGAGATGGGAACTTCATAGATTCGATAATTCATCTTGGCAATTTTGGCCGTGATCTCCGGTTCGAAGCCAAACCGGTTCGACTTTAAATGAATATGGTCCAAAACTTCCTTTTTAAAAACTTTGTAGCCTGTTTCCATATCCGTAAGGTTGAGATTGGTGCAGAGGTTAGAGAGGAAGGTGAGGAGCTTATTTCCCAGAGTGTGCCAGAACATCAAAACTCGCCTCGGGGTTCCTAAGAAGCGAGAGCCATAGACCACATCTGCCCTTCCATCGAGGATCGGTTCGATCAGCTTAGGATATTCCATGGGATGGTATTCCAAATCCGCATCTTGGATGAGGACGATATCACCCGTGGCCTTTTTAAATCCGGAGCGGAGGGCAGCACCCTTGCCCATATTCTTTAGCTGAAAGAGGATGCGGACCTGATCTTTCACATCTTGACCTCTATCAGCCACCCATTCTTTCAAGAACTCCCTCGTTCCATCTGTAGAGGAGTCATCGACCACAATCACTTCTTTAGGGAGATCGACTTGAAGGACCCTGGAGAGCGTTTCCCCAATGGTATGAATCTCATTATAGACAGGAATGATCACGGAGAGTTTCATAAAAATTTCGCCTATTATACCAAAAAATGAAGGGTAGGGAAAGGGCTATTTTACAAAAGGCTTTTTCAACGAGGCAAGAGGGGAGGCACAATCAAACTCCTTGTGGTGTAGCACAGAAATAGTGCTATATTTGAAAAGTGATCTTTGATATGTTTGATGTTAACCCTGTTGTTGCATTAAATTCGGCGCTCAGATTCATCAAACCTTTGGCAATTAAGGGGCGACTTTTAAATCAATGTCATCTGCTGGATTAACCAAATGGTGGCATTTAGAAGAAATCATCAAAATTCTGGAAACCGACTTTTAATGATGGTACCCAGTTAATTCAACCGGATCTTTATGCAACAATAGGGTTAATAAGCAACATACGAAACATAGCCGTAAATATGTGCAACACCACTAAGATCGAGACACATCCCAATTCACAACATTCACAGTGTATGGAATCAATTGATAGATGATTAAACAATCAGGTTTCTATCCGGAGTGTGGTATGAGATGGCTTCGGAGGGATGGGAAGGCCGAAGAAACCATGTCTTCAGCCGCAAGGGCCAGTGGAGCGGACTGAGAAGCCTTCGCCAGGCAGATTGGGCCATGGATAACTGGTGCTCATTGAGGATGATTTCTCCGTAAACCTCTTCGTTGAAGGCCTGAATGATCAATTCTATCTCTCTCTTTAGTATAGGGAATCGACGCTCCAGCCGTGAACCATACTCTGTAGGGGTCTCGCTTGGTATATGGCGCAGGCCACTGCGGCGTCCCCAACTTCGAAGAGCGGTGTAAAGCTGAATGGCCCCTCTGTAGCCTTTTATTCTGCGTAGAAACCACCTCCAGGAGGAATGGAGAAAGAGTCGTAGTCTCTCAGCCCATAATGCAATCAGATGCCGTGGGCTTTGTCTCTCCTGATCGATCGGGGTTCTTGAGAGAAGCCATTGGTATAAGAAGTACAACGCCATAACCAATAGAAAGAGGAAGACCAATCCTATTAAGATCCAAACACCCCAGGCCAAGATTTTCCCCAAAAGCTCCATCCACCAGCTCTGTTCTCCCTGGGAGACTGCCTCGATGATCTCTTTCTTTTTAATAGGTGGTTTTTCAGACAGAGTGAAGTCACTGCCGAAGATAAAACGTAGGATCATCAGTAAAAAAGAGCCTATGGGTCTGGATGCAATTTTAAGGATGCTGTGCCCTGTCTCGGCAGCCAGGGTCAAATAAGGCAGGCAGAAAAATACCAGACCTGTGCCAAACAGAAGAGTCACTACGATGAAGCTTAGAATGACCCCGATGCCTTGATAGCCAGGGAGAAAATCCCTTGGTGCAACGCTCCGATGCCGAACCAGACCAATCGCCAACAGACTGAAAATCAGAAACGGAAAGATCAAGAGTTGGGAAACGGGCTCCTCTATGGTGATCCCTTCTTTTATTTGCAAAAGGAATTTTATCAAGAAAAGAAGGAAGAAGGCGATAAGGCCCCGGTCGAAACGGGAACAAATGGTATTGTAGTCCGCTGGTCTCCTGGCGAGCCCCACACCTCCTGCCCAGAAGACCCATATCCAGAATATGACAAGAAGGCTGATAAACCATCCGATGGCACCCATGGGATTATCATAGAATTTTACGAGCCAAGTTTGACTCAAAAAGGAGTCCGACCAAGACTTATAGATATGGACCATTCTTAGGAGGGCAGGTATGAACCCAAACGCCTGAGCGACCAGAACGTAAATGACCCGCCATCCCCTTCCTTGAAAAAGAAGGGTCAATACCGCCGCCAGAATAAATGAGCCGACGGCCTCCGGAAAGGGGAAGGGGTGATTGAAAACTGAGGTCGTGAGAAAAGTGGAGCAGGCATAGAGGTAGCTCAGTTCCATACCTACGGTGACCAGAAACAGAAGAAAGCCCTTTTCCCCTTTCATTTGCTCTCTGCCTTATGAGTACAAATGTCATCCAGACAATAAACCTTACGCAGGACCTCCGGCCTCTCTTCTCCCGCGGGTAAGTGGGGCTGGCAGACAAAAAATACCACAGGTGTTTTGCGTTGGGCAAAGTATTCCTTTGCAAAAAAGACAGTCTCATCCTCCTTGTGGGAAAAATAGACACAACTGATACCCCAAGTGAGCGCGACCTTATGATGCAATAGATCTTTGAGATCTCCATCGGGTTTCATTTGAAGCCTGGCAAGAAGCTCCAAAATGGCAGGGAGTTGTTGATGATTCCTTGCTACAGGAACAATGGGTGGTCCTCCCCCTTTAACAGCACCATTCGTAACCAACCCGACGGAGTGGCCCTGTTGTTCCATTCGCACAGCCAGCGAGGCCACTACTTCAAGGGTACGTTCAAAGTCCTCTTCGGCTCTACGCCTTGCGAATGGTTCCACATTCACAACGAGCAAGACTTTTTCTTGTTGTGTGGATTCAAAGACTTTTTCCTGCAATCGATGTTGACGTGCACTTGCCTTCCAGTGGATATACTTGGAGGGC
>Ga0315288_10010081_pt1 | contig 11900 bp, 13 predicted proteins | sample YL17G11_20_MG_FD_203454 | JGI IMG/M metagenome (GOLD analysis project Ga0315288, IMG submission 203454) | Sediment microbial communities from Yellowstone Lake, YNP, Wyoming, USA - YL17G11_20 | ecosystem: Environmental > Aquatic > Freshwater > Lake > Sediment | place: USA: Wyoming | collected... | reverse complement strand
CGATACCACAGTTCTGGGAGGTAACTTCCAGTCCATTGCGTGGCGTAAACGCCCTGGCTGCCCGCAGGATATAGAGCCTGTGCGGTGGGTGCAACCTGGGGGGCTAGCGACCATGGGAGCCTGAACATAACGAAATGACTGCCGCCCCGTAATAAGGTCGTCGTTGAAGTTGCATTACGGCGGGTGATGGATACGCCGAAGTCGGTGCAACGAGGGTGAGGCTGTAACTCTCTGGGAAGGAACGGACGAGGGCACTGGAGAGGCATCCCGGGGTAAGGGTCCAGGCACCTATGGACGGATTGCAGAGATAGCGTCGGGAAGGACCACCAACCAGCAGGGACTGGCGACAACCTGCAAGGACCCGTCGAATAAGGGGAACCGAATAAGACGGGAGGGTGTTGGTCTGGCGCATGAGTTCGTAGGAGCGATGAAGGAGGGGTAACGCCCTCTGACGTGATGCGGAAGACACCACGCCGAAAGGGGTAACGCCCCGATCGGGCAAAGGGGCTCTGGACACGTGGTGGGCCTTGGATAGTCCTGGACGCAGAGCCAGAGACAGCTAATCCATTAAAGATGAGCCTATGCTCACAGGCAAACCCTTGGAGGGAGAGGTGTATGTGGGCCAGCATTTAAGCTTCACCTCCCACGGGAAGGCGGTGAGAGTAAAAGCCACGGTCAGAACCGGATTCGGGAAATCCGACTGTCCGGGATCGCAGGGGGGCTTGAGGAAACGTGAGATAGGAGGGAATTAGAAACCCGTGGTGCAAATCGAAAGAGCACATATCGGTAACTCTCCTTCTAAGTTTGCGCGCGCCTCAATTCTATCCCGACTTCATAAGAGTTTTGCTCTTCCTGTCCCAGGGATTGAGCGATACCAACGGGCCCCCCAACCCTTTATCTCAGAGGCCGTAGTGGGTGTCATTCAAGATATCAGTACCCTGAACCGAATGGCTCGGAGGCTGTCGAGAAGTTTTAATACCAATCGGTCCAAATCAGCTCTAGATCGATGGAAACACACCCTGGCCTCCAAATATGACTTTCTAGAGATCCTGAGCCAAGTTCAATTCTCTGGAGCCCTCTCAAGCGATGAGTATATGCCCAGATGAGGAGCTCTATATGAACAGATCGCTGGAGATGCTATTGGAATCCGAATCCTTTATATCGAACCCATGACTCTATGGCCGTGGCGTAACCGAAACATTTCTAGAAATGCTCGATCACTGGGATGTTAAGCCCTACTCCGTTATTTTCGACCTCAGCTCTGCGGTACGTGAAAAGTTCTCCGATGGGAGGAGCTTTCGTCCTTCGGGCACTGTGGGAGAGACTGGGACTTCAGAGAGTCCTGATCCAGTCCCTTCAGAACAGGGAGTTTCGGTCCCCGATGGAATGGGCTCTCTTCGCAATGGTGGCAAACCGAACTCTGGCTCCTGATTCCAAGTGAGCCGTGGAGGAAAGGATCCGAGAGGATGTGGCCTTGGAGAACCCTGAACCCATCTCCCTTCAGCATCTATATCGGACCATGGATTTCCTTCTGGAGCAAGAAGAGATGATCCAAAAGGAGGTCTTCTTTGCTACCACGGATCTCTTGAATCTGGAAGTGGACCTTCTTTTCTTCGATACCACGACGACCTATGTGGAACGGGATGAGGAAGATGAGGAAGGACTCTGGAAGTATGTGCATTCGAAAGGCAAAAGGCCTGATTTGCCTCAGGTGGTCATTGGATTGGCCGTGACCAAGGAAGGTCTGCCGGTGCGTTGCTGGGTACTTCCTGGCAACATGCAGGACATATCCACGGTCGAAAGGGTGAAGAAGGACTTGCCTGGTTGGAAGCTCTCTCGATGTATCTGGGTGATGAACCGTGTGATGAATAGTGAGGAGAATCGTATTATCCTTCAGCGAGCGGGAGAACATTATATTCTTGGCGAGAAACTTGGAGACGCTCGGCAGGACCACCAAAAAGTTCTCTCTCATCCAGGGAGATATTAGAAGGTCAAAGAAAATCTTGAGGTCAAGGAAGTGATCGTTAGAAAGGGAGAACGGCGCTGTGGTTTTGTTTTGGTCTAAAATCCGGAGCAGGCAAACAAAGACAAGGCTACCCGAGAGAGAACCCACATGAAGATCAGAGAAGCTCTTTCGGTATTGGGGGATCAAAGGGGAAAGGCTCACAAGAAGGCCGTCTGTGCCCTTCTGGTTCATCGGACTCTGGGACGTTATGTGAAACACAAGAAGAATATGAAGCCTCTCAGATCGATCGTGCCAGAGTGCGACCAGAAGAACACTTGGATGGGAAATTGGATGGGAAATATGTTCTCTCGACCAGGGACGGCACTCTTCGTCCCGAAGAGGTCGCCTTGGGCTATAAGCAGCTTATGGAGGTAGAGAAGGCTTTCAAAACGTTGAAGACCACCTTGGAACTTCGGCCCCCTTATCATCATAAAGATGAGCGCATTCGGGCCAAATGTGTTTCCTTGTTTCCTTTCTCTGCTCCTGGTGCGCATTGCAGAGCGGCAAACCGGGCGGACCTATGATCATCTTCGGGCCGTTTTGGAACGAATACATCTTGGAGAATTTGATTCAAAGGATGGCGTATTCTACAGCGTACGGAACTAACCCATGATTAATCTAAGATATTGAAAATATTAAATATATCCTATACACCAAAAATCCAGAAGGTTGATTAGGAAGCCTAATTTTGTAGGCACACGCCAAAAATCCTACATTATGCTAATGTTTCAATATTATTAGCTTATTCAAACTCCGTTTACCTACCACTGTTGAACCTGGGCACAAACTACCTCGAAAAAGAATCTATTTTTTTCCTATTTTTTTCCTTGACAAGGGAAAAGTTTTATCATATATGGAAATAACGTGAGAAAAATGGAAAATACAGAGAAACCTATTAATTCAATTCTTAGAATAAAAAATATCCTGGAATGTGTGGTGTCCGGCCAAGAGAGGTTCACTGACATATCGAAAAGGCTCAATCTAAGTCTTAGCACAACACATAGGTTAATCAAATCACTTCAAATTACGGGGTTTGTGACACAGGATCCTCTCAATCGTCATTATTTTTTAGGTCCATTGATTTCTAAACTTGCGTCCAACATAAATGCTTCCCATCTGGGGCTGATCGTGTGCGCTCATAGGGATATGGAAGAGCTATGGAGACTGACTGGAGAGACTGTAAGCCTTGCTACTCGTATTGGAATGCAAACCGTCCAGTTAGAAGAATTGCCAAGTCATCACGATCTTAAAATTACGACAGGTAGGATCTTCGCTGCACCTGTTTATGCTGGAGCAGCAGGGAAAGTATTACTTTCACAACTCGATGGAAAGGATCTGAAAACAATTATAAAAAAAGTCGAATTGGTCAGATTTGCACCAAACACAATAATTGATAAAGAAAAACTAATGGAAGAAGTGGAAAAGGTCAAAAATTATGGATATTCAATAAGTTATAGCGAAGTAAGAAGAGGAGCTTCATCTATATCTGTACCTATTAGGAACTACTTCTGTGAGATAGCTTTGACAGTATATGGACCTGATAGCCGATTTTCACCAGAAGAAACGGACGTAATAGAAGCAATCAAGCGGTCCTCAATACGTATTTCCAATAAGGTTAGGGATCTTACCGAAATAAAATGAGATATTAGCAAGTTTTGACGGATCTCTTACAACAGAAGCAAAGTTGCTCCAAATATGATTTCTTGTAGGCTTCGTAGAACTTCGGTCGGGACAGGTTACTCAAAAAGCTGTTTGGCTTTTAAGGGTGTTATTTTCTTTCTTACCTTGAAGGAAGAAAAGCTTTTTTAGTTTCAAGAGACGAGTTTGTATCTTCTAGATTTTAGATTTATTACCATTGGCACGAAGTAAAATTTGCACAGCTAACTTTTTTCAAGATTATTAATAGAAGGGAGGTAGAAATTAGATGAAGGTCAAAATTATCGGCGTTTCAGGTAGTCCTAGAAAAGGAAACACAGATATATTAGTTGAGGAATGTTTGAAGTCAGCGGAAACATTAAAAGATGTTGAGACGGAATTCATTCGTCTAATCGACTATAGAATAGATGGCGGATGTAAAGCGTGTATGACATGTTTTAAGAAACCAAGTTGGGAGAAGCTTTGCTATGCCTACGATGATGAGCTTAATCTGGTTCTCAAGAAATTAATTCCAGGTGATGGGTATATCTTCGGATCCCCTGTTTATTGGGGATCTTGGACAGCACAGTTTAAAATGTTCGTTGATAGATCGCATCCTTTTTCCCCTCTAGGGCGCCCACTAAGGAACAAACCAGCAGGTGCAGTTACAGTAGCTTTAGGGAGCATTGCTGGTCAAGAGTATGTAATAGATGAAATCATACGCTGGATTATATTTCACGATATGATACCAGTAGGGGTAAGACCCACCTGGCCTATGGAGGGAATGGCTTCAATCTGGGGTGTTGCGGGAAGACAAGGGTTTCCTGGTCAAGTAGATGAGGGCCAGCCTGGGGACCGAGAAGCAGTAAAGCAAGACAAGGCAGCAATGGCCTGCGCAAGAGTGTTGGGATTAAGGGTGGCTGAAATGGCGAAAGTCATAAAGGCTGGCTTCACATTAGTCAATCCTGAAAATGAGGAGACAAAATGGCCAGCAGGTCTTTTGACTCCGGAGGATCGGAAAAACGATCATCATTATATTATATTCCGAGAGAAAAAAGAGTGAAAAAAGAGGAGACGCAAGAATGGGAGAAAAAATAAAGTATGCAGACAGAATTGCGGCAGCTAAAAGGAAATGGGAAGAAAGCACGCCCGAATATAAAGAAGCATTCCATGCAGGAATTGCCAAGTCGGCAGCAAGTTTTTTACTGTGGTGGGATACTCTGAAGGCGATCGAGAGGACATTTAAAGTAAATGTGATGGGCATAGCGAGAGAGATGCGATGGAAGTCTGCTTTTGAGATGGGACAAAGAATGGCTAAGAATTGTAAGGAGCGTGGCATAAAAGAACTATATGATGCCTACCCTGCACAATTTGAAGGCGTGTGTGAAGTTGAATTCTTTGAATTTAATGATGAGGTATTTCACGTATGGCTACATTGCTGCCCGGTTGTTCAGCAATTAAAAGACTTAGGAAGAACCGACGAAGAGGTAAAAGAGATGGCTCCATTGTATTGTCTTGGTGATCAGGCTATTATGGCGGGGTTTAATCCAGATTTTGAAGTTTATGCTCAGCCACGCCTAATCATGAAGGGGGATCCATACTGTACATACCGAGTTGAATACCATTGCGGGAAAAAATGAGTGAAACTTACCCTCATCAAGCGGCTGTTCTGGAACATTTTTATTAAAAAATGTTCTGAATGGGTAATTGTTACAATATTCGCACAGAAATCCAATCGGAAGGGGGTGAATCAAGAATTTAGAGGATTCCGTTTGGAAAAAATGGACTTCAAAATTATAAAGATAAGGAGGACAAGAAATGAACGAAACAGTACATAAAGATGTTGAGGATACTATTGAGAAAATTAAGAAATATTTTCGGAATAAAGAGGAAGAGGATCTGTTTAGGAAATACAGAAGTGAGACGGTAGATGAAGAGCTACTTAGAAGAATCGAAAGAGATGCATTGGAATTCCAAATAAAATATAGAGGATGCGCACAAGAAGTTTTATATGTTTTGGTTTTGCATCTTAGGCCCGGTGGCGTCAGTGATCCTTGGCTAGTTGTACCTGGAATGACCGGGCTTTGTGCTGGAGTTGCTTCGCAGCAAGTTGGTCCCTGCGGAGGACTTATTGGCGGGCTCTATGCGATCGGTATGGAGTTTGGCCGAAAAGATTTCAATGAACCTGGGGGTCCCAAAGAGAAGGGCTTGGAAAGCAATTTCTTTTATTGCGATTTCTTATGTAGGGAACTTTACAACAGGTTTAGTAAGAAATTTGGATCCGCTATCTGCAAGAATCTTCTGCAAAAGGAATTTGGTACAAGTTTTAACTTAGATGACCCAAACGATCCGACACTTCAGAAATTGGTTCAAGATGGAACCCTTTTCGATATCTTGTCCACAAATGCCTGTCGTCTAGTCTCGGGTGCTGCTGTTTTGGCTGCTGAAATAATCCTGAGAGAGCGTAAAAAGCGTGCAACACAGAAATAAGAAATCTGTCCTTAGGAGGAGGTGCTTATTCTGCTGATTCCGGTCGGTTGTTCTGATGGAGTGCGGCGACTTGTTCCGATTGATTCCAGTTACCGCCTGTCGGGGGGAAGCGACGTTGGTGTTTATGAATCTTTTACGCAAATATCATGTTGAGTTAAGTTTCGGCCTTTTTCTCAGGGAAACTCAGGTTAATCCTATAGGCATTATGGATCAGGCGGCCCAGGATCGCATCAGCAATGGTTGGATCTCCAATGTTCCCATGTCAATTGTCAATGGGCAATCGACTGGTAATGATGGTAGAGGCATGACCATGCCTATCCTCGATGACCTCCAGGAGATCCCTTCGTTCCGAGTCTGTCATGGGAGCCAGTCCGAAGTCATCGAGCACGAGGAGATGGATTTTGCTGAGCTTCGTCATGATTCTTCCGTAACTGCCATTAGCTTTTGCCAGTGCGAAGTGATAATAGAACTTGGGGGCACGGAGATAGAAGGCCCGGTAGCTCTCACGGCAAGCTTTGTTAGCAAGAGCACAAGCGAGGAAGGTTTTGCCGACTGCAGCGGGGCCTGCGATGATGATGCTCTGGTGCTTTTTGATCCAATCGCAAGAGCTAAGACTCATCATAACGGATCGGTCGATCCCTCTAGGGTTCTTGTAGCCGATGTCTTCGAAACAGGCATTGTTCTTCAATTTAGCCTTTTTGAGTAGGCGCTCTTACTTGTCGTTTATAGACAGCGACGAATAAGGTCAATACCAAAGTAGAAGTCGATGAGGGCTTCTCGAAAAGAGGTGATGTGAAGAAACCGGAAAAACAAAAAGAGCCCGATGCAGAGAAAAAATAAAAGAAAGGAGGTTTAAACTACTATGGAAAGAAATAAGAAATCTTTAGTTCTAGTTATTGGACTGAGTGTATTCACTTTGCTTGCAATCATATCTGAAGGATCTGCACAGCCGACTTTAGAACGGAGTATGATCAAGATGGGAATTGTTAGTCCCCTGAAAAAGTCATATGGTATAGCAATATTGCGTGGTGCTGAAATGGCTACAAAAGAGATCAACGATGCTGGGGGGGTACTTGGAAGCAAAATTCAGCTATTTACCGCTGATAGCGAAGGTACAGCTCCCAAGGCTATAGAAGTTATCGAGAAGCTGTATTATGCTGATAAGGTTGATGTGATTGTAGGTGCTTATACAAGCGAGGAAGCTACTGCATTTCAGGAGCAATCCGCAAAGTTTAAAATCAATATTCTCTACCACGGTACTGCTCATATGCTAGACAACAAGTTCAAGAGTAATCCTGAAAAATACAAATATTCATGGACCTATGTAGTTTCTGACCTCCAAGGTGCTGACTATGCTCTTAGTCATCAGTATGAACTCTTTATTAGCGCAATTAAGAAACAAATTGGTCTTGAAAAAGTCAATGTTGCCGTAATAAGCGATATGGCGTTGTGGACAGAAGGGTTCCATGCAAAAAATATAGATTACATTAAAACACGCCCCGATTGTAAATTGGTCTACGTAGGAAGAACTGGGCGTGATGCAGTTGATTTCACTGCTGAGCTAACAGAGCTTAGGGCGAAAGATGTGCAGCTCATCATTTTCACGACGGGTTTTTCAGCGGGATATTCCTTTGTGAAACAAGCCTATGATATCAAGATTCCATCAATGATAACTGGGACAAATTTACTTTCCTGGAGTATCGATGATTTTATAAAGGCTGTGGGTATCGATGCTGCTGCCTATAACAGTACCAACTGTTTTATGACCCTCCCTACTACGCCCCATACTTTCACACTAATAGAAAGATATAAAAAGGTTTATGCTGGTCATCCACTTCTAGATGTTGGTCTCGCCTATAATGGAGTAAAAGCATATGCGAAAGCAGTGGAGACAGCAAGAAGCCTCGATCATGACAAAGTACAAAAAGCAATAGAGAAATTACGGTTGTCTGAGGGAGAAGCTTGGGGCTGCAAAGAGTTCTGGTTCGACGTTAACCACCGAGTGCATGTTTCCCCAACCAACGGGTTAATATTTTTTACTTACCAGTTTACTCCCACTGGTGGAGTCAACATTTTGGATCCACCGGAATATAAGAAAGGTGATGTTTTGATCCCGCCTTGGGTTGCGGATAAATGGAAGAAGAAATAGAGAAGAAGTTCAACCCAAGGAATCCACTATAGCTGTGTACTCTTTGTACACAGCTATAGTATTTTATTTGGGGGAAGAATGGATATATTAGTTAATGGAGTTTTATTAGGTTTGGGATATTGTCTAATTGCAGTGGGTATGGCTCTCATCTTAGGAGTGGCTAAAGTATTTGATTTGACATATGCTATTTATTATACAATTGCGCCCTATTCAGCATTAGTGTTAATTAGGACACTAGGACCCATTACCCCTGTTTGGCTCATTTTCATCGTCAGTGTGGGAGCATCAGTAGTTTTTGCCCTAATGACCCATAGTTTTCTAATCCTGCCTATACAAAAGCAACACGTGGTAGTCCTTGTTTCAACCATTGCTGTTTGCTTGGTAGTCCAAGAACTCCTAGTCTTTAAAGCAGGGTCAGAGCCAATACATTTGCCAGCGACATTAAGAGGATCAGCCAATATTTTAGGGGTATGGGTGACAAACCAAAAACTCCTTGTAGGCGGGGTTACTGTTTGTATATTAGTGATGCTCTGGGTCTTTCTAACAAAGACTAGACTGGGTTTGGCCATTAGGGTCACTGCTGAGCAGCCCGAAGCTATGAAAATGGCAGGTGGCAATACCAGAATGATCTATCTCTTTACGGCTATTTTGGCTTCAATTGTCGCATCGATAGGAGGCCTGCTCCTGAGTCCTATTTATCCTCCACACCCCTACGAATGGTTGGATTTGTTGATAATAGCCTTGGCGGTAATGGTGCTTGGTGGCCTAGGTAATATTTGGGGATGCCTCCCAGCTGCTTTAATTTTAGGAATTAGTGAAGTAGCCGTGGCTATCTACGTTCCCTTTGGGGGTATCATTAAACGCACCGTTGGATTAATCATAATACTTCTTATCTTGGTGTTGAGGCCCACTGGTCTTTTTGGTGTCAAGGGTTGGGAGGAGGAATCATAAGAATGAGCGCCAGAATAGGAATACTACAGGCACCTTTAAACTTCTTTAGAAAAAAAACTATATATCCCATCGTATTGCTGCTTTTCATGTTAGAATTATTATTTCCAATTTTTATTAGCAATTATTGGACCTTACGTATCATTATGTTTGCTAACCTCTTCGTTATATATGCTACTTCATTCGATTTATTGGCAGGTTATACAGGGCTAATAAGCTTTGGACACTCTCTTTTTTTTGGCGGCGCTGGCTACTTAGCGGGACTCCTCAGCTTAAGTTTCGGGTTGCCTCTAACTGTATGTATTATAACTGGTTGTTTGTTTGCTCTCATTGTTGGCTTGTTGCTGGGTTATATCTGTTTGCGCCTCAAGGGGCCATACCTTGCAGTAGTTACCCTGATATGCCCTCTTGTGGTTATAACTATATTATATGCATCGCCTACTATTTTAGGAGGCGAGAACGGTATAGCAGGGTTTGCCCAGCTCGCCGGTGGTTCGCTTATCAAACAATTTTATATCGTGTTAGCATTGACTATGGTGAGTCTCCTGATTATTCTGGTATTAGCGAGGGGTAACTTAGGGCTCATTTTGAAAACTATTAGGGAGGATGAGTTAGGGGCTGAGGCCGCTGGGATAAATACAACTAAATATAAATTGATAGCGTTTATTGTTAGCGGATTTTTCAGTGGAGTGTCTGGTACATTTTATGCCCATATAATGGGTTCAATAGGTCCGACGATGCTGTCTTTACAGTATGGCATGTCACCCATCTTCATGATCTACCTTGGAGGAGCTTCTTCAATTATAGGTCCAGCTATTGGGGCATATGTCATAACATTTTTGGATCTATACTTACTGGCCTTTCCTTATATGCGCATAATAATATATGCAGCTATCATAATTATTTTTCTTCGTTTTCTTCCAGGTGGATTAATGGCGGTCCCCAGTGAAATTGGGAGGTTAAAAAGATGGCTATCCTAAATGTAGGAGGACTTGTTAAGCGATTTGGCGGGCTAACTGCCGTAAGTAGCCTTTCTTTTTCAGTCGATGAAGGAAAAATCTTAGGTATTGTGGGGCCTAACGGCTCGGGAAAGACAACTGCTTTCAATTTGATTAGTGGATTTATCAAACCAGATTCTGGTAGGGTCGTCCTAAACGGAGAGGATATCACAAACTTAAAACCGCATGTGATAGTAAGAAAAGGTATGGCTCGCACCTTCCAGATTGTAAGAGTCTTCCGGCACCTATCCGTATATGAAAACATTAAGGCTGCGAAAATTGTCAATGTGAATCGTGGTGAAGATCGGGATAAAAAAATAGCGGAGGTAGTACACCTAATTGGTTTAAATGGCAAAGAAACCGAAAAACCCATCAACTTACCAATGGGTGATCTTAAACGATTGGAAATAGGCCGGGCCTTAGCTACAAGCCCTCGTGTGTTGCTGTTGGATGAGCCGTTCAGTGGAATGAGTCACCAAGAGGTAATCGGGATTATCCCGTTGCTTCTGGATTTGACTACGTGCGGAATGGCTGTAGTTATTGTGGAACATGTGCTTCGTGAGCTGAAAAGATTGGCTGAAAATGTTATCGTTCTTAATTTCGGGGAAAAGATTGCGGAGGGCCGATTCGAAGATGTCATGAATCAAAAGGTGGTTAGGGAAGCGTATATAGGAGGTAGTAATAGTGCTTAGTATAGAGAACCTTATCATGAAATACGGTGCAGCTTATGCACTAAAGGGCATCTCATTAGAGATTGAGAGCGGGGAGTTTGTTTCAATCATAGGTGCCAATGGCGCCGGCAAAACCACATTACTCCGTGCGGTCTCACGAATTGTGCCTATCACTTCGGGAACAATAACCTTCAACGGGGAAAAGATCCATTTGATGGAACCCTGGAAAGTAGTTAGTAAGGGGATAATCCATGTACCCGAAGGCCGTATGCTAGCTGGGACTGTTTCTGTTCAGGACAACCTCAAACTAGGGGCATACCTGTGCTGGGGACAAGTTAAGAATCGTTTGTCTCTGGTTTATGAAATGTTTCCAGTTCTTAAGGAAAGAAAAAACCAACAAGTTCGCACAATGAGCGGTGGTGAGCAACAAATGCTAGCAATAGGCCGTGCCTTGATGGGAAGCCCCAAATTGCTCCTACTGGACGAAGTCACTTTTGGATTAGCCCCCGTATTAGTCAATCATATGCGCTCAAAATTAAAGGAACTGCATCAGCTCGGGATTAACATTCTGTTAGCCGAACAAAATGCGGAAATGGCCCTTGCTATATCCAATAAGTGCTATGTTATGGAGTATGGATGTATTTATAAGGAGGGTACTGCTTTTGAATTGCGAAATGATCCTCAGGTGAAGGCTGCCTACCTCGGTCTCTAACGTTCGATGACTAAGAAACATCAAAAGGGTAGTGACATTATAAACTAAGTTAATCGGCCATAAAAAGGAAATTCTACATACTAAAAACAATGTAGTAACAAGTAGCTTGTTAAATAAAACCAATTCGAACGGGAATCCAACTCGAGTGAAAGGTATTTAGAGATGGAGGCGATTGAAGAATTCACATTTAAGAACAGGGATCGACATTTCCGGGATGAAACACTTGGGAGGATGGTAGGTTTAGCCCGGTCTGAGACTTTCAAATGAAAGGCGAAGGAATAAGAGGGGTAGA
>Ga0315288_10010072_pt1 | contig 11903 bp, 10 predicted proteins | sample YL17G11_20_MG_FD_203454 | JGI IMG/M metagenome (GOLD analysis project Ga0315288, IMG submission 203454) | Sediment microbial communities from Yellowstone Lake, YNP, Wyoming, USA - YL17G11_20 | ecosystem: Environmental > Aquatic > Freshwater > Lake > Sediment | place: USA: Wyoming | collected... | reverse complement strand
GGAAATATCTTACAAAAAATATGGAATAGTGAACTTAAAGCAATTTCTATACAAAAAAGTATTCCTTTTGGTGGAAGTTGTTTGTTAGTTGCTAAAAAATAATCATTTTTATTTAAAATATAAAATCTAAATATATGAAGGCGAAATAATTGAAAAAATTATCTATTGTAATACCGGTTTATAATTCGGAAAATACAATTGAAGAAATTACTTTTCGTAAAGGATTTTTAACTCTAAAAGAATTGGAAAAACTTTTTCTAGCTTTGATAAAAACATAATGTGATCGCTATCTTAAAAATATAGTCTACTGTGACGAACGATAGTAAGAACATATGCATACATTAAATGTGGTCCAAAGGGACATATAATAGCTAGACATAGAAAGGAGCGCAATTACTTATGAATAGTTTGGTGGTAGGTGGAACTGGTTTCATCGGAAAACATTTGGTAGATCAACTTATAATGCGGGGTGATACTGTAACAGTATATGATTGCAAAGAGCCGAAAAGTGAGAAGACAACAGAGTGTCGATTTATAAGAGGAGGTCTTAACGACCAACAAAAGTTACTCATAGCAACAAAAGGCATTGAAGTTGTATATCATCTCGCATGGGGTACATTTCCTGGAACATCTATCCAAGCTCCGATTGAAGATGTAACAAGCAATGTTATAGGTTCTATAAATTTATTAGATGCATGTGTGAAAAATGATGTTCGCCGTATTGTATTTAGTTCTTCTGGGGGGACGGTGTATGGGCGACCTGTATGCTTACCTGTTGAGGAGAACCATTTTACTGATCCTATTTCATCATATGGAATAACAAAACTCACAGTTGAGAAATATATCAAGCTATATGCATGTCTGCATGATTTAAAGTACGTAATTTTAAGAATAGCAAATGTATACGGTGAAGGCCAGTTACCTTATAGAGGACAGGGTGTGATTCCAACTTTTTTGGCAAGAATATATGAAAATAAACCAATTATCATTTTTGGGGATGGATCTATTATACGCGACTACATTTACGTTACAGATGTAGCTAGAGCCTTTTTCATGGCAGCAAATGATTTATCGCACAAACATATATATAATGTTGGTAGTAGCCAAGGGGTAAGTCTAATGAAATTGATCGATAAAATTAAAACGATTACAGGAAAGAATATTTCTATAAGACATGAACCAGCTCGTCTATTTGATGTTCCGAAAGTAATATTAGATTGCAATTTTATAAAATCTGAAATTGGATGGGATGTTAAGATTGATCTAGATGAAGGTATTAAAAGAACTTGGACGTGGATTCAATCTCAGATGAAAGCTATATTGGAGAAGAAAACATGAAAATAGCATTTATTTTAGGAGGTTTTCCATCAATATCAGAAACTTTTATCCTGAATTAGATTACAGGTCTTATAGGTAAAGAACATGGCGTTGAGATATTCGCTATAACTAATCCTATAAAAATTTTGACTATACCAATATTTCTATTTAGAACGCTTCCGACAAAATTAAAAATAAAAAGGATAGACTCACAAAAAAGAATGAAAGGTGAACATAAAACAAGGAGTGTAATTACCGAAGACTTTTTACGAAAAATATGGCATACTGAAATAAAATATATTTGTCAAAAAAATATATAATTATAGAGTCAAGTTACCCACTGGTTGCTAAAAAATAACTAATTTTATTCGAGATATAAAAAACAAATATATTAAGGAGAAAGAATTGGAAAAATTATCCGTTGTAATACCAGTTTATAATTCGGAAAAAACAATTGAAGAAGTTATTAATGAAATAGAAATTGCAGTTTTTAAATTAAATTCAAAATATGATTTAGAAATTATATTGGTAAATGATTATAGTAAAGATAATTCTTTGCAAATATGTAAAAATATCTGTAAACATAAATCATTTGTAAAATTAATCAGTTTTTCTAAAAATTTTGGTCAGCATAATGCCTTGATGGCAGGAATTAAAATCGCTTCCGGCAATTATATAATTTTTATGGATGATGATCTGCAAACCCCTCCTGATGAAATGAGCAAATTAATAGATGAGCTAGAAAAAAATAACTATGATGTTGTATTTGCAAAATATAAAACAGAAAACAAATCAATTTTTAGAGTTTTTGGTAGTTTTGTAAATGATAAAATGGCAAATATTTTAGCGGAAAAACCTAAGAATATAACAATAAATAGCTATTTTATTATGAAAAAATATATTGCCAATGAAATAATAAAATATAACCACGCTTATCCTTATATAGGAGGGCTTATTTTTAGAGTTACTCAAAATGTAGGTAACATATTAATTGAACACAGAGATAGAAAAATTGGTAAATCTAATTATACCCTTAAGAAACTATTGCAATTATGGTTTAATGGGTTCACAAATTTTTCGGTTAAGCCTTTAAGGATTTCTAGTATCTTTGGGCTATTTCTTTCAATTACAGGATTTATATATTTATTAATTATAATTATTAGAAAGATAAATAACCCTGGAATACCAGCCGGATGGACATCAATAATAGCGGCAATAATATTTTTCGGCGGAATACAATTATTAAGTATTGGTTTGATAGGAGAATATATAGGAAGAATGTTTTTATCGATAAATGAGAAGCCACAATACGTGATAAAAGAGACTTTTAATATAGATAAAGATAATAAGAATAATAAAAATTATTAAACGATAGTAGTATAATAAATTATACCATTCTAGGTAGAATGGTAGTAATGGATAAATTTTAAAAAATGCATATAATGCTAAGAGATGAACAAAATTAAAAGAATTAATTTAATTAAAAAATTGTGGGGAAAATGTTCACTATTCATCAAATTTTGTATAGTTGGAATAACAAATGTAATAATATTCTATACAATATATTATATTTTATTAACATTGGGTATAAGTTATTTAATAGCAAATACGATTGCATATATTATAGGAATATTAAATGGATATATATGTAGTTCAAAGTTTGTATTTAAAAAAAATAAGTCAATAAATAATATGCTGAAATTTTTTATTGTATATATATCATCGTTATTTATTAATTTAGGAATAATATATATTTGTGTTGACTACTATAATATAAATAAGTTAGTTGCACCAATTTTTGCTATAGGAATAGGAATAATTTATAATTATTCATTAAATAAAATATGGACATTTAGAGGGTGATTTAAGCAATGGATTACTTTGCCTTCCTATGTATGCTGATTTAGGTGAAAAAGAATTGGAATATATTGTAGGAGAAATTTATAAGATATTAGAATAAAAAATAAATTTTTTAAAATTATATTAATAACCAATTTTTAAAATCTTAGGAGAAAAAAGTTGATTAAAATAAATAGCAATATTAAAGAATTTTATATATTTTTTCCTCTATTGATTGTATACATTTTTTTATTGATATCATATCCTTTCTTATTTTTTGATGTCACAAAGTTTTTAATATTCCAGATATTATTCGTATTATTACCTGGTTATATATTTTCCAAATGGTTTATATCTGAAAAATTAACCAAAATTCAGAGATGTATTTTTGGGTATCCAGTAAGTATCATTGCAATATTTATATTTGCTTGGATTGGAAATTTATTTAATATACATTATTTACCAGCTGTAATATTAATATTTACTGCTTTATCAATTAATCAAATATTAAAAGATTATAAAAAAGAAGCAGTAGAATCAGTAGAAATTGATAACTCAGCTATCTTAATTAATATTCTATTTTATAGTATTTGTGTCATGATTACTTATTTTTTATTTACTATACCCTCAGCACCACCAACACCTGAACATTTGGGATTATATTATCAAGATTCTCTATGGACAATTGGTAATACATGGTCTTTTATACGGGGATTTCCTTTATATGATTCGAGATGTAGTGATTTGCTATTTGGGTATCATATGCTGCAAAATATATATCAAGCAATGGTATTTAATTTTACAAAAATAGATCCTTTTAATATTCATTTTTATCTTGAACCAATTTTTGATTGGTTTTTATTGGTGTTTATTGTTATTTTTGGTGGAATAAAGATTGCAAAATTATCTCTTAGCAAAGTAATAATTTTCAGTGTAGGATTGTTTTTTACTTCGTCGATTGCTAGCGCGTTTTTAATGGGCCATATGTTTTGGAATCCTTTATCATTCTTTTTTGGACTACCTGCTTTTATTATATTTATTTATTTTATGGTCTCTTATTTTAATAAAAAGAGAAATTTGGATATTTTTTATTTAACAATATTATTTATTTATATGTCAGCAACAAAAGTGATATTTATCTTATTGATTCCTGCGAGTTTATCAATAATGTTTGTTTATAATTTATTTAAAAAGCAATTTCCATATAAAAAAGAAATTATACTAGGCATTTGTTTAATAATAGCAGGATTACTCTTAAAACTTACCATATATAAAAATAGCATTGGGGTAGTAGAGTTACTTCAAATAAGCTCAAATTCAAGAGTTTATTATTTATTAGATAAAATAGATTTAATCAAAAATTATAAAGATATTATTTTTCCCTTATATATATTTCTAAAAAGTATAGTTATGTCAATATTACATTATTGGCCTTCATTATTATTTTTTATATTATTTTTTATAGATAAAAGATTCCAAAAGGAAAATAAAAATATTGCCAATTTATTCATGTTAGTTTTTGTAATAATTACCATGACTTGTGTTAATTTTATTTATTTTGAAGGTGGCAGTCCATATTTTTATATGTATTCATTAATTCCAATATTATTATTGAGTACATTTGCATTTGATTATATTAGAATTAAGAATAATAATTTATTTAAAATTATTTCTCTTATAGCAATGTTTGTTGGGGTCTTTTATTTTATTAATCTTTCAATTAGTTGGCAAAATTATGGATGGGGAGGGTTTCCCAATAATGAAAATAGGCGTATATGGGATAAAAGAGCAACAATAAATTATGATGAATGGGAAGCAATGAAATGGTTTAAAAATAATACTAATCTCAACGAAGTATTTTTTTCTGATAGGCGGGATTTTACTAATGAAGGTGTAGATATTGAATCAGGAAGATTTTTTGGATATTCTGCCTTAAGCGGTAGACAAGCTTTCGCAGAAGGAGATGATTTTATTCATGGGGAAAATAAGATAATAATAAATGAGCATTGGAATTTAGTAAATAATTTTTTATTTTTAAATAATAGGTTAGAACAAGAAAAATTGCTAAGAGAAATACAAGCGGATTATTTTATACAAAGCTTACGGTTTAATAATAAAGAGTATTTAGGGTTAGATAGTTTAAAATTAGTTTATGAAAATAAATCAATTAAAATTTTTAAAATATTAAAATAGTTATAAATATTGAATAATAAAAAGATATAATTGCAAGAGATGTGGAATAAAATAATTTATTAATATATTTGATTTTATTTTCTCATTTTGATATAATTTTGTTATGTTCATAGTATGAACATAATTTAAGGTTAAAAATTATCTTAATAAGTTGGAGTAAATAATTAATGGCAAAGATATTAGTAACCGGCGCAGGGGGATTTATAGGATCGCACCTAACCGAATACTTAGTAGAAAAAGGACATAAAGTCAAAGCATTTATCCGTTATAATTCCCGTAATTTTTGGGGATGGCTTGAGAAATCGAAATATATTGATGATATAGAAATTTTTTCGGGAGATATTCGAGATTTTGATTCAGTCTACGATGCAATGAAAGGTATAGACTTTGTTTTTCATCTTGCCGCCCTTATAGGCATTCCCTATTCCTATTATTCTCCTTTGGCCTATATAAAAACAAACATTGAAGGAACTTATAATATTTTACAGGCAGCTCGCAAGCTTGATATTCAAAGAATAATTCACACTTCTACCAGTGAAGTATACGGAACTGCTCAATATATTCCCATAAACGAGAATCATCCTATTAATCCTCAGTCTCCCTATGCAGCTACTAAAGTAAGTGCTGACTATTTAGCTAAATCATTTTATCTTTCTTTTGATTTTCCTGTTACTATAGTCAGGCCATTTAATACTTTTGGCCCAAGACAATCTGCGCGTGCCGTAATTCCAACCATAATTACACAAGTCCTAAACGATAAAAAAGTTATAAAATTAGGCAATTTAAATTCCAGTAGGGATTTTACTTATGTTTTAGATACGATAGAAGGGATATACCAAATAGGTTTACATGATAAAACAATGGGAGAAGTAATCAATATAGGAAGCGGCAAGGATATATCTATTTATGAGATATTAAATATAGTAAGTAAATTGATTAATGATAATATTAATATAAAAACAAAAATTGAAAGCAAACGAGTCAGGCCAGAAAAAAGCGAAGTACAAAGATTAGTATGCGATTATTCTAAGGCACAAAATTTATCAGGGTGGAAGCCTAAATATACATTCGAAGAAGGACTAAAAGAGACGATAGATTGGTTTAAAGAAAATTTAAAAATATATAAAGAAGGTATATATAATGTTTAAAGTATTTCTTGATGATCCCAACTTAGGAAATTTAGAAAAAAAATATCTCACCAAAGCTATTGATACTAATTTTGTTTCTGTTGTAGGTCCATTTGTCCCTGAATTTGAAGAAAAATTTGCAGGTTATATTGGGGCAAAAAAGGCGGTCTCGACCCAAAGTGGTACAGCTGCCCTTCATATAGCGCTTTATGAGCTGGGAATTGGAGAAGGAGACGAAGTAATTGTTTCCGACCTTACCTTTATTGCTACCATAAATCCTATTTTATATCTAGGTGCTACCCCGGTTATTGTTGATGTGAGTTCTAAAACCTGGAATATCGAAGCAGAAGAAATTGAAAAAGTAATTACTAAAAAGACTAAAGCCCTAATTCCGGTCCATCTTTATGGAAATCCTTGCAATTTAGATGAAATAATAGAAATAGCAAAAGAGCACCATCTTTTTGTAATTGAAGATGCTACGGAAAGTTTAGGGGCAAGCTATAAAGGAAGACAAACCGGTACCTTTGGAGATTTTGGTTGTTTTAGTTTCAATGGTAATAAACTGATTACTACTGGGGGAGGGGGAATGATTGCTACAAATGACGAAAAACAAGCCGAGCATGTCAAATTTCTGGTTAATCAGGCCAGAGATGCGTCTCAAGGTTATTACCACCCCGAAGTAGGATTTAATTATAGAATGACCAATATTGAAGCATCTTTAGGTTTAGCTCAGTTAGAAAGAATAGATGAATTCTTGGCCAAGAAGAAAGCTTTTAGAAAAATATATCAAGAAATTTTAGGTGATTTACCCTGTATTCAATTTCAAGAAGAATATGATAATGCTGAGGGTAGCTGGTGGCTTACCTGTATTAAGATTGAAAAAAATAATGTAGATATAGATAATTTAAAGTTAAAATTAAAAGAAAAAGGAATTCCCACCAGAAGGATTTTTATGCCAGCAAGTGAAATGCCCTATTTAAAGAAATTTTCAAAACCTTGTCCGAATGCTTATGAGATTTATAATCAAAGTATATGCCTGCCCAGTTCGACTTTGAATGAGGAAGAGGATATAAAAAAGGTAGCTTTGGTGATTAAGGAGACTTTGAATGGCTAAAGAAAGAATTATTTTACTTGGTAGTGGTGGTCATGCCATGATAGTTTTGGATATTTTGGAAGAGATGAGAAAATTTGATATAATTGGCGTTGTAACAAAAGATGCACTGAATAATAAAACATTCATGGGTTACAAGATTTTAGGCAACGATGATGTTCTTTCAGAATTATATCAACAAGGAATAAAAAAAATAGCTATTGGAATTGGTGGTTTTAAAAATAATTCACTTAGAAAAAAAATTTTTTTAAAAATTAAAAAAATGGGATTTCATGCTATTACTGCAATTCATCCAAGAGCTATAATATCTAAAACTGTAAAAATCGGAGAAGGATCTGTAATATTCCCCGGCGTTGTTATTAATTCTTCTGCTAAAATTGGTGACAATGTTATTATTGCTACCGGCTCTACAGTTGACCATAATACCATTATTGGTAATCATGTTCTAATTTCAGCAGGTGTGACTGTTGGAGCGGATAATATAATAAATGAAGAAGCACTTTTAGCATTAGGTTCGAAGGTTGTATCTGGTATTACTATTGGTTCTGATGTTTTAATTGGTGCAGGTGCTGTTGTTGTAAAAGATTGTTTAGCTCCTGGAATTTATTTAGGAATTCCAGCAAGAAAAGTAACAAGGAAAGTAAAATAAATGGAAAAAATATTAATTTTTATCCAGGACCTCCAAATTATTCAGGTCTTGGTTATACGAATTTTGCATTATATAATAGAGGAAAAATATATGGTGTTACTTCCAACCTAATGGAAAAGAAAGTTGATAGTGGGAATATTATTGGTGTAAAAAGATTTGTTATACTGGAAAGTTATAATATGTATAGCTTGACTTTAAAGAGTTACGGATTTATGCTTTCTTTATTTTTTGAAATGTTAGATTATATTCTAAAAAATAATAAGCTTCCTAAATGCAATGAAAAATGGACAAAAGTTCCCTATACTCGAAAACAATTAGAAGAATTATGTATAATAACTCCCAATATGTCTGAAGAAGAAGTTAAAAGAAGGGTAAAAGCAACTCAATTTCCCGGAATGCCAGGAGCATATATTAAACTCCATAATTATAAATTTGAATATAATGAGAAAAGATGAATTAAATTTGTCGGTATAAGCGCTATAATAATTCAAGGAATTAAAGTAGGTAAAAATGTAACGATTGGCGCAGGGAGTGTAATAATAAAAGATATTCCTGATAATGCTGTTGTGCTAGGTAATCCAGGCAAAGTAATAAAAAATAAAGGTTAAGAATTAAATAAACAATAAAAGCGTTCATGATATTTTTTAAATATAAAAGGTAAATTATAAAATATGATTAAAAAAAATAAAATTTTTATGTTTACCAGCACACGTGCAGATTATGGAGTGCAAAGATGGATAATAAAGGAGTTTCAGAAATATTCTAACTTTGATACTTTTATTCTTGTAGGAGGAACTCATCTTTTAGAAAAATATGGATACACAATTAATGAAATTTCAAGAGATAATATAAAAAACATTATACAACTTCCCTTCTTAAATGATTTAACCGATAAATTTTCTTTGGTTTCTTCGGTTGGTGATGGATTAAAGAGAATTTCTCGAATATTTTTTACTTATAAGCCTGATTCCATTATTTTATTAGGCGATAGATATGAACTTTTTATTATGGCTATTGCAGCTTTAATATGTCAGATTCCTATTATTCATCTTCATGGAGGAGAATTGACAGAGGGGGTAATAGATGAGCAAGTGCGTCATGCGATTACCAAGATGGCTCATATACATATGCCTTCAACAGAATTATATGCAGAAAATATAAGTAAAATGGGGGAAGAAGACTGGCGTATTCATATTGTTGGTGCACCAGGTCTTGAAAATGTAAAAAAATTAGAATTATATACAGAAGAAGAGATTTTAAAATTAACCGGTATTGATGTTCATAAAAATACTATAATCTGTACCTATCATCCGGTTACTCTTGAAGGGGAAGATAGTGTAAAATGGCAGATAAATAATTTATTGGAAGCATTATCAAAATTTGATCTCCAAATAGTTTTTACTAGGCCTAATGCAGAAGTAGGTTCCGATGAAATAGTAAGTATGATAAAAAAATTTGTAGATAATAATCCTAAGGCGTATTTTTTTGATAGTCTCGGTTCAAAATTATATTTGAGTTTTTTAAACTATGCAAAGGCTGTGGTAGGTAATTCTTCAAGTGGTATTATTGAAGCTCCTTCTTTTTCTATACCTACAGTGAATATTGGAAATAGACAGGAAGGCAGATTACAGCCAGAAAGCATTATCCAAACAGGATATTCAGTTAATGAAATTTATAAGGGGATAGAAAAAGCCCTGTATGATACAGAATTTTTAACAAAAATAAAAAATATAAAAAATCCTTATGGAGATGGCAATACTAGCAAATATGTAATTGAAGCAATGAAAGAGATATTAAAAATTCCCAAAGAAAAACTTCTAAAAAAGAGATTAGATTTTGAGGTAAAAAAGAATGAATGGCATAGATACTTCTAAAGTTTTTATAATTGCAGAAGCGGGAGTAAATCATAATGGCCGTATAGATATGGCTTACCGACTTGTTGATGTAGCTAAGGAAGCAGGGGCAGATGCAGTTAAATTCCAAACATTTAAAGCGGAAAATGTGGTTTCAAGATTAGCCAATAAAGCGGAATATCAGAAAAAAACTACCGGTTTAGATAAATCTCAATTAGAGATGATTAAGAAGCTGGAACTATCTTTTGAGGATTTTGTAAAATTGAAAAAATATTGTGATAAAAAAGAAATTATGTTTTTATCTACTCCTTTTGACCATCAAAGTATAGATTTTCTTTATAATTTAATAGATATATATAAGATACCCTCAGGTGAAATAATAAATTATCCTTATTTAAAACATATTGCAGCTAAAAATAAACCCCTAATAATGTCAACCGGAATGGCAAATTTAGGAGAAGTAGAAGAAGCGATAAATACTATTAGAGAAGTTAATTCGGAAGCAAAGATATCATTATTACACTGTACCACTAATTATCCCACCCCTTATGAGGAAGTTAATTTAAAGGCAATGCAAACTTTAGCAGCTGCGTTTAAATTACCAGTAGGTTATTCTGACCATACTTTGGGGATAGAAGTTCCCGTTGCTGCGGTGGCTATGGGGGCAAAAATAATTGAAAAACATTTTACTTTAGATAAAAAATTACCCGGTCCCGACCATAAGGCATCATTAGAACCGGGTGAATTAAAGGAAATGGTAAAGGTGATAAGAAATATCGAAGTAGCATTGGGTGATGGAATAAAGAAACCTAATAAAAGTGAAATTGAAATAATGAAAGTGGCCCGAAGAAGTCTTATTACTACCAGAGATATTAAAGCAGGAGAAATAATAAAAGAATCAGATATAATAATAAAAAGACCTGGCACAGGGATACCGCCAAAATTTAAAGAGATAGTTATTGGAATGAAAATTATAAATGATATTAGGCAAGATGAACCTTTTAGGTGGGAGAATTTTTAATGATATCTGAACAATGTAAAAAATTATTTGTAAAACCTAATCTTTCCTTAAAAGAAGCATTAAAACAAATAGATAAAATTGCTTTGCAGGTATTGATTGTAGTAGATGAGGAAGATAGGATTTTAGGAATTGTAACTGATGGAGATATGAGAAGATCTATTATAAAAGGTCTTGATTTTGGAACACCTATAAATTTGATAATGACCAAAAATCCTGTTGTAATATCTTATAAGAGTAATAAGGATGATGCCTTACAATTGATGAAAAAATATGAAATAAGGCATATTCCAGTAGTTGACAAGGAAAATAAAATAATTGATATTTTTTTATGGAAAGATTTTTTAAAAAATGGTGAGGTGTCGTGTGCTATAAAGAACGTTCCGGTAATAATTATGGCCGGCGGTAAAGGTAAAAGACTTGACCCTTTTACTAAAATATTACCCAAACCTTTAATTCCCATAGATGAGAAGCCAGTTATAGAAGTAATTATGGATAATTTTAAAAAATATGGATTTAACAAATTTATAATTGCTTTAAATTATAAAGCCGAAATGATTAAAATGTATTTTGCAGAAAATCCTAATAATTATCAAATTGAATATATTCAAGAAAAAGATTTTTTAGGAACGATAGGGGCACTGTCTTTAATTAAAGATAAATTAAATCAACCATTCATTGTTTCCAATTGTGATGTGGTGATTGATGCAAATTATGATGATTTGTTAAATTATCATAAACAGAATAATAATCAGATAACAATATTAGGAGTAAGCCGTAATATAAATATTCCTTA
>Ga0315288_10010067_pt1 | contig 11906 bp, 7 predicted proteins | sample YL17G11_20_MG_FD_203454 | JGI IMG/M metagenome (GOLD analysis project Ga0315288, IMG submission 203454) | Sediment microbial communities from Yellowstone Lake, YNP, Wyoming, USA - YL17G11_20 | ecosystem: Environmental > Aquatic > Freshwater > Lake > Sediment | place: USA: Wyoming | collected... | reverse complement strand
CACAACATCGGCATTTTGGCAAAGACTTCACATATACCCTTATCATCCTTATTAACAGTTACAAAAAGTGTTCCACAACCCATCCGGTACTTACTTGTCTTGCCGGTATCTGGTGTGGCGATATGGATGATTTGTTATCCAGCGTTTAAAGGATATTGATATCTATTGTTGGTAGCCAGAACATGCAGAGGATTTTAATGTCAACGGATTATATAAAATGTTTGCATTTTCTAAAATTTATTTAAGTCTTTTATATTACGAATGTTATAGATTCACTATTTTTGCGATTTTACACGTTATTTAACCTTGGGGTTGTAGTCTGGTTGTATGTGCCCCGGAAGCGTACATGGGGCACTGTATCATTATATCCATACTAAACAGCAGGTCACTGATCGTTCTCTTTTTTACATGATTTGAGCTGTTCTTTGCACCATGAACATAATTCAATCCCTTTCTGGTCATGTTCGGTTAAACTATGAGGGTAAGCCCGAGCGCAATTGGGTGATGTGCATCGAGGGTGATGTGCCCCCCGAAAACTGTACCAGTTGTAATTGGAGTACCGGCATGATAGAACCTTAAAAAAGGAGGTGTACCATGCGTGGTAAAAGATTTAAGGAAGAACAGATCATAGCGGTGCTAAAGGAGGCAGAAGCCGGTATCTGTGTGGCAGATTTATGCCGTAAGTACGGCATATGTGATGGCACATTTTACAACTGGAAGGCCAAGTACGGTGCCCTTACGGTAAATGAATCCAGGCGGATAAAGTCGCTTGAAGAAGAAAACAGACGTCTGAAACATCTCGTTGCTGAACAGGCTTTGGAGATACATACACTCAAGGCAGTCGTCTCAAAAAACTTTTAAAGCCCAAGGCTAAACGAGAGGCAATAATGTTTGCCATTGAACGCTTTGGGCTCAGTGTACGCAAGGCATGTAAGCAGATAGGTTTGTCACGAACGAGCTTTTTATATAAACCTGCTGTCAGAGGTGACGAAGCAGTCATTCGCGGGCGATTAAAAAAGCTGGCAGAGACAAGAAGACGCTTTGGATGACGAAGGCTGCATGTAATGCTCAGGCGGGAAGGATTTGTGATAAACCATAAGAGAACAGAACACATCTACAGGCAGGAAGGGCTTGCTTTGCGTATACGCCGCAGAAAGAAGATGTCCTCGCAATTAAGGACGGATATGGCAAAACCGGCTTATCCCAATCACATCTGGAGTATGGATTTTATGAGAGACAACCTGGCCAATGGACGAACGATTAAGGTTTTATCCGTAGTGGATGAGTACACGCGTAAGTGTTTCAGAACAGAGGTCGATACATCAATTAATGGGATGCGGGTAACAAGAGTACTGTCGGAGATAGCCCGGTTAGAAGATTTGCCGCAGATTATTGTTATTGACAATGGTCCGGAGTTTATCAGCAACGTTCTGGATGCATGGGCATATCAGCGAGGCGTAAAGCTTACGTTCATCAGGCCCGGTAAGCCAGTTGAAAATGCATATATAGAAAGTTTTAACGGCAGGTTCAGAGATGAATGTTTGAACGAACACTGGTTTTTGACTATCGAACATGCCAGAAGAATTATCGAAGAGTGGCGTATTGATTACAACAATGAAAGGCCGCATAGTTTATTGGGATATCTAACTCCGGAAGAATTTGTGAGACAGGAAAGTGAAAAATTTTTCACAGGCATGCCTGTGAAGGAAGGATTGATTAACGCTGGACACTCCAATTCATAGTGGTACAATAAATGGGGGTAGGTCAAGGGATGCCCAAAATAAAAAATGAACTTGATACTCCTTGCTTTGTCATACGTTTAAGTAGCCTTGGCCGGTTGGGAGGTTCTTTATTAAAAACTGCTCTAAATCGATGATAAGACATCACTCCGTAACCAGATCTGGCCCAACCATAAAGGAAGTTGTAATCTTTTGTGAAAATGTCCGATTCTGTTATCCCAAGATAACCTTTAAAACGCGGTTTTTCGGTTGATTGAAAGACTATTCTGAGTTCAGTGAGTAACCGCTCAGCATCATATTGGCCTTCATTCTGAAGCTCTTCTACTTGGCTATGAAACTGTTCTATTTCCTCTTGTGGCAATTCACTTCTCTTAAAGAAGGCGTCAATTAACTCTATTTTAGGGTCGCGAGCCTCTAAAACTGTTTTGCTCAAATTTAGTTCAGATAATAATGATTGAAACTGTTCTTGTGAGATTTGAGATTCAATCCACTCAACAACTTTAGTCAAATATTTGTCAACGAAACTTCGATCTATTTTACCAATATCGTGTGTTTTTTCTGAAACGGAATACCGTATTCCCATTTTTTCCTGAAGACTATCTTTTACTTCTTTTAAAAGCTTTTGGCTTACTTTACCTATCGGAACGATAATAATTTCTATGTTTTTCGCTAATGTTTGTGACTTTACTGCTTTCTCCTCAGGAAACTCACCAAATTCGGACAGAAATTTTTCTGCATCTTCAATAAGATTTTCATCCTCTGCATACTGATATACAGTTTTAGCCTTCTCTTTAGCCTGATTTTTCTCACCCTGTTTATTTAAAAGATTCGCAAGTTTGAACTGATATTCTAATCTCCAAGCATCTACGCTCAATGCTTTTTGGTAAAGCTTGACAGCCTTTTCTTCATTACCTTTGTCTATATAAATATCAGCAAGTGAAAAAAGGTCGTCAACATGTTCTCTTAAATCCACATCGCTCTTTTTTAAATGTTCTTCAACACGTCCCTCCAGTGATTCTTTATCCATTTGGGTTGATTGGGAGTCTTCGTTTGAAGCTTCAAATATTTCAATATCTTCCAGTGGGTCAAAAAGTGCTAAATTAGCTGTCAGGTTGGGCTCATACTCATCGTAAGCAACTGCGTATACGGTTTCTTTTCCTTCTATAACTCTTGCAATATGCGGTACTTGTCTTTCTTTTTCCAAAATCAACTCTATCTTGACACCTTCAATCTCCAAGGAATATAAGTCATACGCCTTTTGGTCTATGTCAATTTGAGATATTTGAGCGTTATTGTTTTTCATGAACTCTAATTCATTACCAAATTCAAATTCGAGTATTTTCTTTCCCATTTTTACATCTGCATCAGGAATTATCGGTGCATGAAAACTACCTTCCTTTTCTGTGTCTACTATATGCCTTCCTGTTTTGTCCCAAAGATTAATCATCCATACATCAGGCTCATTAACAATTATAAGGCCGTGAAGTTTTAATGCAGCATCAGGCTCTTCCTCTATTCTCGCATACTTATTTCCGAACAGATATGAGGTAGTCGGTAAGGCAGCAAAAGATCCTTTTTCCGTCCCGGGCGTTATGTTTCGCGTAACAATCTTTAGCATTTTCTTATCTTTTAAATAATCCGCCATAGCTGAATCATCAATTTCAGCAACAATTTCCCGCAGAATTTTTTGTGTAGGCCATCTTAATTTGGGCCATTCTCTTTTACATATTTCCAGCACCTTTTTATGCTCTCGACAGTTACTAGTCAATGACCATCTCGCAGCTCCTCCAATAGCTATCTCCATACCTTTACCATCTTCTATCCAGTGCAAAACAGAAATAATACGTTTAATAGCCTCACCATTGCCGGTAGCCATAAATTCAACCCATAGCAAGTCAAGGTCACCAGCATCATTTATAGGCTCGATTATAGGATTGAACTTAATTGGGATTCCTTCTTTTAAGACTTGTCCAATCTTGTCCTTTTCTCCAATGTAAGCTTCCTCTTTCAGTTTGGATTTAAGAAATATTGTTACTTCCCCATTACCACAAAGTTGGAAAACTTTTAACAAAAAGCTTCTTTCTTTGTACGTCCCCCTCTCAAACAAGGATTTATAGTTTTCTATAAGATTTTGCTCTGACCCTGTAGCCCTTGCAAAGAAGTAGCTGATGATATTTCTGCAATGTTCATCACAGGCTTGCTCATCAGAGAATATTTCTGACTTGAAGAAGTTTTCTAAAACAATTGGCAATCTTTGTGGCTCCGGGTTCAAATAATAATAAGTTGAGAATCTTTCAAAATCATCAGAGTTCGCATCATTAGCGTAACACACAAAAGAAGGAATGAACATAAATAGTGCCGGCAAAAGTATCGTAGTGATATGTTTCATTTAGGTTCTCCTATGGATAAATACCACAATATATTTTTGATATCCTCAATCTTCTCAACCAATGACAAAACCGAAACAAGCAAGAGATTACCTACAGCTTTTAGTTTCTGGCTTTTATACCATCTTTCCAGTTACCCTCAGTAATATTGTCTTTTGAAACAGTTGGCTCGGCACCAGCCCAAGAAATAATTCCCCAGGCCCCATTATCGTTGCACTGATTGGCTGACAATACGGGCTTTGTACCTTTTCCTTTCACCGCTATTCCGCTCCATAAGTTATTCTCACACTTATTCCCTGTTGCTTTACCACCAGCACTTTCCTCAAACATAATTCCTGAATAGTTATTTTCTCTGCACTCATTTTCCTTCAATATAGCGACAGCATCGGCACCTCGAATGCCAATTCCTGGGAAAAGGTTTTTCTCACATATATTATGCTCGGCCAGGCCGCGGGAGCCGTTTTCGAATAGAATTCCATGCAGTTCATTGTAGCTGCAAATATTATTACTTGCTATCACTTGGGCAGCCTCTTCAATATCGATGCCATACCACTCATTCCTTCGGCACCGATTCTCTGTAACTGTCACAGCATCTTCTACCTTATATACCCTAATGCCAGAATGGCTGTTTTCCTCGCATATATTATTCTTTGCCAAGCCCTTGCTGCCATCATAAAATGTTATACCATTCCATAGGTTTTTTCGACACTCGTTACTTATCAAGTTAACATCTGTCGCTAATTCTGTGACATAAATACCGTTTTCCTCATTTTCTTCACAAATGTTATCTGCTACCAATCCAGTTGCCTCATCCCAAAAACATATGCCATGAGTTTCATTTGCTATACAACGGTTACCTTTTAATGTTGCACTTGTTCCTTTATGTTTTATGGCAATTCCAATACCTCCATTTTTTTCGCATAGATTGTCCTTAATTAAGCCATCAGCACCATTTGAAAAATAGATTCCCCTTTTGTTATTGCTTTTAGAAACGTTATTTTTTACAATCCCGCTTGATTTAGAGTAGGCGATTCCATAATTTCCATTAGCTATACAAATGTTATTTTCCACCACGGTATTTGAATTATCATAAACAAATATGCCAGAACGACCGTTTTCTTTACACGTGTTATCTACAATGTCAACATTTACATCTCCATCTGTAATGTAAATACCGTGCTCTGCATTCGCACGGCAAAGGTTTTTCTCTGCTAATCCCGATGCTGATCTATCAAAGCAAATCCCACTGCTTCCATTTTCTATACATGAATTGCTTAGCATTTTTACATTTACTGCATTGTTTGTGGCGTATAGACCGATGTTACTATTCCTTAAACATAGATTACCCTTTGCTGTTCCGGTTACGTGATCTGAAAAACAGATGCCATATGAGTTGTTCTTCTCACAATTATTATCTACAATTGTAGCTTTTGCATTATTTTTGTGTATGTATATGCCGGTAAACTTGTTTTCAATGCAATGATTACTATTAAGGGCGGCCTGTGCACCTTCAGTAACACGAATGCCATGATACATGTTGCCCCTGCAAATGTTAAGCTTCAAGATAGCTTCAGATGTTTCTTCTATGACGAGAACCCCATCATATCCGTTATTTTCGATACGATTGTTTTCGAGCAAACCGTCTGCTCCGCTATTAATTTCGACACCGTAATGTCCGTTTTCGCGGATTTGGCAACCACTGATTTTAACTTTTGTTTCCTGATCGCTAACTCTTATACCACAATAACCATTGTTTTCAACTCTACAGTTCTCAATTAGAACCTCGCTGCCTTTGTAGACTAATACTCCATTACCAGATGCTTCAACAATCCTGCAACCAACAATTTTTACTTTGGCTCCATCAATTAATAAACCTACCATCCTTTCTGAGTTGGTATTTTGACCAATATGTCTCGCCGTTAAATTTGAAATAATAACGTTATTACAGTTATTGGCGAATATAACACTTCGTGAAAGTGCATTGCATTCAATAACAACCTCATTCATGTCCTCCCCTACAAGTCTGATACCACCTTTGAGACTAACTCCTCCTTCATATATACCAGCTTTGACAAACACCGTATCTCCAGGTCTTGCCTTAGTAATCGCTGTTTGAATCGTTTTATATTTGTCTGGCACGATGATTGTTCTCGGCACGAATCGCATATAAACAAATACAAGGCCGGTTAACGTCACAAGTACTAAAATTACTAGATCGATAATCAATCTATTTCTGGACATTATCTTGCGCCTTTATCAAATCAGTTATTTAATACTATTTTGTTTTATTTATTGTGCCTGTGTATTGGGATCACTAATTGCTGTCGAAGCAGCCAAGTCCATATTCCATTTATATCTATTCCATGGGCTTGACCGCATATCAATAAGCCTTTGTACAGCATCTTCATACTCATCACCATCCTCTTTCACATATTGATAAGACCAGAATCGTCTGCCAATAAGATAGTTCTGTCCCAAATCCTCCCATGAGTCAAATTTCTTTTGTAGCATTTCTGCAACCGGCATTATTCTTTCCCAGGCCTCTTCTTCACTGATATAGCCGACTAAATACCCCCATCTGCAAAGACAAATGTACCTGCTGTAGTCCCAGCCTAAAAGACTCTTCTCTCCGAGCTTTTCATAATATTCTTTGGCAGTCAATATCTCGCAAAGTTTTTCCATATTGCCGCTTTTTTCTTCCACAAGCCTTTGGTATTGTTCCTCACTCAAACTTTGGATATACTTCCCCCAATCATCAAATCTCTTACGGTGCCCACCTTCTTCAATCCATCTGAGGCTTTCAAGTAAATCCTCCCGATTTTTGTCACCCCACCATCTATCAAGAGATTTTTTCCACGCTTTAATATTATTTTCACTTTTATCACATGGTAGTAACGTATCGTGACGACAGTGATTACGTTCATTGAGAACCGCAGCACAACCAAGGGCCCATGCTTTTGCCTCTGGTGACCATGATCTATGCGGAAATCTGGATTTTACAAAACCTTCGAATTTAATCTCAGGTATTTTTCTGCCTAAGCGTTTGTAGGTTGCTTCAAGTTCTTTTAGAAACTCTTCTGGTTTCATTGCCTGAACATGACAATCATTAAACAAAACATTAATCTTATCGCTGCAAAATCCAGGATTTTCATAAACAAGAATATTATCCGGAGGCGAAGACGGAGATTGCCCTGTGATATAAATATAACTGGGACCATCAAAGCCTTTCGGTTTACGTGGCGAATCGAGTATCTTCTGCTGAAGGTCAGCTTTATCTACAAGCGTTTGAAGATTTTGAGGATAGCTATCATTACAATCGTTGGCATATATCAAACAAGCTTTCCCTATCTTGCTTAAATTGGTCGCAGAAATCATTATTTGAGCTTGAGAACGTACTTTGGCCAAGGCCGGCATAAGTATTCCGGCAACTAATGAAACACCTGCAACAGAGCCCATACTTTGCTCAATACCTGTTCCCTTGTAGTGAACGTGAAGTCCTTCACTATCAAACCAGGAATAACCACACGAAGGCCCCATATTGTTGGAAATATGAGACAGTGTCGGAAGCATGAAAGGTAAGCTGATGCCTGCATTTGTAGCTGCCATTGTTATCATAGGCCAGAACTGTTGCATGCCTATCATCATTTGGTTGAATTGAACTTTAGAGTCAGTGTATCTGAGGCCGATAAGATCATTTGGCAGCTTTGCTGTTACCTTTTTGTATCCTTCAGTGTTACGTATGGAGTTTGTCATAGAACCTATTTGCGCAACTGCTGTATGACACAAGGTAGCATTCGTAGCTACAACAACATGATTATCAACTATTGTCCAAGTGGGCATTACCTGCATCATTGCCAGAGGCATTATTGCCCATGTGTGCAGAGTTCTCCCATCTTGAATCTGAGAGCTTACCTGTAACATGCCATTGCTCTTTGCTGCTGCGAATTCTTCAAGAGCCGTTACCGTTTTTTCAAATAACGCTGCATCATTTAACTTAGCAATTAAAACACCACCGCCGGTAGGTGCCTCCATCATAATACCTGCCGGAAGAGTATAATATACTGTTTCTCCAGACAGGCTTTGAAGCAAGCCTTTGCGAATACTGAATTTCGCCTGTGATTCAAACTTGGCAATCGCTTGTTGAATCTTGGGGTAAGCCTCATTTGGAGAAACAACTTCAAAGGTATAAAATATCGTGTCGTACATCCCCGCGACATCCCAATTAACAGCTGCTGCATTCATAGCACGAGCGTCAACCATGTCAAACGCCGAAAGTTTTATGGGCTTAAAATGTGACATCAGGCCGGTGCAGGGACTGGGCATTTCCAAAAACTCGCTAAACACTACATCTGAGCCGGAAAAACCTGTCCTTGCTGAAATTTTCTTGATTCTATCTAAACCGAGTTCCTTCATTACTATTTTGTTTAAATTAAATCCCTCATTGTTACCCTCCATGCTTGCAATTACATGAAGAACATCGAGTATCTCTGTGCTTTTGACATACATGGCAATCGCATCGCCAGTTCCTGGAACTTTTGAAAGATAATCAGGTGCCAACCTGCTCTGTTCAGTATTTAGATGCTTTATTGCCAACCCCTTGCTTTCATTTACCGCAAAAACAAAATAATTCCCAATCCAGCCCCAGTATTTGGGTACACCTTTGTCATCCTTAGTTCCGTGCATTAGATATGAACCTATATTGACATCGATGATTTCACCATCTTCTGCTAATGCTTCCAGCTTAGCTATAGCTGATGTTATCTCTGCTTTACGCTGGCCAGCTTCCAAAACAGCAAAACCATAAACAGGACATTTGTCTACTTTAGTATCTTTGCGAACGACACCGATAATAATAGGTCTATTCAAGCCAAGTTTGGTGAGATTCATGATGGCCTCGAAGGTTTTAACATCATTAGGATCGGCCATCCCTTGTTTTATTTTTTTCAAGAGTTCTTGTTTTATTGACTGATAGAATGTTTGTACTCCAGGTTCATTCCATATTTGGCCTAAAGTTGTTTCGTTAAAAGAAGATTTCAAATCATCTGCTCCGCTGGTGGCGAGAAAGCCAAGCATATCATCAGGTCCGACAGCTAGTAACTTTTCGACTTCAGATGTTGCTGATTTAGCGGGTGAAGAGCAAAAGAAAATAATTAAGATTGCTGCTAAAAGAACCGCAAATGATCTTGTTGATAGTGTAAACATAAAAATACCTTTCGAATTAATATGAAACCGCAGACTACAAGAATATATACACCGCTTAAATTGTATAAAAAACATTATCATTTAATACTTGAATAGTCAATGACTAATGTTTTATAAGACCTTATAAAAGCTTTAATTCTATTTTATATTACATATCTTCTGCTATTTTCAATTACTCTATCCGTTTGCTTTGAAACACCCTGCGCATATCTTGTTGCCATTTGTAAATCAGCATGGCCAAGAGGCCGTTGAACACGGATATATAAAATGTTTGCCTTTTTGGAAAAATTTTTAAGTCTTTCATATTACAAGTCTTATAGATTTACTTTTTTGCAATTTTATACGCTATTTGGGCTTTCGGTTGTAGTGTAGTTGTATGGATTTTCCTCCCGAATCACAGCTAAAAGGTCTACAGCATAGGAGGCAAATGAAGCGGGGGTAGCTTGATGAAAGATCAACCAATGTATTCCTGCGCGCAGGCGAGCCTGAAATCAAATCAGTACTCAACATGTCGAATTCTACTGATCTATAAGTTTTCGCAGAACTACGAAGAAGAAAGAATTTATTAGGATAGGACCATAGGACTTGTTGAGTTAGTAAATTTTCTTGCTATTTTGCTAACTGTATAGCTTAATAATATTGTTGTAATTGTACCTATCATGATAAGCCAACTCCAGGCCAAGTCGATCTTGTCGAATTTTTTCAGCAGTAGAAGAGCAGTCATAGCTGCTGTGCTGGTGATCATTGCGAATATATTTGCGAAGTTTGCTTTTGTTTTTGTAAGTGTACCCAGCAGAAATACTCCGAGGGTGGCACCGCCTGTTACAGAAAATATCTGGAATGCGAACCACAGTATGTTCTTGACCGGAGCACATGCCAGTGCGACCAGGGCCAGTATCAGGCCGAATATGATTATAGCCGAACGAGAGACAAAGAGATAGTGCCTGTCTGTGGCCCCGGTGCGGATGACAGGGCGGTAAATATCGGAGACGAATGATGAGGCAAGTGAACTTAGCGGTGAATCTATGCTGGCGAGAATTATCGCTGACATGAGAAGGCCCTTGAGGCCGGTCGGCAGAGAATTGGCGATAAAGTGTGACATAACTTCTTTTGCCTGAACTGGAGCTGCGATGTTGCCGTTCTGTTGGTAGAAGATATAGAAACCGGTTCCAATAGCAAGGTATATACACAGCACAGGCAGAGCCATGACGATGGTCATGAAGATAGTTGCCTGACTCTTTTTGCGTGTCTCGACGGTAAGCAGTCTTTGCACCATTTCCTGGTCAGTGCCGAAGACAGCAAGGCCGATAAAGAAGGCGTTTGCAGTGCCTGCCCAGAACGTTGTAGGCTTGTTTAGGTCGAAGTGAAAGTCGAACATGCTCAGTCGGCCTGCGTCGACGGCAATCTGGATGGCTGAGGAAAAAGAACCTTCGATCTGGAAAAAGAGGTATGTAAGCAGGGCAGCGCCTGCGACAAAAAAGATGGTTGCCTGATAGGCACCTGCCCAGACAACGGCCTTAATACCCCCAAATGAGATAAAAATGACACTTACAGCAGTAAAAAGGAGAACGGCCAAATTCAGCGACCAGCCCATGATGATGGCGACCCCCATACATGCTGCATACAGACGGACACCTGATGCGATAAGACGAGTAACGAAGAAAAAAATCGAGCCAGTGTATTGTGTTTCTGGGCCGAAACGGTGACGGAGGTATTCATAGATACTGGTGCAGTTGTACTTATAGAATACGGGGATAAAGAGTAGGCAGACTATGATGCGAGCTGCTGCTGAGCCTATGAAGAATTGCAGGTATTGCCAGTTTTCACTGTATGCTGTTGCTGGGACTCCAATGATGGTGAGGGCGCTTACTTCGGTAGCTACAAAGGATAAACATGCGACAATTGGAGGGACTTTTCTTGAGCCGAGAAAAAAGTCATTGGTGTTACGTTCGTTACGGCCAAACGCCCAGGAGATGATGAAAAGCATGGCAACAGCGAGGGCGACAATAGCGATGTCCACGCTGTTTATGGCTGCAAGCATACAGAAGGCCGGGGCAAGGGCGGTCATGGTGTTCTTTCTATCGATTTTCGTAATGAGTCGTTGTTCTGTTTGAGGATTTTCTGAGCGCTAACTAGGTCAGTATTTCGATAGTGCATTACAATGGCGGATTTTACCCTTCCGCATGCACGGTCTAACAGGGCATGTGCCTTTTTACGGCTAAGACCGGTTATCTCGGTGACAATACGAATGGAACGGTCCTTCAGTTTTTCGTTTGTGGCATTCAGGTCGATCATCAGGTTGTCGTATACCTTGCCGAGCTTAATCATTGTCGCAGTGGTCAGGATATTCAACACGAGTTTTGTTGCGGTGCCCGCTTTCATACGTGTTGATCCGGTTACTACCTCCGGGCCTACAACAGGATTTATGATGATCTCAGCTGGGATATGTTTAATTGCTTCTGGAGCACAAGTAATAAATACTGTGCCAGCGCCGTTTTTCTTTGCTTGCTTTAGTGCCCCATGAACATAGGGAGTGAGGCCGCATGCTGCGATACCTATGACCACATCACTCGGCTTA
>Ga0315288_10010066_pt1 | contig 11906 bp, 6 predicted proteins | sample YL17G11_20_MG_FD_203454 | JGI IMG/M metagenome (GOLD analysis project Ga0315288, IMG submission 203454) | Sediment microbial communities from Yellowstone Lake, YNP, Wyoming, USA - YL17G11_20 | ecosystem: Environmental > Aquatic > Freshwater > Lake > Sediment | place: USA: Wyoming | collected... | reverse complement strand
AGTATGATTAGCGAGGAGCAAATTGTATGGATAGAATCACGACTCAACAACCGACCCAGAAAATGTCTGGGTTTTAAAACTCCTTTAGAAGTTGCAACCTCTTATGTTGCACTTCAAGGTTGAATGTGCATACTGATAATACAAAATATTTTAAAATATATATTTGTTTTCATATTCAGTTCGCCATTTACCACACAGTCGCATTACGAACCTAAATAACATACAATTAATTAGTTAGCCCAAAATATTAATAAATAATTATATTAAAATTTTTCACCTTGTCAAGTTTTTCATGGAAAAAGTAAATTGTCTCAAATTTACGTAAAATATTGATAATTATTTAGTTAAAATCATAAAACTTGTGAGTTTTTAGCAAATTTCTAAAATTCTCATCTTTTAATAAAGGGGGATGTATTTTACAACTATCTTATAGTGAAATATTTACAAGTAATTAAATTTTCTTATTACCCGAACACGCTTTGACACAAACTCCGCAAATATATTGTCCGACATATCTCTTTTTCTGAAACTCTTTTAACTTCTCAAAACATTTGAGATGCTGAAAGTCTTCGGGTTTGTCTTTGATTGCCTGTGCTGGACAGACTTCAATACATTTTCTACATTTACCACAAGGTTCAGCAAAATTTTGCCACGGAGGCACAGAGGTCACAGAGGATTTTCCCTGATTTTTTTTCGACTCCGTGTTCTCCGTGTCTCTGTGGCTATTTTTTATCAGTGGTAAATCAGTCAAGATAGACACAAGTCGGAATTGTGAACCATATTGTGCATTGACCAATAGATTATTTCTACCAATCCAACCGAGTCCTGCCGCAACACCAATTCGTTTATGGGATAGATGTGCTTTTTGATTCTGCCAGTCAACAATCTGTGATGCGGCAATCGGTAAAGCATTAAAACCTTCCTTTAATATATATTGTGTAACTTTTAAGGCAATCTGGTCTAAAAGCATATTTATCTGACGATAGTGGTGAAAATAGAGTTGGGTCGGATGGTCAATAATTTCTTCCAGCACAGTTGGCGAAAGGGTAACTCCAATACTAATGGCATATGGTAGTTTGCCCAACAGTTTCTTATCAATCAAAAAATCGTCGGTCTTAACCTTAGCTAAGTCGGCAATACCAAAAAGTGAAGCACCTTCTTTTAATGTAAAATCTTTTAAGTTCTGGTAGTTTTCTTTTTTATTCATGCCAATCCTTTCTGACAATGCCAGCGTAATTCACGCACTTTTGTCATTGCGAGCCCGTTTTCGGGCGTGGCAATCTCATTCTTTGTATTATGTTTTGGGATTGCTTCGTCACTTCGTTCCTCGCAATGACATAATAGAACTTTATTATCCTTTCCCTCGCAAGGCTAAAGCCTTGCCCTACGATTTTATCTGTGTTCATCCGTGGCTTTTATTTCTCAAATAAACCATCAACGCAAATATCGCGGCTGGTGTCATCCCAGGAATTCTTTGCGCTTGACCTAAATTCATCGGTCGTTGTTTTATCAACTTCTCTTTTATTTCATTAGATAACCCGTTAACCGTTCGAAAATCAACACTGTTGGGGATTTTAATATTTTCTAATTCTTTAAACTTCTCAATATCATTTAATGCTCTATCGATATAGCCTTTATATTTCACTTCAATCTCTACATTCCATAAAAAAGAATTGGTAGGGCAACCCTTTAGAGTTGCTTTTTTATTTGCAAGGCTAAAGCCTTGCCCTACTAATTCCTGCAGATGTATAAAATTAATTTCAGGTCGTCGTAATAATTCTTCTAAAGTAATTGAATGTTTAATCGGCGCAGTATTTAATGCTTTCAGTTTAGCATTAACTTTTGCTATTGGTGTGATTCGGGTTTGTTTTAACCATTCTAATATTTCTTGAATTTTCTTTTTCTTTTGTAAAACCTTCCTATTATATATATATGGTATTAATCCAAGTTCATAACCTTTGGGGGTTAGTCGTAAATCGGCATTATCTTCTCTTAGCAATAACCGATACTCAACCCGCGATGTAAACATCCGATATGGCTCATTCGTACCTTTGGTAACTAAATCATCAATCATCACACCGATATATGCATCAGAACGGCTAAGAATAAACTCTGGCTTTTCTTTCACCTTGAGCGCGGCATTGATTCCCGCAATTAAACCTTGAGCCGCTGCTTCTTCATAACCGGTCGTGCCATTTATCTGTCCGGCAAAGAACAAGTTTTCATACAGCCTTGTCTCAAGAGTTGGTTTTAATTGGGACGGGTCTGAATAGTCATGTTCAATCGCATAACCCGGTCGAAATATTTCTACATTTTCTAATCCTTTAATACTTCTAAGCATTTTAATTTGAATATCTATTGGCAAACTGGTTGAAACACCGTTCGGATAATATTCAACCGTATTTAAACCTTCTGGCTCAATAAATATTTGGTGTCGGACACGGTCAGGAAATTTTACAATTTTATCTTCGATTGACGGACAATACCGAACTCCAGTTCCTTTTATCACACCCGTATATAATGGCGAGCGGTCAAGACCTGATTTAATTATATTATGTGTCTTGGTATTAGTATATGTGATGTAGCATGGTTGAAAATTCTTTGTCTTCTTTTTTGTCCAGAAAGAAAATGGTATTGGTGGTTCGTCACCATATTGCGGTTCTAATTTTGTAAAATCGATCGTTCTGCCATCAAGCCGTGCCGGTGTACCGGTCTTAAATCTTCCGAGTGTAAATCCTAATTCTTTTAGATTTTGCGACAACTCATTAGCCGGGTTCTCCCCTATTCTACCGGCAGGAAAACTTTTCAGACCAATATGCACTAAACCGGATAAAAATGTTCCTGGGGTAAGAACAATTGCTTTAGCAAAAAATTCTTCATCAATTGTTGTCTTCACACCTACTGCGGTTTTTCCGTTAATCATAATTTGTGCTACGGTCCCGGTTCTTAAATGTAAATTCTTTTCTTTTTCCAGAGTCTGGTGCATAATAGATTTATACAATTGGAGGTCAGTTTGCGCCCGAGACGAATGGACTGCCTGACCTTTTTTAGTATTGAGTTGTCGATACTGAATTGCACTCTTGTCAGTATTTTTCCCCATCTCACCACCAAGCGCATCCAGTTCTTTGACTAATTGTCCTTTACCAATTCCACCAATCGCCGGATTACACGACATTAAACCAATCGTATCAATATTCATTGTAATTAGCAAAGTAGAGCATCCCATCCTTGCTGAAGCGAGCGATGCTTCAATCCCGGCATGCCCGCCACCAATTACAATCACATCGTATTTTAACATTAAGAACATTTTATTAACAGTAAACCTAAAAGTCAAGTATTCTCAGGGGTCGCACCCCTAAGTTACTTGACAAAAAGAATAAATTTGCTATATTGTCCTTTACACTTAGGGGTGCGACCCCTAAGAGTTTAATATGCCGAGTAAAAATAGTGTTAAGAAGTATGTCGTAAACGGAGTGTATCATATATATAATCGGGGAGTTGAAAAACGAGAAATCTTTTTAGATGAACAAGATTATAGTATCTTTCTCTATTATTTAAAAAGTTATCTTACTCCTCTCAAGGAACAAATAAAACCACCGTCGAGTATTAGATACCTTCGGGATTTTACACTCCCCCAGGAAATTCAACTTATCGCTTATGTCTTAATGCCAACTCATTTTCATCTTATGCTTAAACAGTTTACCGAAAAAGCAATTGTTGAATTTATGAAACGGTTATGCAATGCCTATGTTTCGTATTTCAATAAGAAGTACGAAAGAGTCGGCACACTTTTTCAGAGTCGCTACAAAGCAGTCTTGATTGATAAAGAGAATTATTATTTACATTTAACTCGTTATATTCACTTAAATCCCATAGAACTTTTTAGTAAAGACATCTACAAAAAATTACAAAATTATTCTTATTCAAGTTATCCAGATTATATTGGCAAGAGAAATACTCAATGGATTCACAAACAAGAAATAATAGAATATTTCAAACACAATCAAGATGAACTCGGTTTTTCGACATATCAAGAATTTACCGAAAAATACGCCGAGGAAAGTCGTGAAATCTTAAAAAACATCACAATCGATTAACTGAAACAGGTCCGACCTGTCAGACAGGTCGGACCTGTAAATATCCTTTAAGCACAGGATAGAAAGCTAAGGGGAAAGGGCGTTTGGGTTGGAGTTTAATTTGAGATCCTAATTCGATACAAAATTCGGTTCATAGTTAGATATCTAAACGATTACCTAATTGATTATATATTAGAAAACATAATTGGAATTATAGCAGGGATTCAAAGGGAAAATTATGCAGATGGTAAGTCAGAGATTAAGTACGGGGTCAAGATAGATTATTAGGTAGGTAAAAAAATTATTGACATTTTATTATTTTTTTCTATAATCGAATTCTATGGAAACAATATTTATTATCGCACCAATTTCAGCCATAATTGCATTACTATTTGCATTATTTTTAGCATTAAAAGTAATGAAGAAAAGTGAAGGCACCCCCGCCATGAAACAGGTTGCACATGCAGTTTTAGAAGGCGCTAATGCTTACATAAAACGACAATATCTTGGCGTATCGATATATTTCTTAGTTGTTTTCATTATTCTTTTAATTCTTGCTCTTAACAGAATGCTCTCAATCTATGTTCCATTCGCATTCTTGACTGGCGGATTTTTCTCTGGTCTGTCCGGATTTATTGGAATGTCGGTTGGTGTGCGTGCCAGTGCCCGAACTACCAATGCGGCAAAAGATAGTTTAAATTCTGCTTTGCGCGTTGCCTTCTCATCCGGTATGGTGATGGGTTTAGTCGTAGTCGGGCTTGGACTATTAGATTTGAGTATCTGGTATTATGCCTTAAGTATGGTATATAAAAATCTACCGGTTTTCGAACGAATGGAAAAAATCACCTCGACTATGCTCGGATTTGGAATTGGTGCTTCATCTCAGGCTTTGTTTGCCCGTGTTGGCGGTGGAATATTTACTAAAGCCGCGGATGTTGGTGCAGACTTGGTTGGCAAAGTCGAAGCCGGTATTCCTGAAGATGACCCGCGTAACCCCGCGGTAATTGCTGATAATGTTGGTGATAATGTCGGTGATATTGCTGGAATGGGTGCTGATTTATATGAATCTTATGTTGGCTCGATTGTCGCAACTATGGCGTTAGCGGTTGCCGCAGGATTGAATGTCAAAGGAGTATTATTACCAATGGTCATTGCCGGTATTGGTATGCTCGCATCAATCATTGGCAGTTTCCTGGTGCGGGCTGGTGAAAAAGCTGAACAAAAAGTTTTATTAAAAGCATTACGAATCGGAATATATAGTACCTCGCTAATGGTCGCGGTATTTGGATTTCTAGTAGTATATTTGATATTAGGTAAAGAATTGATTCATATCTATTGGTCAATTATCTCCGGATTATTAGCCGGGGTGATTATTGGATTTTCTACAGAATATTTTACTTCGGATAATTATAAACCAACTCAGAACATCGCTTCGTCGGCTAAAGCATCACCCGCAACCGTGATCATTGAAGGATTATCGGTCGGTATGCTTTCGACCATCATTCCCGTGATAACCGTTGCAATTGCAATTATGACCAGTTTTTATCTTGCCGGCGGCGTGCAAAATCCCGGACTTGGCTTATATGGAATCGGAATATCTGCGGTCGGAATGTTATCAACCCTTGGTATTACTTTAGCAACTGACGCTTATGGACCAGTTGCTGATAATGCTGGTGGCAATGCCCAAATGACTAATCAGGAACCAATTGTTCGGGAACGAACCGATGCTTTAGATTCTTTAGGCAATACCACGGCCGCAACCGGTAAAGGGTTTGCGATCGGCTCGGCGGCGCTTACTGCTTTAGCATTAGTTGCTGCATATCGGGAAGAAGTGCGAATCGTTAGTCACGGCATGAAAACAATCACCGCGACATTGTTAAATCCGCAAACCGTTGCCGGTTTATTTATCGGCGCGATGTTACCATTTGCATTCTGTTCATTCATTATGAAATCAATTGGCAGAACTGCCCAGAAAATTGTTGATGAAGTTCGCCGGCAGTTTAAAGAAATCAAGGGACTCCTTGAAGGAAAAGCCAAAGCCGATTATGCCCGGACCGTTCATATCTGCACGGTTGCTGCTCAAAAAGAAATGATTGCTCCATCCCTGCTTGCTATCACTGCACCGATTATTGTCGGTATTCTACTGGGCATTGAAGCGGTAGCTGGTTTATTAATTGGTGCTCTGGTTTCAGGTTTTGCTTTAGCCATTATGATGGCAAATTCGGGTGGCGCCTGGGACAATGCTAAAAAATATATCGAAAAAGGTTATCTTGGTGGTAAAGGCTCTCCTGCTCACAAAGCAGGTGTAGTTGGCGATACGGTTGGCGACCCGTTAAAAGATGCGGCTGGTCCTTCTTTAAATATTTTACTGAAATTGATGTCAATGGTCTCAATCGTATTCTTAGGTTTCATTCTCCGTTTTACAATCTTTAAATAAATTAGAATAGACAGATACCACAGAGTCACCGAGACACGGAGAAAAGAAGGAGAAGAATCCATGAAAGGAAATTTTAGCCACGCTAGTATAGCGAGGCGAAGCCCATTAACACTAATGGACACTAATTCCAACATAAATTTTTGTGTTTATTAGTGTTCATTAATGACTTTATTAGTTTTTTCTCTGTGCACCTCTGTGCCTTTGTGTCTCTGTGGTATTTTTTGATTTTTGATATTACTTGAATACCCCCCATGAAATATTAAATATTAAATATTAAATATTTATTGTAAGTATTTGATACTCAGTAAATTATTAAAACTAACGGGACAAATTATTTTCCTTGACAAAATTAGATTTTTTGTTATTATCTTAATGTAAGTTATAACATTTAGAAATACAATAATAATTAGTGTAACACAATCCAACGAACAATTCCCGTAAAAATTTTAGCAACAAAGTAAACAATTTTTAAGATTTATTTATGTTAAGTTACAATATTTAGAAGTACTTTAATAATTAGTGTAACGCAATTCTTCGAACAATTCCCGTAAAATGAAAATTATGAAAAGAAGTAAACATTTTGCTTTTGTTATGAATTTACTAAAATATATGAACAACAAATTTAAAAACTATAAGTGTGAAATTGAAGCAAATAGGGGTAATGTCTATCGCGATACAGTATTGGTAAGTAATTTATGTCCTAACCTCACATTACCCCTATCATTTAGTTTAGCTGCGCTTAACCCTGGAGTTTATCAGTTTAACGTTAGAACTCTGTACAATGGTGATATCGTACCAAGCAACGATGAAAAACAAAAGAATTTACTAAAATATATGAACAAGAAATTTAAAAACTATAAGAAGGAGGCATTATATGCCGCGTAATATCTTTAGAAGTATATTTATAATCATACTGATAGCCTTTAGTGCTACTTATGCTCAAACTTTATTGAACGAAGGATTTGAAGGAACCACATTTCCACCTTTAGGATGGATAACCTATGACAATGTTCTCGATTATTGGGTTAATGACCGGAACGGACCACACGTTGCTTCAGGTTGTGCATTTGCCGGTAAATTTGGTGGTAATCCGCATACGCCAAGTGATGCCTGGTTAGTCACACCGCGATTGCAACCTACCGCTGGTCATAACACACTTGAATTCTGGGCTCGGGGATTTAATCGTAATCATTTTGAAAGTTTGCAAGTGTGGATATCACGCGCAGGAACTGATAAAGCAAGTTTTACAACTTCGGGAACCGGTGTACTTGTTGCGGCAATCGGAATGAGAACTTGGGATTACACAAAGTATACATTTTCTTTGGCTTCATACGACAACCAGTTAATTTATGTAGGATTTCAATATGTTGGTGTTAATACTAACCGTCACGGTATTTTTCTTGATGACATTAGTGATAATGGTGGCGGTGGTGTAACTTTACCTTCTATTGATGTTGGTATGTATTCAATCTTAAGACCCGATACTCTGGAATTACCAGGAAATACTTACCCCCAAGCACAAGGAAAGAACTTTGGCTCGGGTTCGGCAAGCTTTTATACGCGATGTGTGATTGAAACGATCACCGGGAATAGAACCGTGAGTTGCGAGTCTGCCTACACAAACAATCTTCAACCAGGACAAACGGGTAATACATCATATAGCAACCCAATAAATCTGAGTGGTGGATTGTATCGAGCAAAATTTACAACTCTTTTAGCCGGTGATATGCAGTCTAATAACAACGAGCAAATCAGAATTTTTAGGGTTATTCCTTCTGGTTATAAAGATGCCGGTGTTTCGGCAATTATTACGCCGATGGGTGAACTCCAATATAATAATGTTTATTATCCGACAATCCAGGTAAGAAATTACAGTGCCCAGGCCGAACGAGTTCCAGCCGTGATACAAATTAAAAATCTACAAACTTCACAAATAGTTTATAACCAAAATATAAACGGTGACTCGCTACAACCACTTACCTCCAAAGTATATATGTTTCCAACACCTTGGACTTCGACCGTTGGGTGGTTTGAAGTCATCGCAAGAACAACACTTGCTAATGACCAAGATTTAACAAATGATACTCTTAAAGCGGGTGCAATATGTGCTGATATTGATGCCGGTGTTTTAGCAATCAATAGTCCTGGACCAGTCGTTGAACCGACCACATCCGTAATCTGCTCGGTTGGTGTAATAAATCGGAGTTGGACTCCCAAAGAGTTTAATGTTACATTGAAAATTGGTAACAATTATACTGAGACAAAACAAGTTTCGCTTGCCGCTGGTTATAACACAACACTTATTTTTGATACACCATGGACTGCTAATCCTGACACATATACTGTCCGGTGCTCGACTTATTTAGCGGGTGATATGAATTCGGCAAATAATGTTAAAGTAAGTTCAGTATTTGTCCCAACCCGTGATATTCAACCGATTGTTTTTATCGCACCCATTGGTGATACAATATATCCGGATATCATTATACCCCGTGTTGTTATTCAAAATAATGGTAATTATCGAGTAATTGCCGCACCGGTAAATTTGAAAATTTACAAATTAATACCTGCCGACTCTTTGGTTTATGATAATACCTGGGATATTAACATCTATGAAGGTAGCAGCAGAATCGCTTATTCTCTAGAGTGGGACCCGGCTCCAGCCGGTGAAGGATATTTCCGCTTCGATGTTACAACTCTAATGAACCCTGACCTTAATATGAGCAACAATTCAATTTCTGAAACCTGTTATATTAAAGCGCGTTTCCGTGATATTGCGGTGACGCAAATTCGTTCTCCCGGTGATACGGTTTGTTCAGTATATCCAATTATCCCCAAAATCAGTGTTTATAACAATGGCAATGTTCCATTAGCATTTGCTCTAATTACTGAGATTAATAAGCAAGGGCAAGTTATTTATACTTGTACAACTTATGTACGAAGTCCGCTTCCTCCACAATATTCTACCTCGGTTTACGCTCGAGCTTGTACTTTATCGGTCAATGGTAGATATGACATACAAAGCTACATTATAGCTGTTGATGATGATTCAACCAATGACAAAATTGACGATAATTTCATAGTCAATTCCGAGATGATTCGCGATGTCGCAACTGCCAGGATTCTTTCTCCAACTCCAGGAGGATCATTTTCACTCGGGTCTTGTAACTTAGGTGCAATGATTACTAATTATGGTAATGTCGCTGCGGATGTTCGCCTTTCTTTCAAAGTTTCAAAAGTTGGTGGTCCTCCAAATTATTACACTTTTGTTCAAGATACACTAATAGAACTTCCAAAGGCCGGTACACCAGGTTATACACAGAACATTGTATCTACGGTTCCTTGGGTAACATTTGCGATGGATACCGGATACTATGTTATTAAGTTTATTGCTGACTATCCTGACCCGAATCAGAGCAATAATGTTAAAGTTTGCACTGTCCGAGTCTATATCCAACCAGAAGTCGGTTGGAAACAACTCGATGCGATTGAATTAACAGTCAAAGATGGCGGTGCATTAACCTGTGTTCCGAATTTCGGTATCTATGCGTTCCCTGGCAATAAATCGAATGCATTCTACTTTTATGACATTGATGCAAATAACTGGTCTCAGAAATTAGAACTTCAACTTGGAGCCAAAACCGTTAGTAAAGGTGCGGCATTGTGTAATGATAGTTCTAATACAATCTATGCGGTTCGAGGAAACAATACACGAGACTTCTGGGCTTATAATTGTTTAACTAATATCTGGACTCCATTAGAAAGTGTTCCTCCAGGACCCGGGTCGAAACCTAAAGCACTAAAAGGTGGCTCAGGATTAGCATATATAAAAGGAGATCCTGATTTCATTTATCTGGTAAAAGGCAGCAATACCGATGAATTCTATGCTTATAATGTACAAACAAACACCTGGGGAATAAAAGCAGATGTTCACCATGGTTACTATGAAAAGAAACCAAACTATGGCACTTGTATTGCAACCGATGGCAGAAATAACATCTACCTCTTAAAATCAAAAGTAAACGAACTTCTGCGATACGATGTTTTAAATAATATATGGGAATTAAAAACGGTTCTCCCTAATAATGCTCCTGGTGTAACAAAACAGACCAAAGTTAAACCTGGTGCTGCTTTGACTTATACTAAAGACCAAAGTAACGTTGAACGACTGTATGCCTTCAAAGGTGGCAATACTATTGAATTCTGGACATATTCAATCGGTCAAAACCAATGGACATATATGAACGAAGATATGCCACTTGCACCAAGTAACAAAAAGATTAACAGCGGTGGTGCTCTTACTACTTATGAAGGTGATCTCTACGCTTTCAAAGGAAATAAAAGAACGGATTTTTATAAATATATTCCTCGAATAACTTATATGGATAGAGTTCTAAGTAACAGCAATGATGCTGTGATGACTGCTCCAACGAGTATTAATATACAAGATGTCAAGATAACGGTTACACCTAATCTAATAAAGGATGTGGCAAGAATCCATTACCAGGTTAACGATTTACAGCCTTTACGAATTAAAATATATAATACAAACGGTATGCTCGTTAGAAATGAACAAAAGACCTTGTCTCGGAAAAATGGTATATTCTCGATTGATATTTCAGAAATCGGTGCTGGTATTTTCTTCCTCCAAATCGAAACCGGAAATAATAAGTTTCTTGAAAAAATCGTAGTACAAAAATAAACCCTTATTCCCTCTCCATATGGGGCAGTCTTAATGACTGCCCCATTTTTATTCCGAAATAAATAAGTCATAAACATTGCTATACTCTAACTAACAATCTTTATTATAGTGTGATTACCAGATATTCCTTTACGACAATAAATCTTCCCTTCATTATAAATCCTCTTCTACAACCTTTCACTTTGACGTCTATGCTAAATCTTCAATTAGATAAGGCAATACAAATCCTATCCCCTAAACGACCTCCTCATCCGCATAATCGCTTGAATTAGGAAAGCAAAAGGTTAAGACTAACCTAACCCCGTTCCTTGGGTTAGGCATGCCCCGGTACTGTATCCTGTTATCAAATTAAATAATAAATTAAGTGTTACTACTAAGTCAAGATGTTAAATAATTACTGCGTGAAATGTTAAATTTGAAATTAGGTATTTTGATACTCCCTTTGACCTAAAAAGGTCTCAATTGACTTGTTGTGTTTATATTCTTTGTTAGTTATTGATAACCTGGTCATATAAATTACGTCGCCTTTATAAAGGACATACTCTATATTTAGGGACGCAGGTTTACGCAAGATAAAGAAAATAATTCACCACAGAAGGCACTGAAAGCACTGAATTTATTTTCTGTGTGTTCTGTGTTTTTAGTGGTTAATCTTTTTTCTTGTGTTAATCTCGTGTTCATCTGTGGTTAA
>Ga0315288_10010065_pt1 | contig 11906 bp, 7 predicted proteins | sample YL17G11_20_MG_FD_203454 | JGI IMG/M metagenome (GOLD analysis project Ga0315288, IMG submission 203454) | Sediment microbial communities from Yellowstone Lake, YNP, Wyoming, USA - YL17G11_20 | ecosystem: Environmental > Aquatic > Freshwater > Lake > Sediment | place: USA: Wyoming | collected... | reverse complement strand
TACACGTGAACTTTAATCCTCTCTGTTCATGCGGCCCGGTCAAGTTCCTTACTTACGACCAGCGCCAGTTTCTCTTTGATATAGGGCGGCTTAGTGCGGTTATTGATATAGGGTCTACCATTAATTTTGGCCGCTAATTCTATCAACTTTTTCTCAAATATGTTTATCTTCGCTGCTCGACACTATTTCAACCATGCATCCGTTATCGTTTTCTTGCCCTACCCGACAGATACTATAAATGGTAGCCTTTTTCATATTCGGATAATCTTTTTGTCATCATACTTTCTAACCTGTTTTTCCCCTCCCCTCTTACAGGTTTTACCTGTAAGGATTAGATTGTTGTGGCGCCTTCCAATCTTGGGGCCGTGAACGTTGATATTGAACCTCCCGAGGCGGCTGTTGTTGTGGGTGTGGCTGTAAACGTTGAGATTGAACCTCCCGAGAGCGTTGTGGGTGTGGCGGTTGTTGTGGGTGTGGTTTCAAACCTTGGACACCCCAAGTTTGTTGCTTCTCCCAATGTCTGCTCTCTTTCCAACTGCTCCAGTTCCTTTGAAGTTGTTGGTGAGGTATTTGTTGGTAATTCCACTGCTGCCCACTCCATTGACGATTCCTGTAGTCATTCCTCCAACCTGAAGGTATCCCCACATGAAAAGATGGAACGCTTTTATAATAGACCCAACCTGAGCTATAGTGTTGAGAGCGATACCAGCCCCCTCTCCACGGACGCCACCACCAACCATCATAGAAAAAGAGGTCCCCGGCTAAATCAGGGACAACGTAGACATTCGTCCCAGGTATTACTATCACATTTGGTGGTGAGGCAAATTTGATTGGCGGCAGCTGTCTTTCACTTGGTATTACATCTTCTTGCTTTCGCCCTATCTCCTCCATATTACCTTCCGCTTCAGTTACCTCTTTGGAGTTATCGGGTTTGTTCTCTACCCATGGTCCTTTATGGGGAGAAAATTTCGTATCGGTGGGAGTGTCAGTGAAATGAACAACTCCATTTTTGTCTGTATAACGATAGACCTGGGGAGCTACCTCACCCGGCAAAGCCCAAAGTATAAATATGAGGCTTAGGACTATACTTATTTTAGTCTTTCTCATCATCGTCGTGGGGCAGGGACAATGAGTTGTCCTCGGTTGTCGCAAGGATGATCCGTACTGATTCTAGCTGGAATTAGAATCCGTTCCTCTTCTGTCATATATTGCTGACGATACATTTCCCAATATTTATCGATGCTTCTTTCATTTGGAAATAATTCTCGTGCTTTTGCCAAATGCCGTTCTCTTTCCATGCAAATATCCACGTAATCATAATCGGTATCCCCATCTGTATCGCCCGCTTGTTCTTGGTTGTTTATTTCTTGATTCGTTTCCTCTCTATTTATTATTCTTTTCTTTGTTTCACTCGTATTTTGCTCACGACTCATTTTTTCCCACTCGTTTATCTTTTTCGTTCTGTCTTTATATTTTTCAGGAATTTGTCCGTAATCATCCATAAAATGCATATTCCCCTTATCGTCTATCCATTTATATGCCTGAGCCCGGAGTGATTGAACCGTCAGTAAGATGAGTGTCAAGGATGCCAGGATGCTGAATATGATTTTCGCGATTTTCATAATGCTCTCGAATTCCCCATAAAATAAAAACCCCACTCTTCTTATCGGAAGAAATGGAGTTTTTCTGAATCTTCAAACCACATAGCCCTCTAAGAATCCCGTTTGGGGAAAGGAAAGGGTATATGTTGACGGGGGAAAATGAAGGCCTTAGTTTAAATTTGGCTGCTATCAAATTTGGGGAAGGGTGTCAATAAGAGAGTAATGACGGGGGTTGTGGGCGTCCTTTGCCCTGCCAGGGGACATAGAGGGACACCCTTAATAGCCCCATTTTTCCGCAAAAAATACTGATTTTCGTTTGAAGTATTGCATCGAGGGGCAGAATTTGAAAAACAAGAGTACAGGAAGAAATTAGAAACTTATTTGAACATTGGCCAACAGATTAAGTTCTAATTTTCACAAATCAATAATCCCTGGGATGTCAATTTTCTCTCGATGCTCCCCTTAAACCTTCCATGGATTGTAACCGCATGGCCAAAGATTTGTTTGTGAGGAAATCGGCATTGTTCAACATGGAAGGCCGTTCTTTTTTCCTCTTGCAACATTTCTTCTATTTTTCTACAATTGGGCCCAGGGTTAAGAAAGAAATCATTATGAAGTTCCATCATCCAAGGAACAGGGGGTGGAGAGATGGCAGATCGCGTGGGGATCCACCAGACGAAATACGAGCCCCGCAGGGTTTTCGATTATTAGGCAGAGATTCCATAGTCCGCAGTCGGGTTTTGCCTATGAGCTGAGATTTTAATTGACATTATTTGGGCATTTTTATATACTTCCCCGCAATTCCTTCCGGACTAAATTATTATTGCGAATATCTAGCGCAAGAGCCGAAAGCTCAGAGGAGTCATGCGCAGAAAGAACCGATGGCAAACTTTCTTACTTGGTTATCTTCCCGGACTGAAGGCGATATTCTCTAAAATTCGTCAGCCTGCCAATATCCCAATTGCCAGTATCCAACAACCGCTCACTTCTGCCTTAGGCCCTATCTCCGGTAGGGTCCGAAGACCTTCTTTTTTACCAGAAATGTGGTTACCGGTCGCTCTCTGGATTTCCCTGGAGTTAATGAACCAGGATTTTTTGTTTTGGGGAAAAGCTGCTTTCTTTTCTGAATAGGAATAAGATTTCTGTTGGTCTGTGGTGAAAAAAGGGCCGTCTGAAATCTCCCCTGATGGGGCTCAGGATGGGGATTTACCCCGTCAGGGAGGAGATGGGAAAGCAGGATATCTCTATGGACGCTTCAATAAAGATCTACCCAATGCAAGAACGGACCATAGGCAAGATATTGGATGACAAAGCCCGGTTAAACCAGGACAAGGTTTTTCTTTTTTATGAAGATCAGAAAATAACTTACCAGCAACTCAATGAACGGGCCAACATCGCTTCTAACGCTTTTTTATATCTGGGGGTAAAAAAGCATGACAAAGTGGCCCTATTGATGGAAAACTGCCCGGAATTTCTTTATACTTGGTTCGGACTGGCCAAAATAGGAGCCTGGACCATTCCCATCAATGTTGCTTTAAAGGGAGAAGGGCTGGCCTATATTATCAACCATTGTGATGCTGAAACGATGGTCATCAGTCTTCCTTTCTTAGAGAACCTAAACTTTATCCGCAAGGACCTCAAGAATATAAAAAAGATCATTGTGGACCCTCAATCGCAACGGGACGGTTTAGAAACCAAAAGGGAAATCATTCTTTGGTCTGATTTTTTTCGAGCCTCCACCGAACCTCCCCCTGTAGAAGTAAAACATGATGACTGGATGATGATTGTTTACACGGCTGGGACCACCGGGTTACCCAAAGGGGTTCTAAAGGCTCAATCCTATTCCTTTACGTCCGGTCATTCGATCGCCTCTTTCGCCCAGGCCACGCCGGAAGATCGATTCTATACCACCCTGCCTCTTTTCCATATTAATGCCCAAAATGTAACCACCTGGGCGGCCATTGCGGCCAATGCCAGCACCGTCCTGGCCAAGAGATTCAGCGCCAGGCAGTTCTGGGACGACATTCGAAAATACCAGGTGACGATCACCTCGTTTCTGGGAGCCATGATTCCCATTCTCGTTAAACAACCGGAAAGGGAGGATGACTCCGAAAACCCATTACGGGTAGGGCTCAGTGCGGGCACGCCAGCCGCCTTCTGGGAACTATTTGAAGGGCGCTTTCAAGTCAAAATTTTAGAATTATACGGGAGTTCCGAAGGGGGGAGTCTCCGAAACTATGAAGGCCAAATAGGCTCTATGGGAAAGCCCATTCCTTCGAATTTGGCCAAAGTGGTGGATGGACAGGACCGGGAGTTATCCGCTTATCAGTCTGGGGAACTGATCTTTAAATTTATAGATCCCCTTATCCAGCTGCCCGAATACTATAAGATGCCCGAGGGGACTGCTGAAAAAACTCGAGGGGGATGGTTACGAACGGGGGATTACGCCTATATGGATGAAGAGGGCTATTTCTATTTTGTGGATCGGAAAAAGGACGCCATCCGTCGCCGGGGTGAAAATATTTCTTCTTACGAGGTTGAAAAAATCATCAACAGCCACCCGGATGTCTTGGAATCTGCCGCCGTAGGGGTGCCCGCCGAAATGGGCGAAGATGAAGTGAAGATATATGTGGTCCGGAAACCCGGCCGTAGCTTGACCCCTGAAGAATTAGTTGCGTATTGCGAGCCCCGAATGGCCTACTTTATGATTCCCAGATATGTTGAGTTCATGGATGCGCTCCCGAAAACTACAACTGAAAAAGTTCTAAAGGCCGCTCTAAAAGAGTCAGGTCTAAATCCAAATACCTGGGATAGAGAGAAGGCCGGCTATAGAGTAAGACGGTAAAAAGGGAACAGAAGGGGTTAAAGATCGGAAACAGATTTTATCATTCAAGGAGGGCGGGATTATGAAAACGAAATGGTTGAGTTTCGGGCTGTCCCTGGTCTTTTTTTTGAGCTTTGCGGTAACGGGTTTTTCTCAGGAAAAGCCGAAGGTTCAAATGCCTAAGGTGGTTATCGTCTCCACCCATTCCGTGGGGTCAATGGCTTACGTGTTTACCTCGGCCATCGCCGAAGCTGTGGAAGCTAAGGTGGGAATAAAGACCAGAGTGCTTCCGTCCGGAACGGATGTTTCTAAAATGATTCCAGTCCGTTCTGGAGAGGCGCACCTGGTCGTCTTTACTACAGGGTCATCATGGGTCGTCACCCGCGGGGCAAGCGACTTTGCAGCGGAGACGTGGGGACCCTACCCGCTGCAAATTGTATGGCGGGGAGGAGACTTATACACGGCTGTCTATACCAGGGGCGATACGGGCATTAAGAAATTCTCGGATTTAAAGGGCAGGAGGGTGGGGATGGTTCCGGGTTATCCTGCGCTCAACAACAACATTAAAGGGGCACTCGCCTATGCCGGGTTAACCCTCAAGGATGTAACGGTGGTTCAATTGCCCAGTCATGGAGCGGCTGGAAAAGCTCTCACAGCAGGAACGATTGATGCGTATGTCTATGGGACCACGGGTGCAGACCCTATGGAAACTGCTTCCACTCCCCATGGCATCTATTGGATCCCTCTGGACCCTAATGACAAAGAGGCTTGTAATCGATTCTTAGAATATGTCCCCTGGGTGGGAATTGGTCCTGTTCTCCGGGCTGCCGGGATGAAACCGGGGGATCCCCCTTTTATTGGCCTGATCTCTCCCTATTGCTATTACGCCCATGAAAACCTGAGCGAGGAGTTGGTTTATCTCTATGCCAAAGGGACCTGGGAGGGCTATGACATATACAAGAACAAGACGGTGGACCTCGCATTTTGGGACCATAAAGCAGCCGTCAACACAACAGGATGCTACTATCCATATCACCGGGGGTATATAAAACTTCTAAAAGAGAAAGGGGTGTGGACCGCCGAGCTTGAGGAACACCAGAAAAAGCAAGTTGCCAATCAGGCTTCCAGGGTGGCCCTGTGGAAGAAATTTCTGGCGGAGGCGGGGGAAAAGAAGGTCAAGGTCGGTAGTGAAGATTTCAAAAACGCGTGGTGGGACAAGCTGAAGGAGGCCGGACTCCTGCTCTAGAGAGTTGCTGAAAAAGGTTCTTTTGGCTGCTCGGGATAAGGGGTTAAGTTTCAAGTTGCGGGTTTGAAGTCTCGAGTTAAAGCTTGGAACTCGAAGCTCAGAACCCGTAACTTGGAAACGTGGTAAGGCTTAAGGGTGCTCCCTCGCGGGCTAGGGCTTTAGCGGGGGAATCGGGCTTATTTTCATTGGGGGGTAGATCCATGCGGGAAGAAGAGGTTAAATTTTCTCGGCACCGGGAATTCAAAGGTTTGGTAAGGTGGATCTGTATAACGGCTTCCATTGTAGCTATGACGGTTGCGATCATGTACAACTTCAACCTTTCTTTCTTCGGTCAGATATTCAGTGGGAACAGTTACCTCTATTTTCTAATCATGTTTTACGTCCCCCTGGTTTTCCTTGCTTTCCCGCAGGGGAAAAAAGCTCCGCGGGATCAAATCCCCTGGTATGACTTCCTGCTGGCAATTTTAACGGCGATCTCCAGTTTCTATTTTCTCACCCACAGCATGGAAATCCTTACCATGGGGTGGGAGATGGAAGCGCCGGTGGAGGCCAGAATATTTTCCCTGATTCTGATCCTGCTGGTATTGGAGGCTGCGCGGCGAACAGCGGGCTTGGTTTTTACGGTGGTCTGCTTATTTTTTGGCTGGTATCCTCTATTCTCCCAGCATATGCCCGGTTTTCTGATGGGCAATGCGCTCTCCTTTTGGAGGACCGTTAGTTATCATGCCATGGGAGATGCGAGCATCGTCGGATTACCGATGGTAGTGGTCGGGAACGTTCTGATCGGGTTCATGATTTTTGCCGTTGCTTTGCAGGCCACAGGAGCGGGACAGTTCTTTCTGGAAATCGCCCTGGCGATTTTTGGAAGTGTCCGGGGGGGAGCCGCCAAGGTGGCGATCGTTTCGAGTGGACTGATGGGCAGCGTAAGTGGGAGTGTCATCGCGAATGTTCTCACAACGGGCTCTTTTACGATACCGGCCATGAAAAAGACGGGCTATCCGCCTTATTATGCCGGAGCCGTGGAGGCCTGTGCCTCCACGGGCGGGGTGCTGATGCCTCCGGTCATGGGGGCTACGGCATTTGTGATGGCTCAAATGTTAGGGATCCCTTACGTCAAGATCATCATCGCCGCTGCGATCCCCTCGATCCTTTATTATTTAGGGTTATTCTTCCAGGTAGATTGTTTTGCCGCCACTCATGGGCTGAAAGGACTTCCCCGGGAAGAGTGTCCTTCCTTACGGAAAGCAATGAAAGAAGGCTGGTTTTATATCATATCCTTCGCTGTCCTCCTTTATATCGCCGTATGGATGTGGCGGGAGGCTCAGGCGCCCTGGATTGCCATGGCCGTGCTCTTTATGCTGAGTTGGATCAGAAAGGAAACCAGGGTAACTCCCAAAGGTTTTTTAAAGTTTGCGGAAGATACCGGCAAATTTATGGCCGAATTGACGGCCATTCTGGCCGCAGTCGGAATGATCATCGGCGGGTTGATGGTTACAGGGGTCGCCCATTCTTTTGCTGCCGAGGTTCTGTCTTTTGCTGGGGGGAATGTTCCTCTCCTGCTCATTCTGGGAGCTGGGACCAGCCTCATCCTGGGAATGGGATTGACCATTACGGCCTGTTATATTTTCCTGGCTTTAGTCATGGCTCCGGCGGTGATTGCGGCGGGTTACGATCCGCTGGCGGTTCACTTGTTTATCATGTATTGGGGGATGATCTCCTTCATCACGCCGCCCGTGGCCCTGGGTTCTTTTGCCGCGGCCTCTTTGGCCGGGGCAAATTTCTTCAAAACGGGATACCAGGCCATGCGTCTGGGCATGGTGATCTACTTTATTCCCTTCTTCTTCGTCCTCAACCCCGCTCTCGTCTGCAAGGGGACTCTCTTTGAAATCCTGTATGCTTCTATTACTTGTGCCATCGGCATCGGCCTGATAGGCAGCGCCTTGGGGGGGTATCTGGTAAAAATGGGAAGGCTGGATGGAATATGGACTCGGTCTTCCCTTTTTATTTCCGGATTTCTCATATCCATGCCGGAATGGATCACGGATATAATCGGGCTGGTTTTAGGTTCCCTAACCATTGTGGTCATGGAACGGAGAAAGAGGAGCTTAAGACGCAAAGAAGCTTTATCCGTTGCTGGTAAGTAGGAAGGGGGAGGAAATTCAGCAGAATAAGAAGCGGAATGAGAAAATGAAAGACTGGAAAAATGAGACGATTCCCAGCATGCTTGCAGAAGCTGTTTCCCGCTGGGGGAAAAGAACGGCTATTATTACGGAAGAAGGGGAGAAGCTTACTTTTCACGAACTTTACGACACCGTCTGTAATCTGGCAATGGGCCTCGATTCCATCGGCGTAAAGAAGGGAGATCATGTAGGCACCCTCATGGGAGGCCGGGCAACCTATATCGTTACCAGCTATGCCCTGATGATGATCGGAGCGGTGGTCGTCCCCATCAATTATAACTTTCAACCTGAGGAAATGGATTTTGTGCTGAATCAATCCGATAGCCAATACCTGATCATGGAAGATGATATCACTAACCTGAACCCCATGGAAAAGATCAAACAGATATCCCCCGAGATCGATGGGCAGGATGGGTCCGATTTAAGCCTGAAAAAATTACCGAACTTGAGAAAGATCATCGTCTCCAGTCTGTGGGGTCGAAAATATCCTGGCACTTATGATTTTCATGAAGTCTTACAAGAGGGCAGCCGGAGGGGTATTTCGCTGGGGGAGAGGTTTCTATCTGAAAGAAAGGGGGATGATCTGGGTTTTATTTTATATACTTCGGGCACGACTTCCTTCCCCAAAGGAGCCATGAGAACCCAGGGCAGCTGCCTGGGGATCGCTTATTACATCACGGTGGCCCCCTTCCGGCTCACGGAGAGGGATGTGGTGTTGGCTTTCTCTCCTTTCTTCCACATCGGGGGCTGTGTGTACACTCTTTTTGGGCCCCATATCTGCGGGAGTACGATCATCCTTATGAAATCCTTCGATCCTGGAAGGGCCCTCGAGCTTATCGAAAAGTACAGAGTTACCCTGATGGGGGGCTTTGAGACCCATTTCCATCGCCTTCTCAAGCATCCCCGGTTTCCCAGTACGGATGTTTCTTCGGTGACCAAGATTCGCTTGGCCACGGGTCCTTATTGGTACGACAAAGTGAGAGGGAACGGATTGGGAAGGGAGGCTATTGCCCATCATTACGGCTTTACGGAGGGAACGGGAGTGATCATGCCCTATGAGGAGACCGATGAGGACATCAGAAGGAATGCCAATGGCCGGCCTTTCCCCGGGGTGGAACTGAAAATCGTGGAGCCCGAGACAGGGAAACGGCTGCCGGTAGGTACACCCGGCGAAATCTGCTTGAAGGGCTGGACTCTGTTCCAGGGGTATTACAAAATGCCTGAATTGACCCGCGATTCGATAGATGGGGAGGGCTATTTCCACACCGGAGATTATGGATGGCTCGACGCCCGAGGATATCTTTATTACCGCGGACGATACAAACAAATGGTGAAGACGGGGGGAGAAAACGTTTCCCAGAGGGAGGTTGAAGTCTTTCTGGAAGGGCATCCGGACATTCAAGCTGTCCAGGTGATCGGATTGCCCGACGAGGAGTGGGGCGAGTTGGTTACCGCGGTAGTCCAGACCCAATCCGGGCAAGCCTTGTCTTTAGAGCAGGTGAAACAATATGGCAGAGGCAAACTAGCAGGATTCAAGATTCCTAAAAGAGTCCTGATCATCCAAGAACAGGAGTGGCCGGTTACTCGGGTGGGAAAAGTGGATAAGATCCAGCTGCGCCGGTGGGCCATGGAGAAGCTCGGGATCAACTCTACTTTTCTTCTTGCCCTCTCTTTCGTATTTTACTAAAATGCAGCCCAGATGGTCGGGATAACCGATTTGAGTATCCTTTAAACTATAGAAGAGGGGGTGGAGAGATGGCAGATCGCGTGGGGATCGTGGGGATCTACCAGACGAAATACGAGCCCCGGAAAATCTTCGAGAGTTATCCCGAGATGGCTTTCGAGGTCAGCAGTAAGGTCTTGGAAGAAAACGGATTGGCCCTCGAGGACATGGACCAGATCATCACCAACTCCCAGGATTTTTGGGACGGGCGGACCATTTCCAACCGCACGGTGAGCGAGGCCTGCGGCTCCGTTCTGCGGTCCGAATCCAAGGTGGCTATGGATGGGACCTTTGCCGTCTTTTATGCGGCCATGCGCATTCTCTCCGGGTGCTACGACTCCTGTCTCCTCGTGTCTCACTGCAAGATGTCCGAGGGGTCGGCGCATGTAATCAACAATGCCATGTTTGACCCGCTTTACCAGAGGATCTTGGGATTCGATGAACTGTCCACCTGCGCCCTGCAGGCCAAGCGGTACATGCATAAATACGGGATCACCGAAGAACAATGCGCCCGGGTCTCGGTGAAGAACCTGCAAAACGGGAAAAGGAATCCTTATCCTCATCGGGCGATGGAGGTGACCGTCGGCCAGGTGATGAGTTCGCGGATGTTGGCGAATCCGATCAAGGAGCTGGATGCCTATCCGATTACCGACGGCGCCTGCGCCATGATCTTGGCCGTTGAAGACAAGGCAAGGACATGGGCCCGCAACCCGGTCTGGATCGCGGGAATCGCCAGCCGGCTGGATTCTTTCTACCTCGGGGACCGCGACCTGGCTGAGGTGGCTTCTTTAAAGGCAGCGGCCAAAAAGGCTTACCAGATGGCCGGAATTACGAATCCCCGGAAGGAGATCGACCTGGTAGAGCTTTCAGACTACTACTCTTACCAGGAGCTCCTCTGGCTCGAGGGCATGGGTTTTTGCAAGCGGGGCGAAGGAGGAAAGATGGTTGAAAAAGGGGTCACGGCCATGGACGGTGAGCTGCCGGTGAATCCTTCAGGAGGGATATTGTCGGGTAATCCGGTTACCGTAGCCGGAGCGGTCCGCGTGGCCGAGGCGGCGCTGCAACTCATGGCCCAGGCCGGCAAGCGGCAGGTGGATGGGGTGAAGCGGGCCTTGGCGCAGGGGCACTGCGGGCCCTGCGGGCAAGGGCAGTGCGTGGTCATTCTGGAAAAGGGGGTGTGAGGGCCATGGCCAGGAGATCAAAAAGAAACGTGGCCATTGTTGCCACGGGGCAGACGGACCATCGGTCCAAACGCCCGGATGTGAATATTGTGGAGATGATTAATGAAGCGGTGCGCCGCTGCCTGGATGACGCCCACATGACCATGGAGGATATCGATGGCGTGGTCATCGGAAATATGGAGCATTTCGAAGGGGTCTTCTTCACGGAGATGTGGTCCGTGGACGGCGCCGGCTCTTTCCTCAAGCACGGGATGAAGATTACTACGGGGGGAACCACCGGGAGCTCCCTGGCTCTTGCCGGGTACTACCACGTGGCTTCCGGGCTCTTCGACACGGTCATGACCATCGGCTGGGAAAAGCAATCCGAGGGGGAGACTACGGCCGGCTTGATTTTCCAGGCGGATCCCCTCTGGGAGCGGGCAACCATGTCCGGGGCCATTGGCTCTTTCGCCGCCTCGGCCTCGGCTTATATGCACAAATACGGGATCACCGAAGAACAGGCCGCCAAAGTGGCGGTGAAGAACCGTAAGAATGCCTTGAATAATCCTCATGCCCATCTCAAACTGGACCTCACCGTAGAGCAGGTCCTGAAGTCCAAGATGCTAGCCTATCCCATCAAGATGCTGGATATGTGCCCGACTTCGGACGGAGCCTGCGCCATGATCTTTGCCTCGGAAGAGAGAGCGAAGAAGATTTGCCCAAACCCCGCCTGGGTCATTGCCGGAGTGACCCGTCACGATCAGCCTTTTGGGGGCGATCTGGAGATGGTCGTGAATCTCAGGACTCTGAGGTCGGCCACGGAGGAGGCCTATAAGATTGCCGGCATAAAAGACCCCCTGAGGGATTTTGACGTTGCTGAGCTGTACGAACCCTGCACCTTTGCCGAGCTTTCCTGGTATGAAGCGGCAGGTTTCTGCGGCCCCGGAGAGGGAGGAAAGCTGATGGACTCGGGGGCGACCTACATGGATGGAGAGCTACCGGTCAATCCCTCCGGTGGAGTTCTGTCCACGAACTGCATCGGGGCTACGGCCATGATTCGCGTGGCCGAGGCTGCCATCCAGGTGATGGGCAAAGGGGGCAAACGGCAGGTACCCAATGTAAACCGGGCCATGGCCACAGGCTTCGGCGGAAGCTGGTGGTCGGATGTAATG
>Ga0315288_10010061_pt1 | contig 11908 bp, 12 predicted proteins | sample YL17G11_20_MG_FD_203454 | JGI IMG/M metagenome (GOLD analysis project Ga0315288, IMG submission 203454) | Sediment microbial communities from Yellowstone Lake, YNP, Wyoming, USA - YL17G11_20 | ecosystem: Environmental > Aquatic > Freshwater > Lake > Sediment | place: USA: Wyoming | collected... | reverse complement strand
GGCTCCACGTCGGGCGTGGTCTGGAGCAGGGCCAACTTATCGGGCGTCAGGATGATGTCCACGACCTTGTTCGTCTGGACACCCCGGCCCAGCAGCTTGACGGCCCCGGCCATAGGACTGGCGACCAGGACCTCCACCGGCTCCGGGAAGAGCGGGCCGCGGAGGATCCTGTGGGGTTTGAGTTGGTCTGCGGTCATGCCAAACACCCCGCGAAGGCGTTCACCCTACTCGGCAAGTGCGAGCGATAGCACGCAAAAACAACCGATCAACGGTCGGCCACCACCTGCTCGCCGGGCGCGTGCGACCCAGACCAGAACCGGCCCTTGGCAGTGCTGTCCAAGAGGACCATTGCCAACCGCCAGAACGCTCTGAAGTCCACCGGGCCGCGCACCCGGGCCGGCAAGCTCGCCGCCGCCAGCAACAGCCTCGGGCACGGCATCTTCGGCCTTTGCCCGGTGATCCGGCCGCTGGAGTTCCATCCAGCCTTGCGCCCTTGGGAATGCTGGAGAGGACCCTCGCGGAACCGAACACACCGGGAACTCAGACTCGGGGCTTGTCCGCCAGCACGAGGGCTGAAGGGGCAGGCACATCCAGGAGCCGCGGATTCCTGTATCCGGCTTCGTGCAGCCACGCGCTCATCTCCTCAAAGGTGTAGGTGTCGCCCGCTTCGGTGTTCACCAGCATGTTCACGGCAAAGATCAGTGGCTGCGGCGGCCCGGTGCGGCCTTGATCGGGCACAAACTCTTGAACGGCCAGCGTGCCGCCTGGGGCCAGTGCCGCGAAGGTCTTCTGGAGCAGGCGACGGCAGCGGTCGGGTCCTTCGCTGTGCAGGATATGCCCCAACACGGCGACCTGATGGCCTTCGCCAAAGTCGGCTTCAAAGAGATCGCCGGCCACGGTGGTCAGACGGTCGGCGACCCCGTGCCGGGCGGCGACCTTCCGCGTCACCTCGAGCACAGGCGGCCAGTCCACGGCGCGGAGGCGCACGTACGAGGATTGTTTGGCCAACGCGATCCCCCACACACCCGAACCAGCCCCAATGTCGAGCACACTCACCGGGGCTGTGGCTTTCGGAATGCCCAGGTGCTGGCCCAGCGCGTGGGCCGCAGGGTAGCTGCCGGGGAACAGCGACTCGACGAACCGGGCGAAATACTCGCCCCCATCGAGTTCGCGGTTGGTCCGGGCGACCGGTTTGCCGGTGCGGACCACTTCCGCCAAGTGCTGCCACTGGGGCAGAAGCTGCTCCGTGTGGTGCTGGAAGAACTGGCCGCGATAATCCGGCTTGGACGAAACCAGGAAGGTGGCGCTCTCCGGCGTCAGCGCGTAACCACCCTTGACGCGCGCAAGCAGTTTCAGTCCCACCAAGGCGTTCAGGATCGCCGTGAGGCCGCGGACCGAGGTTCCGGTTTCAGCGACGAGCTGCGCGAGGGGGCGGGGGCCTCGGTCGAGGAGGTCAAACACGCCATGCCGAAGCGCAGCCGCGATGATGAGGATGGGTGCGTATCCCCAGGCAAACTGCATGAGGCGCTCCGGAGTCAAAGGCTCGGCTGCATTGGTCGTCATTTCCCACGAACCCTACGCGGGTTTTGTCCTGGACGGAAGCCGCGGGAACTTCCGCAGCCCTGGCCGACCCAACAGCCGCCAGGAGTTGACTCCGTCCGTATCGCGGAGCAGCATCGAAGCTGCGCACAATGACACGCGTCCACCAGCGGGTCGTTTCGTCCGGCCCGGCCCCTTCCGGCGGTCGCGGCCAGTCACCGGACGATCTCTTCATCGCGGCCAGGCGGGTTGAGTGCGTCGGCGAACGCCGCAGGCGCTGCCTCGATTCAAGGTCAGCCCGGCGACATGCTGCTTCCCGCCACGATGATTGAGCTTACGACGATGCAGATCGTCCTGCTCCTGGCTGCGGTCAGCGGCGTGGCCTTCCTGTACTCGTCCGTGGGCCACGGCGGCGCGACGGGTTACCTCGCGGTATCGGCCCTACTCGGCATCACTCCGACCGTTGCCCGACCGGGAGCGCTCTGGATGAACTGCGTGGTCGCCTCCATCGCGTTCTGGCGGTTCCAGGGAGCGGGCTTTTTCGACTTTCGGGTGTTCGGCGCGTTGGCCGCCGCGTCCGTTCCGTTCGCCTGGGGCGGCAGCCGTCTCCACCTGGAGGGCCGCACCTATGCCGTGGTGCTCGGCTGCACGCTCTGGGTGGCGGGCTGGTTGCTGGGCTGGGGACGGCGTGAGGTGGCCGACGCGGACACCCGGCCGCTGGCACTGCCGGCTGCGTTCACGGCGGGCGCTGCGATCGGCTTGCTCGCGGGCCTGACGGGCATTGGCGGCGGCGTTTTTCTCACGCCGCTGCTCATCCTTCTGCGATGGACCTCCGCCAGGACCGCCGCCGGCATCTCCGCGTTGTTCATCGTGGTGAACTCCGTCGCCGGTCTCATCGGCTTGGGGGCGAAGCCGTTGCTCGCCCCGTCCGCGCTGATCGCCGCACCCTTATTGGGGGTGGCGGGCGCGTTGGCCGGAACCCACTTCGGCGTGAAGCGATGGAGCGCGCCCACGTTTCGTCGCGTGCTGGCTGTGGTGCTGTGGATCGCCGGGGGCAAGCTGCTGCTCACGGGCCGATGAAGTTGACATGCGCGTGCTGTTCTTCGCCCATTTGAAAGGCCTGACCGGCTGTGCGGAAATCCGGTTGCAGATCGGCGTGCCGGCAAGCGCCAATGACGTCTGGCGGGAGCTCCTGACGCTCCATCCAGAACTGGCGCCCGTGCGCGCTTCCGTGCGGCTGGCCCGGAACCTGGAATACGCCGGATCGGACGAGCAGTTCACGGACGCCGACGAGGTGGCGTTGATTCCTCCCGTTTCGGGGGGTTGAGATGGACATCGACATCCAACTCATGCGCGGGCGAATTCCCGAACCGCTGCCGATCCCGGCGACCGGCGCGGGCACTGCGGGCGCCTGGGTCGAATTCCGCGGCGTGGTGCGCGGCGAGGAGAATGGTCTGCCGATCGCCGCGCTCGAATACGAAGCCTATGAGGAGATGGCCGTGCGCGAGATGCGCCGCATCGTCGAGGACCTGGGACGCGAATGCCCTTGCCTTGCCGTGCGCGTCCGACATCGCCTCGGGGTGGTCCCCGTCGGCGAGGCCGCCCTCAGCGTCGGCGTGGCGGGCCGACATCGGAACGAGGCCTTTGCGCTTCTCACGAAATTCATGGACCGCCTCAAGCGGGATGTGCCGATCTGGAAACCGCGGGCGTTGGCCCTGGCCAATCCTCTTGGCGGGGTGCGGCCACCCTCGGCCCCCGGCGTGGAGCAGGTGCTCGCCCGGGTCCGGGCCGGCTGCCGCCCGTTCGAGGCGGAACGTGTGGCGCTCCGCGACGCGGCCGGACGCGTGTTGCGTGAAGTCGTCTGCGCGCCAGAGGATCAACCGCCCTTCGACCGGTCCGCGGTGGATGGCTTCGCGGTCCGCCTGGACGATCCGGCGGACGAATTCAGCATCGTGGATGACATCCGCGCCGGCGATTGGAGGCCGCGCCGGCTTCAACCCGGCACGGCCGTGCGCATCGCGACGGGCGGCGCGCTGCCGTGCAACGGTCTGCAGGTCGTGGTGAAAGAAGAGGTGCAGTTGGCTGGCGCGAGAGTGCGCCTGCTTCGTCGCGACTCGTCCCGGAACATTCGCTCTCGTGGCGAGGAGGCGCGGGCGGGCCAGGTGCTCATCGAGCCCGGCACCGTGCTCTGGCCCGGCAGTCTCGCGTTGCTCGCCAGCCTTGGCCAGGTCCAGCCGCTCGTCACCCGCCGGCCGCGTGTGCTCCACGTTGCGACGGGCGACGAGATCGTACCGCCCGAGCAAGCACCTCAGCAGGGACAGATTCGCGACTCCAACTCAACCCTGGTTCGGGCCTTCCTCGGGTCGTTCGACGTCGAGCCCGCGCAGCTTCGCGTGGCGGATGACCGTGCCCAAGCCAAGGCGGCCATGGGGGATCGGCCGCAGGCCGTGGACCTGCTCCTGGTGTCCGGTGGTGCGAGCGTGGGCGAGCACGACTTCACCGGTGTGCTGCTCGAGGAATCGGGCTTCCGTATCGATTTTCGCCGGACCAACACGCGCCCCGGCAAACCGCTGATCTTCGCCACGCGTGAGGACGGCGCGCTCGCGTTTGGTCTGCCGGGAAATCCGCTCGCTCACTTCGTGTGCCTCAACCTGTTCGTGCGCGCGGCGCTGGAAAAACTCGCCGGCTTGCCCGAGCGCAACTTCTTCTCGACGGCGGTGCTGGCTGCCGAAGTGCGGTCCGACGGTGACTCGCGCGAAACTCTTTGGCCGGCGCGCGTAAAACAGGCGGGCGGATGCGCAGAAGCCACCCCTTTGCCCTGGTGCAGCTCTGCTGACCTGACCGCCTTGGCCGCCGCGAACGCACTGCTCCACCTCCCGGCAGCGTGCCAACTGCTTTCGGCTGGCGCGGAGGTGGCGTTTGCCTCGACTTCACCCCCGGCATGAGCCGCAAGGCCACCCAGCCAGCGATCTGGTCGCACCTCGACGAGCGTGGCGCAGCGCGAATGGTGGGCGTGGGCCACAAGCCGGTCCAGCAGCGACGGGCAGTCGCCGTCGGCCAGTTAATCTGCCGGCGCGCGACGATCGCGGCGCTGAAGGCGAAGGCGCTTCCGAAAGGCGACGTGCTGACGGTGGCGCAGATCGCAGGAATTCAAGCGGTGAAGCGATGCGCGGATTTGATCCCGCTTTGCCACCCGCTGCCGCTGGATCATATCGAAGTCCACTTTCGTGCGCGGGCGAATCGCATCGACGTCCGCTGCGAGGTTGAGACCTGCGCGAAGACGGGAGTAGAGATGGAGGCACTGGCCGGTGTCAGCGTGGCCGCGCTCGCACTCTACGATATGTGCAAGGCGGTGGACCGCACCATGCGGATCGAGGGCATCCGGGTCGTGGAGAAGAGGAAGCGATGAAGATCGGCCGCATCACCGTCAGTGACCGTGCGAGCGCAGGCGTTTACCCGGACCGCAGCGGGCCGGAAATCGAGCGGATCCTGCGCGCGCTGTTTGGCGCGGAAGCGCGCTTTGTCGCCGCCCTCGTGCCGGACAGGGTGGAACTGATTTCCGCGAAGCTCCGCGAGTTCGCCGATTGCGAGCAATGCGATTTGATCGTGACGACGGGCGGCACGGGCATTTCCGCGCGCGACGTGACACCCGAGGCGACGCGCGCAACCCTGGAGAAGGAGCTCCCCGGATTCGGCGAAGCCCTGCGGAGAGGGTCGTTCGCCAAGGTGCGGACGGCGATCCTGTCCCGCGCGACGGCGGGCACGCGGGGCCGTTCGCTGATTGTGAACCTGCCCGGTAAACCAGGCGCCGTCCGCGAGTGCCTGGAGATCCTTGAGCCGGCGATCCGCGAGGGCGTGGCGCACTTGCGGGGAGACGATCCCCATGCGACCAGGTAGTTCCATGGACCTGTTTGGCCGCCGGGTGGACTACCTCCGCATCTCGGTGACGGACCGCTGCAATGAGCGGTGCCTCTACTGCATGCCGGACGGTTACCGGGGGTGGGAGCGCAAGCCAGACCACCTGAGCGTCGAGGAGATCGTGCGCGTGGTGCGGGTCGCGGCCGGGATGGGCGTTCGCTACTTCCGGCTCACCGGCGGCGAGCCGCTCGTGCGGGCCGACACGCTGGAGATGGTGCGCGCGCTGGCGGTGGTCCCGGGCGTGGCGTGCCTGGGACTCTCGACCAACGGCAGGCGCCTGGCCGCGCGGGCCCAGGCGCTGCGCCGCGCCGGTTTGCGCACCGTGAACATCAGTCTCGACGCGCTGGACCCGCAGGTTTACCGACGGATCACCGGTGCCGCCCTGGAACCCGTGCTCGACGGCATCCGTGCCGCCGTCGCTGCCGGCTTTGAACGCGTCAAACTGAATTGCGGCCTCATGCGTGGCGTGAACGAATCGGAGATCTGGCCGCTGGTGTTGTTTGCCGCCGAGCACGGCCTGCCCCTGCGTCTGATCGAGTTGATGCCCGTCACCAGCACTGAGGTGCTGACCGAGAGGAACTTCCTGCCCTTGGGACAAGCCCTGGAATTGCTGCGGCAGCGCGACGAACTGGTTCCGCAGCCGGAGCCACACCTGGGTTGGGGGCCGGCGGAGTACTACCGCCTGAAGCACACGGGCGCCTGGGTGGGCTTCATCGGCGCGATGACACGTCCGCGCTTCTGTGACGCGTGCAACAAGATGCGCCTCACGGCCGACGGTAAAGTGCGCCCCTGCCTGGGCGACCACGCCGAGGTGGACCTGCGCAGCGCGCTGCGGTCGGCGTCCGGGGACGAGGCCGTGCGCGAACGGCTGCGGCAAGCGCTGCAGGGCAAGCCCCGGCGGCATGCCTTTGAGAACCATTACCAGCCGGGCCGCCCGATGACGGCCATCGGCGGCTGATCGCGAAAGAACCAATCCTATGGACGAAACCTTCCATCTCACCCTCAACGGTCAGCCGCACACGGTGGCCACCGACCCCCAGCGGCCGTTGCTCCAGGTGCTGCGCGAAGACTTGAAAGTGACCGGCCCCAAACCCGGCTGCGGCGAAGGCCAGTGCGGCGCCTGCACCGTGTTGATCGACGGAAAGCGACAGCACTCGTGTATCCTGCCGATCAAGGATGCCGCCGGCAAAGCCATCACGACCCTCGAAGGCCTGAGCGCAGGCGGCAAGTTGCATCCGGTGCAGGAGGCGTTTCTGGCGGAGGGCGCGATGCAATGCGGCTTTTGCACCCCGGGCATGATCGTCTCGACCGTCGCGCTCCTCAACGAGGTGCCCAAGCCGACCGACGCGGACATTCTTTCCTGGATGAACCCCCACATCTGCCGGTGCTGTGGCTATCCGAGAATCCTCAAAGCCGTGCATCGCGCCGTGTCCGAAGCGAAGAGGTGACGCGTGAAAACCAACACAGAAAACCAGGAGATGCCGACCGTGCCCGTCGAGGAAACGGTTGACAGCGTGGAGTTCGATTTCGCAATGAACCGGCGCCGCTTCGTGCAGGTGCTCGGCGCGGGCTTGGTCATCGCGGTGAGCGGTGGACCCGCCTGGGCGCAAGACCGCGGCGGACGGGGCAGCCGTGGCGGCAGCCCTCGTGCCGTCGCCGCGCGAATCCACATCGCCAACAACGGCACGATCACCGTGCTCACCGGCAAGGTGGAGATGGGCCAGGGCGCGCGCACGGAACTCACCCAAGCCGCCGCTGAGGAACTGCGGGTGGCCGTCGGCCAGGTGCAAATGGTCATGGGCGACACCAGCCTCGTCCCGGACGACGGCGTGACGGCCGGCAGCCGGACAACGCCTTCCACGGTGCCCGCGGTGCGCCAGGGGGCCGCCGCGGCTCGTAACCTTCTCCTGGACCTGGCCGCCGGGAAATGGAACGTCGAGCGCGGCACGTTGGAAGTACGCGATGGGCGCATCACGCACGCCGCCAGCCAGCGCACGCTCACCTACGCGGACCTGGCACGGAGCGGCGAAGCCGCTGAGGTATTCAAACAGAGCGTTCCTGGCGACGTCACCCTCACCGCCGTGGAAGAATGGCGTGTCATGGGCACCTCGGTTCCCCGCTCGAACCGGCGTGACCTTGTCACCGGCGCGCACCAGTATCCTTCCGACCTCACCCGGCCCGGGTTGCTCTACGGCAAGGTGCTCCGTGCCCCATCGTACGGCGCAAAGCTCCTCTCCGTGGACCTCAGCTCGGCCAGGGCGATGAAGGACGTCGTCACCGTGCAGGATGGCACCTTCGTGGGGGTGGCGGCCCCGACGACCTTCCTCGCCGAGCGGGCTTTGCGGGCGGTTGCGGAAACGGCAAAGTGGGAGTCGGCTCCCCATCCATCCAGCCGGGAGGTCTTCGACCACCTGCGGCGGGGAGCGCAAGGCGGCGTCCCGGAGAATCCGTATTCCGAGGAACTCGCCCGGGCGGCGCGGAAGCTCCAGGCCACCTACCACGTGGCCTATGTTCAACACGCGCCGATGGAGACCCGCGTCGCCCTTGCGGAATGGAGCGAGGGCAAGCTGACGGTGTGGACCGGCACCCAGAATCCGTTCGGCTATCATGACGAACTCGTCCGCGCCTTCCGCCTGCCCAACGAAAACGTGCGCGTCAGGGTGCCCGATTTTGGGGGCGGCTTTGGCGGCAAGCACACCGGCGAGGCCGCAATTGAAGCCGCGCGGCTCGCCCAGGCCGCCGGCAAGCCGGTGTTGCTGCGCTGGACCCGCGAAGAGGAATTCACCTGGGCCTACTTCCGTCCCGCGGCCGTGATCGACGTCGAAGCCAGCCTCGACCCAAACGGCAGGCTGACTTCGTGGCATTTCATCAACATCAACTCCGGCGGTGCGGCGGTGGACACGCCCTATCGCGCGGGCAAGGCGTCCAGCCGCTTCGTGGGTTCGAACCCGCCGCTGCGCCAGGGTTCCTATCGCGCCTTGGCCGCCACGGCGAACAACTTCGCACGCGAGTGCTTCATGGACGAACTCGCCGCCGCCGCGGGCGCCGATCCGCTCGATTTCCGTCTCGCCCACCTCGACAACGCCCGCCTGCGCGCCGTGCTCGAGGAGGCCGCGAAGCGTTTCAACTGGCGTGAGCGCATCACGCAGAAGCAGCCCGGCGTCGGCGTCGGCCTGGCCTGCGGCACCGAAAAGGGCTCTTATGTCGCTGGCTGCGTGGAGATCGCGATTGACCGGACCCAGAACCAGATCAGCGTGCGGCGCGTGTGTGAGGTGTTCGAGTGCGGGGCAGCAGTGAATCCGGACAATCTGCTGGCCCAGGTGCAAGGCTGCATCATCATGGGCCTGGGGCCCGCGCTGCGCGAGGAAATGCGCTTCGCCGATGGCGAAATGCGGAACGCCGCGTTCAGCACGTATCCGGTGCCGCGCTTCTCGGACGTGCCGGAGCTCGACCTCCACCTTCTGAACCGGCCCGATCTGCCCAGCGTGGGCGGCGGTGAAACGCCAATCATCGCCATCGCACCGGCCATCGCCAACGCGGTGTTCCATGCCTCCGGACGGCGCATCCGCAGCATGCCCATCCGTCTGCAGACCGGGCAGGACGCTTGACGCCCGCCGCCATGACACGCCGAACGGAACCGGACGATTGGGCCGCCACCGTCCTGGCCTTCATCGAAGCGGGTCGTCCCTTTGCCGTGGTCACGGTTCTCCAGGCCGACGATTCCACGCCCGTCAAGGCCGGGGCCAAAGCGGTCATCGAGGCCGATGGGACCATTCATGGCACGGTCGGTGGCGGTGCGGTGGAAGCCGAGGCGCAACGGCGCGCGAAGTTGGCGGTGCAATCGGGAAGTCCGCTCCTGTTCGAGGTTGCGCTGCGCGGCCCGGGCGGAGATGACGCCCGGCCGATCTGCGGCGGATCGATGCGCTTGCTCGTCGATCCCACCGCGGCCGCCAGCCGCGCCGAGTATCACCGCGCCGCGGACGCGCTCGCCGGACGTCAGAGCGGCCTCTGGCTCACGACCCTGCGACATCAGGACAGCCTGGCGGTGGAGTCGCATTATGTCGCGGAACGGGATGTGGTTTCAGTGGGTGGCTTCATTGGTACGGACGCGCTCCGTTCTTGTCTCGCCGAGGAAACGACCGGACGGTTTGCCGCGCCTGCCTCACCCGGGAGCGAGCGCGTCGAGGTCCTGGTGGAACCGCTGATTCCCAAACCCGTGCTGCTGGTGGTCGGCGCCGGGCATGTGGGACAAGCGGTGGCGGCTCAGGGCAGTTTGCTGGGGTTCGAAATCGTCGTGATCGACGATCGGCCCGAGTTTGCCGATCCCACGCTCTTTCCGCCGGGCGTGAACATTCGCTGCGGCGAAGTCGCGCGAGAACTCGTGGCGTTCCCAGTTCACGATGACACCTTCATCGTTCTCGTCACGCGTGGCCACCAACACGATGCGGCGGCGCTGCAGGCCTGCATCCGGCGGCCGGCGGCCTACCTCGGCATGATCGGAAGCCGTCGCAAGGTGCCGCTGATGCGCCAGCGGTTCATTGAGGCGGGCTGGGCCACAGCGGCGGAATTCGACGGCGTTTACGCGCCGATCGGCTTGGATCTCGGCGCCGTCACGGTGGCAGAAATCGCCGCCAGCATCGTCGCCCAAATCGTCGCCGTGCGCCGGAAAGGGACGGCGCCGCGAATGCCGTTGACGTGAGCCTGCCATGATCTGCGCCATCGTACTGGCGGCCGGGCGCTCCCGACGGATGGGTGCGCAGAAGCTGGTCCTGCCCTTTGCCGGCTCGACCGTCGTGGCTCGCGTGGTCGATGCGTTCCTCGGTGCTTCGGTGGACACAGTCGTCGTCGTGATCCGGGCGGATGACACGCAAATCCGCGCCGCGCTGGCCGGTCGTCGCTTGGTCTTCGTCGAAAACCCCGACGGGACGGGCGACATGTTGAGCTCGGTGCGCTGCGGACTGCGGGCACTTCCCTCCGCGGCGGAGACGGTCGTGGTTGCGCCCGGCGACCAACCGTCGCTCGAGCCGGGTTTGATCCGCCAAATGCTTTCCGCTTTCCGGGCCTGCGGTCGTGGCATCCTGGTCCCGGTCCACCAGGGGCGGCGCGGTCATCCGCTGGTGTTCGGCGCGCGGTTTCGGGAGGAGCTGCTGACCTCACACGAGGGAACCGGTTTGCGCGGTCTGCTGCAAAGCCACCCCGCGGAAATCATCGAATGGCCGACCCCCGAAGCGGCCGTGCTGGAAGACCTGGACACGCCCAAAGACTATCAGCGACTGGTGCGACAGTCGTGAGGCAGCGTCGTGGCGATGTCGAGGCAACACGCGACTTCGCAGTACCGCCATTCCTATTACTTGCTCAACCGATAGAAGCGACTGGCGGCGGTGGGCTGAACCGTCACCTCCAGGTGTGCCCCGTCGTCAACCGGAGGCGTGCCCACTGGCTGCCACAGGCCACCCGGACCAAGATCGTCGGCAAATTCAAGGTGGAACCCGGATGACGTACTCGGCCACGAAATGACGACATCCGGGCCACTCCGGCCGATGCGCAACAGCGGCGACGCTGTGGACGCGATCGTGGTCACGGTGTCCGGCGAGGCAGGGGTTGTCTCCGCATTCCCGACCTGATCGGTCGCGGTGCTGTAGAAGGCGTAGGAGTGACCTGGTTCACCGGCGAAAAGGGCACTGGTAACCGTTGTGCCGGCTTTCCACAAAGAGAGAGGGCCACCATCTCGTCTGACGTAAACGTCGAAGCTCGCGATCCCGGATCCTCCGGCATCATCCTGACCGCTCCAGGACACCACAAATTGCACCTCGCTCACCGTGGGAGGCAACGGGTTCACCTGGCTCGTCGGTTGGCCAGAGTCGATTGTGTTGAAAACGCTCGGCGTGCTCATGGGGGCCGGCGGAATCCCCACCTCAAAATCGATGGTGGCGACGTTCGTGATCACGGTCCCGGTTGCCAAGCCGGATTTCGGCCTCACGCTGTATGAAACCCATCCCCGGCCAGCTGGGTCGATGGTGTCCGTGTTGGGAGGCAGAAAGTCGGCCAATTCCGTTGGAGCGTCCGGATTCGAGCCTGCAAAGTACCAACTGGCAAGATCGCCGCTAAGCTGGCATTCGATGGTCACGATCGCTTCCACCTCTGGACGAAGGTCCACGTTGGTGCTCCAGGACTGGCTGTTCTCCGGTGCTTCCAACCGGCGTGCACCGATCTGGATCGCCCCAAACCGGAACGTGGAGAGGTCCCACTCAGGGCTCAACATGTCGGTGATTGACATGTTCTGGACTGCTGCGGTGGCGGCCGAGAGATTCTCGAAGAGCACCATGTAGCCGTGGGGATGATCGGCCGCGAAGTAGTGCTTCGGCTCGCCAAGCGGGACGTCCGGGGCGTCGTAACCCGCCGGGCCTACCTTTTCGTTCGGATCGATGCTCGTCGCTGGGCACACACGAAG
>Ga0315288_10010060_pt1 | contig 11909 bp, 26 predicted proteins | sample YL17G11_20_MG_FD_203454 | JGI IMG/M metagenome (GOLD analysis project Ga0315288, IMG submission 203454) | Sediment microbial communities from Yellowstone Lake, YNP, Wyoming, USA - YL17G11_20 | ecosystem: Environmental > Aquatic > Freshwater > Lake > Sediment | place: USA: Wyoming | collected... | reverse complement strand
ATCTCCTGCTGTTTTCTTTTGCAGGATAATTGCAGCGCGGGCATCTCCATTTTCTAAACGCTAGGAAAATTAATTCTCCTAGCAGGATGAACAGCAAAAAGTCAATGCAACCGCTGACAATCTCGCCGCCATGTTTGATAAAATCCGCTAGCCTACTCATGGCGGGAGAATCGGCAAAGCAGCAGCCGCGACTGTTGCGTATCGGATTTGCTTTTTATTCTGGATTGACCAGGCGACATAAACCAAAGCAGCCAGGCCGCCAATCCACAATAATTTATTTTCCGTTTTCATGATTCTTGCACAACTCCCTGAAACGAGCCAGACATTGTATGATTTGTCGGGTTTGTTGTGCCAGCGTCAACGCATGTTAAGATATCTCCTGGCGCTAGGAAGATAATCGGCACTTGCCTCAAGCCATAAGTCCATGTTCCGGCAGCGGGAGCCGGACAAATTTGGAATCGCCAGGCTGGATTTCCATTCGTGTCGTTAGGCGCGACAATAGGCACGCCGTTTATGTAAAATCCGGCGGTGATTGTATTTCCACCATTAGCCACCCAAATTAGATTAAAACTCAGTTCATAAACCAGAATCCTTTTTCCTGTGTTATTCGTATAAACAAGGACATTGTAATTGGTTGCGCCGCCGACCATGAAAGATGCTGTCCTTTGATAAATCGGATTTGCGTATTGTCCGCTTATGACTTGCTGTCGTTGATATTCGGCTGAGGCTGGATTATAGACTGTTGAATATTCAGCCGGCCAAACCTGCCATTTGGGGATGACTTCCCTGCCTGTCAATCGCGTCAGAAGGTTCTTGTTGAGTGCAAGCTGAGCTTTAGAGCGCCTATCAAAAATTGACATTGAGCATCACCAGCGCGGCTAAAGCAAAGGCTATTATTAAGGCTGCTGATTTTTTCAGCAATTCGGCCTTACTTTTTGCCTGGTAATTCGACTGTGTTTTTTTCGACAATGCTTTTAACAATGTCAGCACCCGCCCATCCTGCTAGAAATGCGCTTAAAGGAGTGTTATCAACAAAAAGGCCAGCTACCGCGCTCACTGTCATGCCGCCTAGTGTCGCCAGGTGAACTTTTCCGTTCTCGCCTATCTTTGGCAGGTCAATGCAGTTATCGTGCATGATTTCCTTGAGCAGTCCACCGGCTGCGCCTGAGATTAAGAACCAGAAAGCTGGCGGGATTGTCACTGCTCGCTCAGCTCCTTAAACTCTTTTAAGGATTGCTTGGTCAGCTCAATCGCATGCGTTATTGATTCCTGGTTTCTCTTGAGGTTCTCCATGTCAATATCTAGTATTTCTTGAGTGAGCGGTATTTCATTCGTGATTCTCAAGACCAGGCTGCCATCTTCAGTTCTGATAACTTCGCGGTGCGTTTCTTTCATGCTATCTTCACCCATCCAAACTCTCCGTACATTGTCGCGTCAGAATAGAATTGAACAGCGCCTGCAGTAATGGTTGCTGAGGCAGCAGCTTGCAGATTAACGACTGAGGCTTGTGTAACAGTTATTATCCACGTATGGCTCTGTGGAATCATGTTCCTGAAATCAGCTGCAAGGGCAGGAACTGCGACTGAAAAATTATGTGCGAATCTAAGACCTTGTAATGCTAAACCGGTAGTTACGTTAAATAATCTTATCGTGACATTGTAAGCCCCGCTGCTAGTGAAAGCTGGAAAAATATATAGGGCAGCGTTGAAGTACAATAAATAGGTTCCAGCTGAAGGTAAGGCATAGGTGATTGCACCGCCTGCTCCCATGGTCACCAAAGTCATTGCCGCGGTCAATTGGTACGCGCCAATCAAGCCGTTATTTCTAAAATTAGTCATGGTCGGGCTCGTTTGCAAGGAGTGCAACATGCTGCTCATGCTATCCACAACTCCAGCTCGAGCCACTCATCAGCGGAATTCATTGAGATAAACATCTGATTGCTGGTTATCAGCTTGCCGACATCGGAATCGTTCTCAAAAAGCAGCCCTGCATTGCAGGTCATGGAGTGCGCGGTTGTCCTGTAAGCGTATCTAAAGCCCGTTGTCATTGTCCTGGTTTTAATTCTCCAGCTCCTCACATAAGACAAAAACTGAATAGGAATCTCTGGCCTTGCGATAAGCAACTGCGGGAGCAGGTCAAAAAAGACATTTGCTGTTTGAGGACAAATGTTGTAAATCAGCACATTCTGGAGCGGAATGTTTAGCCGCCTTTGGTGCGCGCTGTCCTGGTCGTTCTCTGGCTTTAGCTCGCCATCCTTGAGATAAAACTTGCCTTTTGAGGATGGCCTTTGCTGGTCTTGCTGTCCTGGAAAAACCGCGCCGCTCAGCTTTTCCTCAACAGTCAACTTATTTCGTTGGTCGTTTGCTGTCACTTCATCACCTTTCCGTATGCCATGCCAAAGCCGGCTTTCTGCGCCTGATTCAGTCCTGTCGACTGCTGCCAAATATGGCCGCTCTCGATTGGAGCCGCGCCGCCTGAAACCGAATAAGCGCCGCTTGTCTTTTGCAGGTTCTGCCAATATTGCTGGCTAGAAACGTCTTTAGCGTATGTCGCCGAACCTGTTGAAATGCCACCGTTTGCTGTTTTCACCTGGTAACCGCCGCTTGGCAAGCTGACCATTGAGCCGACAGGCGTTGATGCGCGGCTGATTATGTTGAATCCCTGCATTATTGCGTTGTTCATTGAGCCGACTGAAAAGTTTTGAATCTGGCCGCCGATATTCGCTGAGAGAATCCCACCACCAAAAGAAGTAGGCTTGGCCTTTTTTTCAGTAAGCCTGACCGTTTCAGGAATCTGGGTTTTTTCTAGTACAATTGGTGCAATGCCAGTGTCGCCTAGAATGTTGAGTATCAGGTCATTCATGCCTGTGCCATCGTTTGACTGCGGAGTGCCAGGAGCAAGCTCCATTGACCCGCTCCCGCCACCACCGCCCTCCGCTGCTGGTTGCTGTCGGGTGAGAAGAAAAGCAGCAAGAGCTAGACCAGTGAGGCCGACCAGGATTTTTTTCTTGTCCATTATTTCTTAACCTTCTTTTTCTTTGAGCTGCATGCCATTACGCTGTCACCGCCTTTTTAACTTTGTCCTCAGCGCCGGCTTTAGATTTCAAAAGATAATAAAGACTTCCACCAACAACAGCAACGCCCAGGATTGCCGACCAGTTTATGCCCGCTCCTTTTGAGCCTGAGCCACCCATGAATCCAGCTGTAAGACCTGAGCCTAAGCCAGCGGCAAGCGCACCAGGAGCGCGGCCTATTGTGGAGCCGATTCCCTGTAGTGCTGTATTTATCGGATTGGTTGCATCCATTGTCGTTTCTGTCGCTGTCTTTTCTGGCAGCGCGGCCATCTTTGCCTCACCCGCTGTTATCGCATCCATCCAGGCTGCTTTAGTGATTCCGACCTGCTCAGGGTCAATGGTTCGCATTGCCGTTAAAGTCAATGCAGCATCCTTTTTTGTTTCAGCTGTTTGCAGATTTTTTAACACATCTGCGGCTAGCTGGTCATAAGCTATTTTCAGCCCTGGCTCTTTGGTGACTTGCGCGCCTCTGGTTATCGTTTCGCCTCTTTTCTCCAGGCCGAATCCAGCGGCAAGCCCGCCGCTCTGGATGCCCTGGCGCTCAAGCTGTTGTAAGGGTGATTCCTCAGAAACCCATGTGCCTTTTCCCGCGTATTTTTCCCACCAGGTTGCGGGCTTTGCGACCTTCTCCCAGCTCCAATGGCCTTTTTCAAGCAGCGGCAACTTTTCGATAACGGATGCCATGTTTCACCTTATGGCGTTTGCTCCATGTCAGCCGGAAAAGTGAACTGCAAGCTATTTGCACCTGGTGCTGTCTTATCGAGCAGCGAATTGACATAGCCTGTTATCTTGTGGCCGGCTGTTTTCAGTTTCAACTGAGGCCGACAAGGTAGGAGCTTTTCAAGCCTTCCGACCTGAGCCGCATAATATCGCTGGCCACCGACAACTAGATTTGCAGGCGTTGCCATGAATAGGACACACGGCGTTTCTGGCTTTAACGGAATCGCCTTTCTCATAAGCGTTGGTTCTGGTGAGAGAAGGCAAACATTGCCCATTGCCTCAAACCTTTCTTGAAAACTAACTAGCTTGACCATGATTTTTTTTCTCCTGAATATTTTTTAGGAGCGGCCATCTCCTGATGACCGCCGCCTTTTGTTTCAACTGTTTCAACTAGCCTGAAACTGGCACAAATGTTTGCAGGCACTTGAGGTTGAATATGCTGAGTAGTCCGGTTGGTGCGACAGCTGCGGCTGCAACATTCCAAAGCTGAATCTGAATCAGCTCACCGGCAAATGCCTCTTGGTCGCGTGCATAGACCGGCCTGTGCGTTCTGTCGGATGCGCCGATAACCGCGGTTGTATCAAACTCGTTTTGCATGCCCTGCCACACTGCAACGCTCATGCTGTTCGTATTGTTTGATTTCATTATGCGTATCAGCGTGTTGCCAGGAACCATGACCGCGCCTGCTGTGTCAAGCATTGACACATAAAAGTCCTGTCCTTGCAAGAAGGTAAGCATCTGTCCAATCGGAACAGTATAGGTTACCAGGTTCTGCCATAACCCTGCGGCTACCACCCCCAAGACAGTAGCCACGCCTGGCACTCCTTGGGTAATGGCGAAACCGGTTGTTATGGTTTTCGTTTGCGGGTCGTATGCCATTTCTTTTTTCAACTCTTTTTTTTTCAATAGGATATTTTTTCCGTTGCCTTTTCTATCTGCTCAGGCGCTTTGGCTCCAATCAGGCTCATGCCGTCATTGATTACTGACATAGCCAGGGTTACCCCATGAACCGCTGAGGCATAGAAAAGCGTTTCCTTTACAACGCCGCCGAGCCATTTTTCAGGAACCAGCTTGTAGAGCGTGACCGCTCCAGCTGTGCCAATCAGGCCGGCTGTCGTTTGCTTTGAAATAAGCGGCAATGCTGGAATAGGCAAGCTCTCGGCTGCGCCTCTGAGCTGGCCGGCTGTCCACATGCCTGCGAAAATTCCGACACCAGCAACCGCTAGTTTTGTAACGCCGCTGATTGTTGGCACTTTAACGAATCCAATGCTTTTTGTTTCGATTTCTTTTTCTGCCACATTATCGACCTTTTTTACTTTTTTCATGAAGTTCTTGAGGTTCGACTTTGCCGCTTTGTCAGGTGTTTCGCCTGTATGCGGCGTTTTCCTTTCGCGCACCTTAACCCGCTGCATCATCTGACCTGTCGCTCCTTTCTTCATTCCTATCAGTGCGGAAACCATATAAAGGTTACGATTTCCGTAGAACCGCGTTTCAAGCCCTTAAAAGCCCGCTGAGGTCGTTGATTCTTTTTCCAGGCTGTCAGATAAAATCAAGCACTCGCCTGGCTTGTAGTCCTTTAGCTCCATGAGCGCGCTTTTGACTTCCTGTTTTTCTGCCAATTCGTATTTTAAGAGCAGCTCCATAGCCATTATGTCACGATTCCCTGTCAGCCTGTGTAAAATCAGGTTATCGACCTGCTGCGCCACTGTCGCGTCAATCGCTGCGCTAGGCCGCTGAGTGATTATCACGAATCCCAGGCCATCCGACCTTTTTGTTGTTATCATCCGCATGATTTCAGCCTTGCACTCAGTGCGCTCTTTGGTCGGCGCGAAAACATGGAATTCATCGAAAAGGATTGTCCTGACTTCGCGCCGCATGCTCTCATTGTAGACTTTCAAGAAATCCCTGACAAACTCATGTTGTTTTTTCAGCTCGCCATCCAGGACAATTAGCAAAGACGGATTATTTTCCAGGCAATTCTCAGCAAAGTCAGCGACATTCTCAATCTCGCTGCTCCTGGCAATTTGCACGCCTTCGAGTTCACCTAAACCCAGGTTCGCCTGCTGCGGGTCGAAAAAGATAAACGGAATTTCCTGCTCATGCAAACCCTCAGCGATTACTCCCGCCGTATAGCTTTTTCCTGACCCTCTTTTTCCAGCTATCAGCGTGACCTCTCCGGCGAATTTTGTATTAACCAAAATGTCTTTTCCAAAAATCCCGCCTTGTTTTGTTTCAGGTTTTTTCAAAGGTTCTGCAATTTCTGGCTCAATCTCGCTCTCTTTTTGCAGCTCGCCGCTCTCGCATCTGAGTTGCGCATCAGTGATTTTCTTAGGTCGGCCTCTTTTTCTGATTTCCTTGACCTTGACCTGCTGCTCAGGCGCTTGCAGGTATTTCTTCTCAATCAAAAAGGCTTTTATCTGAGCTGGCTGGTTGCCGCCCTTTAGCAGCGGGTCGCGGTCAAATAATTCAGCGGCCAAGCGGCGGCTTTTCGCCATTTCCAGCTCTGGCACGGCCTCTCTCATGCGCTCTGCAATGCGCGTTATTTTTTTTGAGCGTTTTGCCATGCAATTCTTAAGCATACCTTGTTTATATATTTGCTTTCAGGATTTCCAGCTGGCATAACAGCCAGTTCCAGCCCTTTTGCGTTTTCAAAACCTCATGCTTGAGCGCGCCCTGGAGCTGCTCCTTCGCTTTTTCCGCGTCAAACTGCTTGAGGAACAGCTTATCGTCAGAAGTCAGGAGCGCATTGACTAGTCCCATCTGATTTGCTGCAAAAGCCGCCTCATTCTTCTTAATTCTGCTCTTAATTTCGTCAGTGCTTTGCATATTGACCCAGGCCAGCACCTTTTCCAGTTTTTTAACGACATTTTCCAAGTCCGGTTTTACCTCTTGTTGTTTCAATGCATTCGCTTGCATCTGCGCGACCTGCTCAGGACTATATTGAATCGCCGCCACCTGTTGCGGCATCATTGCGCCGCCCATTTCCTGGCTCGCTTGCAGCGCCGCCGCGTTTGCATTTGTTTGCGCTGCATTTTCAACATAAGCGCCCTTCCAACTTTTCGTGAATCGGTCAGTATTTTGCGGAACCATGATTACCTGTCCCGCTTTAGCGCGCTCCTCAAGCACCGCGCTGACAATCTTCTCAAAAATTGGCACGACCTTCTCAGCGACATTTATCCAGCCGCCTGACTTTGCCTTTTCTTCCGCTATCGCTTTGTTTGCCGCTGCCAGTTCATCCTTGACAGCCAGCTTTACCAGATTTTTTATTTCCTTTGTCGATATTTCTTCCATTTCTTCTCACCTTGCTCTTTTCCTAGTGCAACCTCATTTGTTTAAATACCTTTATAACCTAAGGTCGGGATTACACACCCCTCTTTCATCCCGACCTTAGGTTTTTAAACCCTATTTTGCCGAATCACGACCTAAAACACCGTTTTAAGGCATATCGTTTTGAATTATATACCCTGTTATACTTTGTTCACCAGATTTCGAGCAACCGCCTGGCTATTGCATATCTTCGCGGATAATACTCAGCTCCAAAAGCAAAGGTCAATAATTGTTTTTCCAGCTCGTCTTTCTGCCTGGTCGTCAGTTCGACTTTTCTATAATCAGTTTTCTTGAAGGGCGCTTTCTTCTCCAGGTCGCGCCATCTTAACGGTTTTCCTGTCAGCCTGACAATGACAATCCTTGTCAGAAATCCGTTTTCTTCTAGGGTTTGCATCCTCTGCGAGAATGTCCTTTCAGTGCATGCAGTTATCAAGCCGAATCGCTTGCCCTTTGCATCAATCTGGTAATTTTTTGTATAAAGCTTGTCAGCGCCTTCGTCTAAAAACGGGTTCATGACCGCCGCGAACTCAGCCGAGCTTTTCCCTGAGAGCGTCAGCGACAAGTCAGGCATCATGACATGACTAAAATCCTGTGTTCTCAAGAGCAGCTCCTTGAGGCCGGCTTTTGTCGCCTCACTCAAGAACTCGATTTTATAACCGCGATTCTGGAAATGCTTTATTTGGTGAGTTTTACCTGTCGCGGGCTTGCCAACAAGAAGAACCGAAACCGGCGCCTCATGCTCTGAGCCAGTATTCAAAGCAGCCGCGATAAGGTCACGCGCCTGCTCTCTTGTGATTTTTTCGCCGACATTGCCGACAATGCGGGCAATATAGGCGCACTTTTCCGAAAAGGTTTTATTCTCTTGAGGTTTTACCATGTTATTTGCCTGGTGACCAATGAAAGCGCGGCCTAATAAGCCTTTTGCTTGAGGTCATCTACCTTATCACATTTCAGTGTTCCTAAAAAGGACATTCCAGAGCCTAGAACCTGCTTTTATGCGCCTCAGATTGAAGAACTCGCGCCGATAATCCGACAAAAGAAAGAGCTGCATGCTCAAAATCTCATAGTCCTTGAGCTTTTCAGCGCACTCCAGGCGAATATGGTAACCATGCCGGCTCTCATTAATGTGCAAGCTCTCAAAATTATAGACAGTGCAAAGCATTTGCAGCCGCTTTGCAAACTTTTCGAGCAGATAATCCTTCTTGCTGTCCAAATCCACCTTTATGCAAGCCATCTTTCAAGCCTCATTTGCATTTTTTTGCTGTCAGGCGGCGACCTATCCCTGATAAGCAGCTCATTGATGCCAGCTTTTTCTGCTGTTTCCTCTGTGCCCATGTCGAACTCATTACAAAAAGGAGCGACCTCATAGCCCTGCTGCTCCAGAAGTTCCTTAAATTTATCTTCTACCTGCTGTTTTGTAAAATCTTTATCAGAAACAAAAGTCAATTCAGCATTAAAATAATGCCCTACCTTTTTTCGATATTGCAACCTGCAAGTATAAAGCTGATTTTCAGGAGCCGGCGGTTTTTTTGGCTCAGGCGGCTTTATCTTTTCCCAAATCCTGCGCCTGTCTTTCATGTCATTCGTTGCATTGTATCTTTTGAAAAAATTTTCAGTAGAAATATAGTATCTTTGCACAATTCCGTCAGCCCTTCTAATCAATCTAACCGTTTTTTTCGTCATGCATTACACCCGCCTTTATGTCTTTTATCTCTTGCTCAAGCCTGGCAATTTCATGCTCCCTATTGGTAAGCATCCATTCCAGGTTTGACTGCTCTCTTTTCAGCTGCTCAATCTTATTGAGCAGCTCCCTGTTCCGGCTTTCTCCCTTTGCGATAATCTCCAGGAGCTTGCGCCGATTCTCAAATCCTAGCCTCATGGTCTTAACCCCTGTTGTTTTCGCCAATGATTAAACCAGCAGCCGCGGTGAACTTTGAATTTTCCAATGTTCGGATTGTGGAATGTCAGCGTATCAAAGTCAGCAACTTCCTTGCAAATCATGCAAATGTAGCCCTGCTTTTTCTGCTCAATGAGCTGCTTAACCTTCCGCTGCTGAAACAAAGAATCGAGCAACATTATTTTTTCTCCTTATAGTCTTTGCAGCGACTTTGCTGAGCCATGCCTGCAATAGTTTTTTTTGAATAACTGCCAGCTCGCCAGCAGGTTTTCTTAAAATATTTGCAACTTCCGCATTTTTTCATGCTATTTAACTCCTAATTTTCTAGCCATGCGTGAAACAAGCACAAAAGGACAGAACACTAGCAAAGAAAATAAACAAAATGCAAGTGCAAACGGCCAAGCCCCTAATACTACAAGTATATCAAGTCCTTCCCTTGCCTCTTCTGACAATCTATACATATTGATTTCAATCATCTATTTCAGCTCCAAAAATAAAATTTTCATTCAATCACCTTTAGTTTTTTCATCATGTAGCCGCTCTTTTGATTCCATTTCCAAAATAGTTTAGGCGATTCATAAGTTATTAGTATTTGTTTCCCTATCTTGCCTTGCATCTCAGCAACTTGCGTTTTATCAAAAGAGAACTTAAATACATAAGCTCCTGTTTCTGAAAAAGAGTTCATGACCAGTTCAGCTTCTCCAGTTTTCCAGAACCAGCCTCTTTCAGAAACTTTAACTAGTTCTCCAGTTCTGATGCCTGTGCTGCTGTCACCAACTCCGATAATAGGACTGATAAAAATAATCAGAAGACCCATGCAAATGATTAATAAACATCCTAGACACATCAGTCCAGCGATTACTTCGATAATCAATCTCGCCATGTCAAATTTATCCATGTCTTTTTCAGCTCCATAAAATAAAAAAAAAGTGCGCCGCTAGGCGCACTCAAACCTTCACCCTTACACCCAGGACTTCCTGTTTTGTTTGCGGGTTTGTCGTCAGCATGGTATACAAGACAAATTTTTTTCCTGGCCACGCTGTCGTATCTTCTCCTAGTTTTTCCTTGAGCCTGCTCGCGTTCACGCGATTTAAAGGCAGCGCGAACTCAAGCTTGCCTATTGCCAAGTCCACGATAACCGTTTTCCCTGACTGGCTAAGCTCAGCAGTGCGCACATCCTTGACAAGGCATGTCGCCTCTTTGCCTGCTCCTATATCTTCGCCTTTAATAAAAGGCGTTCCTTGTGTTTCCTTCCAATTTACTTTTTCTGTCATATTCTCACCCTTTTCTATTTTTTTTTCTTCCGGATACATCCATCCAGGAGTAGACGATTCCAAGAAACCGACCAACTCTTGCTGATTGCCTCTCGGCTTGTAGATTGCTGTCACATGGATGACCTGGCTCTCGATTCCGAACTCTTGCAGCCTTTTTGATTCAGTCATACTGCATTACTCTCTGCTATTCTCCTAAGGTCGCGTTCCCTATCTCGTTTTCTTTCAGCATCATAGCAAATCTTGCACAGCCAACCAGCATTTCCATAAAAAGTTTGCAACACAGTTATGCCACAACCTGAGCATTTTGCTGCTACATGCTCGCGTTGCAAAAAGGTTTCAGCCAGGACTGAATCGCTGACAGTTTCATGAACAGTCAGATGCGGGTGCATTTCATCGCCAAAATAGAGCTGTGCAAGCGCATTTTCAAGGGTCACCAGCAGCCGGCAAATCTCGTTTGCATTTTCTGACTCTGCTATTTTCACGCCATCCTCTTGCCAAAGCCAAATTTCAAACCTCATAAAATCCTCACTCCTAGTTTTTTGAGCATCTTGAGCGCCTCACCATCAGGCTGCGCCTCTGCATTTTCCTTTCCGAGCCTGGCAAAGCAGCGCGGGCATTTTGTTGGCAGCCCTTGCACCCTTGCGAACCAGGCATAGCCGCACTTATTGCATTTGATTTTCATGTTTTTTCGCCTTCTTGATTGGCAGGATGACCACCGCGCTTTTTATGACATTGCCCGCGCAGGCGTGATAATCCAGCCGGTGCTTTTTCTTCCGGCTGCAATAATGATTGTCGCCCATGTCAAACCCGCATGTGTTTGAAAATTCATCAATGAGCTGGATTTCTGTTTTCATATGAACACCTGCGATTCCCCTTCTGATATTGCTTGCTGTTCACGATTTTCTATTTCCCTGTCAAGGTTCTGCTGCTCAGCCTTACCCCAGTCTTCTCTTTTTTCTGTTTTCATATGAACACCTGCGCTCTCTTGAAAGTGCTACGAGATAACTGACCCGCCTTAGCGAATTTTGAATTTTCAGATAAAGGCAGCCGGCACATGACCATCTCATTAACATCTTTTTTTGCCATGCACTCAATGCAGGCGACCAGCTGTTTTAACTCGTCAAGGTCTTCAGCTCTAATTCCAAAATAAACATATGGAATACCATAACAGTCGTTTTTTTCAAAGTCAATTTTTTCTTTATTTTCTTTTGTGTTCATTTTTCATTCACCTTTTTTTTTCAAATTCAGATAAGAGCTGTTTTGCACGTTCTTTGCAATTAAACATCAACTCAGGCTGTGAACTGAGAAGTTGAAATGCATGTGCTACTGTAATTTCTTTGTCGTCATTGAGCTGAACGCCTTCAAACGCTGTGCCTTCTCTCAGAATTAATCTGTTGTTGATTTCCCAGATTTGATATGTTTTTTTGTTTTCTGGGTAGAGAAAGATTAGCAAATCTTCATAGTCGTTTTGATTTTCTTTTGTTGCCATTTTTTCTCACCTTGCCATCATCATGATGATGCTTGTTTAAATACCTTTCTACCAGTTTCACGAAAACCGAAGCCAGCACTACGAAAACCGCAATCAAAAATTTTCAACAAAACTAATATTATTCTAACC
>Ga0315288_10010059_pt1 | contig 11909 bp, 7 predicted proteins | sample YL17G11_20_MG_FD_203454 | JGI IMG/M metagenome (GOLD analysis project Ga0315288, IMG submission 203454) | Sediment microbial communities from Yellowstone Lake, YNP, Wyoming, USA - YL17G11_20 | ecosystem: Environmental > Aquatic > Freshwater > Lake > Sediment | place: USA: Wyoming | collected... | reverse complement strand
CCGTCCCAAGCAGGCCTAGGCAGGCATCACCTACGATCAGACCCAGAAAGAACGGCAGCGCTCGCTGGTGCGCGCGCAGGCCGCCATATCGCAGGAGCAGCGCCTTGACGACCCAGGTGATGATGATGGCCGGGAGCATGGCGTCGATGGTCCAACTGAACGCGAGGGGGAACGCCATGGGATGGAGGGGGAACATCGGAAGCTGCAGCTTGAGAGCCATCAGTGCTAAGGCGATCACCGCGCCGATGCCGATGCTGAGACTGCCGCTCCAGTTGGGCCCACTGGGGTCGCGAAGCCAGCCGTCCAGTTTTTTCGACGCGTCGCTGCATATGGCGAGCAGGTCGGCCGGCGCCCTTGACTCCAGCCCCAGCCGATAGCCCACATGCACGCTGGCCCAGAAGTAGCAGAGCATGATCAGCGGAACGGCCAGCACAATCGCCCAGGAAAGGTGACGCGCTCTCACCACCCCGCGCTCGGCGATGCGCAGTCCTTCGAGTTGGATCGGCGCGGGGTTTGCCTCCTGCTCGAACATGAACGGGCGCAGCATTGCGATCATCCCAAGTCCGCGCGGCCCGATGGCGCGCGTTCCGGGAAACTGAGTGAGCACGAACTCCGGCATGGTCCCAAACATCCAGTGCGCGGGCGGCCCGATCTGGGCGCGCATGCGCACGATCGCCATGATCATGGTGAAGTGAAGGAAAAGAAACGCGGCAGTGATGGGCGCCGCCATGCCAGCACGACCGTAGCACCACCAGAGGAAGCCAAGCCCCGCGACCAGCCCGAGAAGAGCAGTACGGTAGGTCAGCCCCTCCTCGCGGTCGTCCAGAGAGGACTGCAACCCGACCGCCCGCCGCACCACCTGCGCCAGGTAGCGCCGATCCAGCCATGCCACCGATGCCATCAGTGCAAGGTACGCGCCCACATTCTGCTGGTCACCGTACGGGAACCCGCCCCAAGGGCTGGTCAGCCACCCGCCCCACCTGCTCAGCATGTACTCCGCTTTCCATAGCAGGTTGAACACAATCAGCGAAAAGGCGAAATCGAGCGGCATCAGGTAGCAGAGTCCGATCGACCACGGACCCCAGTAGAGAGCGATCCCGCGAATAGCGTCCCAAGGGGGGTTGTTGGTCAGCAGGTTCTCGATCTCCGCTGCCGTCGGGAGGACCGGAACAGCCGGGATGAATGTGTGCAGGATACCTAGGCCGCCTATGCCGGCCGAGACGCCTACCCCCAACCACCAGAGGCGGTCACGGAAGAGTCTTCCGCCGGGATCGGTCATCTGCATAGGCAGAGTGGTCATCGGAAAGGCGAGCTTCTCCTCTTCCGACCAGCGTCGGCGGACGATGACGCTGGCGCAGAGCGTCACCCAAAGCGTCGCCGAAACCCACGCCGTCCACCAGAGCGCGGGCGCTAGCCAAGCGCGCAGCACCTCCAGGCGATAGGCGGTGCTCCCGCCCAAGAAGAAGCCTTCCAGGGCATCACGGTCCGTCACCACCATTCCGGGCGGGAGGTTCGGCCATAAGGTCTCGGCCCAGCGATTGCCCGGACTCGCCGCCCACACCGGGTAGGCCGACGTCGCGGCGAGAGACCCGCCCCACTGCCAGATCCCCCCGGTGATGCTCATGCAGGTGGCGATCACAAGGTAGATGGTGATCAGCTCGCCTGCGGAGAATGCCCAGGCCGGTCTGCGGCGCCGCAGCAACCCGTTCGCCGCCGTGAACACGGCAAGCATGCCTACGGCGAAGCCGTTGAGTGACTGTGCCGCCCCGTTGCCGCCCCCGAGCCACTCCCCCCAGACAGCGAAGAGGGTGATAGGTGGCACCAGCAGGAATCCGGCAACGACCGCCCGGAGACTGAGCGGAGGCCGTGGATGGGTCGTAGTTGCCAGTCTTCCGGGCTTCTGGTCGGCCGCGGGAGCAGACGAACTCTTCACCGTTGCGCTTCCTCGGCCAGGACAGGGCCGAGTTGCCGGCCGGGCTCACTGGTGTCGCTGTCCCTGCTCACCCCAATGGCTCAGCCTGCAGCTCTCGCCCCTCGCGCAGGGCCTGCTGGTAGACGAGATTCAGGTAGTGGTCCTGGCACGCCTCGGCGAGCGTATAGAATTCGCGGCCGGTGCGCACGTACTCGTCCATCTTCGCCAGACAGGTCGCAATGGCGATCTCGTCGTCGGAGAGCGGCGCGGGCGCGAAGGGATTGCTGTACGCCCATTCGCTCCCTGCCTGTATCCCCCTCAGGTAGAAGCCCTCGAGGTTGCCGTTGGCGCCGGTGGTGTCCCGTCGCAGGTCGACGGCGATGGGCGTGTGGATGTCCTTCAGGTAGTAGACTGTGTCGTTGACGATCTCGCCCCGCTCGCCCCGGATCAGCACCCGGCGGTTGCGGATCCAGCCGAAGTACTGGTCACCCGTGAAATCGAGCACGCCGAGGCGATCACCCCAGTCGAAGAAGACGATATCCTGCTCGGAGTCCCGGATCTGCTCGCTCGCGGGAGGGCCCTGCCGCCCGCCGCCGGCGACAATGGGCGCGGTGAAACGCCTCCCGCTGATCTTTGGCATCTCGAACCCGATGCCCAGAAACCGCCGGATCAGGCTGATGCCGTGATAACCATGGGCGACTGATATCTGGGCCTGGGTGGGCCGCCCGAGCAGCCCCTTCTCGATCAAGGCCGAGCAGGCCTGATGGTGGGGCTGGGCCCAGTACTGCTCGCCCACCTGGATCCTCGCGCCCTTCTTTGTCAGCGCATTGACCTCCCGAAGCCGCTCCGGATCGGGCGCGGGCGGGGTTTCCGCGAGGATTGGCATCCCGCGCTCAGACAGCTCCTTCAGCAGCACGGGATTGCTCGCCCAGCTCACCGAGGTCACCACGAATGCGGGCGACGTCCTCAGCAGTTCCTCGCTGTCCGCGCACACGCGCACGCCCCAGGCTTGCTCGAACGGCTTGCGCTTCTCAGGCTTGCGTACCACCACGCCAGTGACTTTGAACCGTTCGGGCAAGGCCCGCGCGATGCGCAGGTAGAACTCCGTGCGCCAGCCCGCTCCGACGATGCCGAACTCGATAGCGTTCATTCCTGGTCTCCCTTTATCGTCGGGAGGTCGCGGCCGTCTCTGCCGCCGCCGGCGCCGGAGTATGGCTTGCCTGGCTCCCAGTCGTTCGCTGGGGGCGGGGTGAAGCTCGCCAGCGGCAGGTCCACCTTACAGCCGTGCCTGCACGCAAGGTAGGCCGATTCACACATCTCCAGCGCGGCGAGCGAACTCTCCGCGATCGCGTAGTCAACGACTCCCTTGTCCATCTCCTCGGCGAGGCGCTCCAGGTGCCGCCGGTGTCCTCCGATCGGCGCCGGAGTCACCTGCACCAGCAGGCCGCCCGGGTGAGCAGGGCTGACGATGTGATAGGCGCTCTCCCATGCCCAGAACTCGATTGCCCCCTTCGTGCCGACGACGTGGAACACAGTGTCCTTTCCCTCCCGCGTCGTGGTCACATAATCACCCGTGCTCATGACGATACGCACACCGTTGGCTGCCTGAGCGTAAGTCACGGCGGCGGTCTCGACCTGCACGCCATCCCTGTACGTCCGCGACGATTTATCGCAGGCCGCCATCACGTACTGCGCTGGCGTCGCTCGGTTGAGCACATGCGCGAAGTTGAGCCAATGAATGCCGGCATTGATGATGTCCCAGCCCGAGCATTCGATCTCGATCAGAAGTAGGTCACCTATCTCTCCGCTACTTAGCCGCTCCCTGATCTCGGCCGCGTGTGCGGCAACCAGCAGCCCGTGCGGCACCGCCATCGGCAGATGTCTGCTTCGGATGGCATTCAGGATCGCGGCGCCGTCGGCCGTCGTGTCGGCGAGAGGCTTCTCGACCAGGATGCCTGTTAGTGGGAGTTTGAGCGCGGCCTCGGTGACAGCCCTATGTGACGGCGCCCAAGTTGATACGCACACAATGTCGGTAGGGCATTGGGCGAGCATCGCCTGGTGGTTTTCGAAGACTCTGATGCCGGGGTAGTCCTTCGCCAGCGCCTCGCGGGCGGCCGGGCTGACATCGGCCACTGCAAGCGTCTCATACCGGTCGGAGGATCGGAGTGCGTTCAGGCTCAACCGCCCACCTGCTCCACCCCCCACAATGCTCGCTGTGTACTGCCTCATGCGTCACCTCCCAAGTTTCCCATGCCTCAAGGTCAGAGAGCTCCCTCCTGGTCTCTGAGACTCTATCGTCCTTGCGCCCTCCGCCACCCACTTCCCTTCTGCCCGAGCTACGCAGATCCGGTGGAAGGATATCGATGCCAGTCAGAGAACCGAAATGGCACCTGGCTGGTTCTAGTGCCGTCTCGCCCTACGTAACCGCTTACATCCTGCCAGAGATGGCAGGGCTTGTCAAGTAACCCCGCGAGGCAGGCCAGGGACGGAAGCGCCTGGCACCTAACCAATCAAGCACTAGCCAGGGAAGACAGTTCCCATTCGAGAGGAGATCAGACAATGACGCCCGCTGACTCGTCAACCCCCGGATCGGCAGCCGCTGTTGCTCCCGGCCACATATGGCACGTCGCACAGAAGGAGCTTCTCGGAATCGCCGACGACGCGCGGTTCCACACGATCAGCGAGGCGGCACAGCGCGTCGGGCCTGGCGACACAGTGGTGATCCATGGCGGAATCTACCGGGAGCACGTGATCGTGGCGGCCAGCGGCACGGCGGAGCAGCCTATCTGGTTCGTAGTCGCCCCCGGTGAGCGGGTGGTGGTGACCGGGGCGGATGAGATCACCGACTGGGAGCGAGCCGACCTCGAGCAGCATGTATACCGGACCCACTGGCCCCACAACTTCACCTGGCGGACATCGCTGACTCACCCGAGTGATGACTACCATCTGCTGATCGGGCGGGCGGAGCAGGTGTTCATGGACGGGTACCCGCTGCGCCAAGTGCTGAGCCGAAAGCACATGTCTCGCGGGTCGTTCTACGTTGACCTCGACGCGAAGCTGCTCTATGCCTGGGGCTACAGTAACGAACCCTTCGACCAGAAGGTGCGCCTGGAGGCCTCCGCGCGCACCACGCTGTGGGAGTCGAAAGGCGACCACGTCCACCTCCGTGGCATCCGCTTCCGATACGCCGCGAACCATGCTCAGCACGGGGCCGCGCAGTTCCCGGGGCACCACGGCGTGGTTGAGGATTGCGTCTTCGAGAGGGCCAACAGCAGTGGCGCCAGTTTTCGGGGAGAGCACATCGTGGCGCGGAGATGCATCTTCCAGGACAACGGGCAGCTCGGCTTCGGCGGCGGCGGCCCGCACAATCTCCTTCTGACGGGCTGTATCGTCAGGAACAACAACACCAAGGGGTACAATCGCAACTGGGAAGCCGGGGGGAACAAGATTGCCGTTGCGAGGGGGGTGGTCTTCGAGAAGAGCATGTTCATCGAGAACCGCGGCTCCGGGGTGTGGTTCGACATCGGGAACGAGGATTGCGTGGTGAGGAACTGCCTGATCGCCGACAATGAGGATGCCGGCATTTTCTACGAGATCTCCTATGGTCTCCATGCCCACGACAACGTCATCGTCGGCAACGGCTTCGCTAGAGGCCCCCACGCCTGGGGATTGTGGTGCGGCATCACGCTCTCCAGCTCGCCGAACTGCGTGCTCGAGCGGAACCTGATCGTGGGCAACAAGGAGGGAATCAACTACCGAGAGCAGGAGCGGACCACCTGGCACATCGGCGATCCAGAGCGCAAAGAGAATCCCGTGTGGAACCACGACGAGGAGGTCCACCACAATGTCCTTGCCCACAACGAGGACGCACAGGTGTGGGGATGGTTCGACGTCGACGACGAACGCCACTGGCCGGCCCCCATGCAGGAGGGGAAGACGCAGTCAGCCCGCAGCGACGGCGGCCCTATTGCGCCGACGCTGGAGACACTCAAGCTCGGGCACCATCACAACCTGTACTACGCCGCGCCCGGTCAGGGCGTTCTGAACTGGGGCACCGCGCGGCGAAGGAACCGCCGGTATGCCAGCCTCGACGAGGCGCGGGCGGAGCTCGGGCTCGAGGATGGCAGTGAGGTGGTTGATCCTCAGTTCGCTGACATCGCGACCAGGGACTTCCGCGTCCCCGCCGACAGCCCGCTCCTCAAGAACGGCTGCTATCCCCAGGGCGATGTGCCCGGGGTGAAGCTGGGAATCATCTCGGACTGATCGCGGTCCTGACAGGCCGCCGCGAAGGGATGCAGGTGAGAAGGCGGAGCGCCCGAGGGCGCTCCGCCCCTCTGTGTTGCAGAGGGCTATCCGCCGATGGCATCCTCACCGTGGGCAGCTAGGCCTGCTCCTTCGTGACGAGCGCCGCGAGGTTCCAGGTGGCTGTGTTAGGGGCGTCTCCGATCGCCACAGTCAGTAGCGTCCAATCGCGCGTGCTGTCTGCCATAGCGCGTCCAGATTCCCGGCAGGTATCCCGGGTATGGACTGGTCGGGCCCGCACACATAGCCGCCGCCTGGCTTGAGGATGTCCATCACCCGGATGACCTCGGTGCGCACGTCTTCGGGCGTGCCGCGCGCGAGGATGCTGGTATCGATGCCTCCGCTCAAGGCCATCCGGCCGGAGGTGTCTCTCTTCACCTTGTGCAGATCGTTAGCCCGGGCCTGAACCGGGTTGAGCACGGTGACGCCGATAGCCGCCAAGTCCCCGGCGATGGCATCGATGCAGCCGCAGCTATGAAACATGACCATCTTCTTCTCGCGCAGCACGTGCTCGAAGCAGAAGACGTATTCCGGGAGGATGAACTCTCGGAACATCGCCGGCGAGATCATAAGCGCTCGCTGGCTGCCCAGGTCCTCGCTGAAGCTGACAGCGTCCACCCCCAACTCGAGGTAGCGGTCGAAGATGCCGCGTGCGAAGGTGGCGATGCCGTGGAGGAACGCGTGCGCCTCGCGAGGATGGGTGATGAGCGCCACCAGGAAACCGTCCATGCCCATGATCGCCCAGGCCCGCTCGAAGAGAAGATACATGAGGTGCCCGACCACAAGGCGCTCGCCCCGGTCGACTGTTTGGAGCTTCCCCCTCATGTCATCAGTGAATGCTAGCTGGTCGGGGTCAGGAAAGCGGAAATCCGGAAGCCGATCGAGGGAGGGAAGCGGATTGCCCTTGGGAAAAGGGACAGTCCCTTCGAGACCGACCTCCCATCGCACTCCCCACAGGTCGGTCCAGTCATCCATGCGGAAATTGCCCTCGAACTCGAAGGAATGGGAGATCGGCTCATTAGCTAGCGGGACATGATCAGGCCGGCCGAAATGCACCGCCTCGAGGTAGTTCTCTCTGAGATTCATCAGCGCCCATCCTTGATAGCAGGCTGATCTTTGCACAGCACCGTCGCTACACCTGGCCCTTCCGCAGGTATTCCCGCCGCACGGCGCGCCTCTACTGCCGGGACGCCTCGTCGCCTTCGGCGAAGCAGGGAACGCGCACTTGCCGTCCGCAGCTCATCGCCGATTCGTGTGCGCAGATCCCGGGCGCAGTCCAGTTGGCCGCGGCAACCGCGTCGATCCAGGGCTTCCTCTGCTCTACGATGCTCATCACGAACTCATGCACAAGGTGAGGATGTGAGCCGTGGTGTCCGCCTCCCTGCAGGAAGGAGAGGTGGGAGTCGGATTCATCGTATACCGTTCGCCTCGTGAAGCGCGCGATCGAGGGCGGCAGCAGGTCCGCGCGGTCAGGCGGCTCCACCTGTGTCACTGTCACAGGTCGGCCGCGGCCCGGCTGGAACTCGCCCAGACGGTGCAGCATCGGCGGACCGTCGTCAGTGACGGCCCATTCGAAGCTCACCCTCTCACCGAGTAGTGCGAAGGACTCCACATACGCTCTGGCGGTGTGAAAGAGCGATCTCGTCACCTCGGCCGCGAGATCGGTCCCTTCGAGCTGCAGGATCGCCGTCTCGATGGGGAAGGGATTGTCGTATTGCTGCGTCAGCTCCGGGCGCATTCTCCCAGAGCCGAAGCAGCAGACGCTGGCGGCTCGTGTTCCGGCGAGCGCGAGCAGCGGCGCGACTGCATGGGTGCTGTAGTGCATGGGCGGAAGCCCGGCCCAGTATGGAGGCCAGCCCTCCATGTCCTGGTAGTGAGCGCCTCGGAGGAATTGGATGGCCCCCATCTGCCCGCGTTCCAGCATCGCCTTCACGTACAGGAAGTGCCGCGTGTAGACCGAGGTCTCCATCATCATGTAGTTCCGGCCGGACTTCCGCTGCGCCGCGACGACGGCTCTGAGGTCTTCGATGCTCGTCGCCATTGGCACGGTGCAGGCGCAGTGTCTGCCTGATTCGAGCACGGCGACGGCCTGCTCTGCGTGCTGCGGGATGCCGGTAACAAGGTGCACCGCGTCGAGGTCCGGACTGGCGATGACCTCCTCGAAGCTGCGCAGCCGGTGCGAGATACGGAAGCGATCTCCGACCTCGTCGACGCGCGTCGCGTTCTCGTCGCAGATGGCGACCGCCGCGACATTGGGGTGGCGAAGGTAGATGGGCACGAATTCGGCTCCGAATCCGAGCCCGACCACAGCGACACGAATGTCAGCCTTCTCGGTCATCACTGTCCTCCGGCAATCTCGAGACGCTACAGTTGCCCCTTCGTGATCAGCGCGACGATGTTCCAGGTCGTCGTGTTCAGCACGTCGCCGATGATGACTCCGATCGCGAGGGGCAGCGTGGCCCGGTACAGCCGCAGTCCACCATACCTCGTCACGAGCACCTTCGCCAGCCACGCAATGAAGAAGGGAACCAGCCCGTACTCGATCGGGAGGCTGTTCGAGAGCACGTACCCGACTGGATGGAACGGCCACCACGGGAAACGCAAGCGAAACACCCCGAGCATGATACAAACGACTGCTCCGACTCCGGTGAAGAACGTCCCGCTCGGGCTCGGATCGACATCGTAGTTCTGCTGGATATCGTTGTAGATGTCGTGTCCGTATTGCCGCATCACCCCGGCCACCATGTTGTCTCCGGTGCCGCCTCTCATCCCGAGGAAGCCGAGCCGGTAAGTGCCCGCCAGCGTGACGACCGCCCCCACGAGCAGCGCCGCGAAGAACGCCCCTAGCAGCAAGCGGGTTAAGGGCCGCAGGTCCATGCCGGCGGAATCCGCGATCTTGAACGACGTGAGGGCATTGATGGAAGATGCGCTCGGCATGGAACTTGGCGCTACCGCGCCCACCCAGTTCGCCGTGTAGAGGGAGATGAACTCGTTGGGCAGAAGGCGCTTCCCGCCGATCGGCATCAGGATGACATCGCAGAACCACCAGAAGAGCGAGTCGAAGGCCGCCTCCGCCTGAAGGCGAGCGTAGGCGAGATAGGCGCCGACGATGTAAGCCGGAAACGCCAGCGCGAACCACGGCCGGCAGCCGGCCAGCCGGAAGAACCACACCAGCCAGGCGAAGCAGGCGACGAACCCCAGCAAGGCCCATCGATAGCTCAGCGGCTCCTCGGACTCAGCGGAGCCCTTCTCCCCGCGAAATGCCGTCCTGAACGCTCGCGCGAGGTGCCTCCGGCTTCCCCAGAGCGCCCACGCGGAGAGGCCCAGCACTGCCCCGGTCGCCTGGTTGTAGGGCGCGGGGAACTCCATGCGCCACCAGTCCTGGGCCTCGCCGGGCGCGGACCCCGCGGCGATCGCGACCACGGCCAGCCCGATCCGGACCAACCACAGGAACCAGACCGAGAAGGACAGCTCCTTTGGAACCAGATAGGCCAGCCCAACCACCCAAGGAGAGAGCGCGATATCGAGCCGGCCGATAGCAGCCAGCGGGCCCACCTGCGGCATATTGGCGATTGTCACGTTGAGGGGAAAGGCGGGCAGGGCCGGCAGTCGCTGAGAGAGCGAGCTGGTGAAGGAGAGGATGAACGCAGTCCCGGTCCCGATCCAGAACGCGCGGGATCTGGGAAGACGACCGGCCCTCTGGTCTTCTGCCGAATCCACCATCCCGAGCGGAAGGTAAGCCAGCGGGAAGGTCAGCCGTTCGTGCCTGATCCACTGCCGCTGGACCAGCGAGAGCAGGCACAGGTTCGCCAGGAACACTGCGGACAAGAAGGACGACCAGGCGATAAGCGGGATGAGCCACTCCGACCATGGCACGGAAGCGTGTCCCAAGAAGTAGCCCTCGACGGCGGCATCCGACGAGGGGCTGAACCACCATGGGAGGAGCCTGATGAAGGTCTCCTCCCACTGTGGGTATATCTGCGCAAAGTAGTAGTAGCTGATGGGCTGCGAGAGCATCCAAAACAGGACATGGATGCCAAGTATTGGAGTGGCGACGAGGGTCACGCAGTAGATCGTCAGCAGCTCCGCCCGGGACAGCCCGAAGCGCCGCAGGACGGGGATGCTGCCGACGCCGGCCAGCAGGAACAGCACTGTCAGCGGCCACGCGGCCGGCACACCGCTGGACCAGGTGCCCTTCTGCCAGACGACCTCGCCGCAGAAGATGGCCGGCGCGCTGATGAGGATGACAGCGAGGGAGATGGCGGCGGCGCGCCGGGTGACGCGGCCCTTCTGGGCGCTTGCTTCACTATTGAGCGCCCGGGGGCGGGGCGCCGGCAGTGGTGCTGTCATCCTGTTTCACGCTCACGACTCAAGTATTGCCTCTTCGCCTCTCCAATCCCACATCCCCGCATCCCCCCGTTCGCCTCTCGCCTCTCGTCTCTTCGGTCCCTCTCATACGCAGGCGGAGCGCCCGAGGGCGCTCCGCCTGGCTCTTACTGTGCCGAACGGCTCAACACTACGCGAGCCGATGTAATGTATGCTACTCGGGCGCAGTCTCCGTATACCGGCAGTAGCACCACATACCTTTCAAATCCCCCGTGGTGTCCTGCTGGAGGTTCTGACCACCGTTTGTGTTGCTGTAGACCGCGTCGGCCTGCCACCAGGCGGCGTGACCGTCGAGGAAACCGAGGTTGGTGCCGCCGAGGTGGCGAGCATAGGAGCGCCGCCTATCGCCGTCGCTCCAGAAGCTCTTAGCATCGGCCAGGGAGACGATGATGCACCAGTCATACAGCGGCCTCTCGCCCTCAAGGTAGCAGTCGTTTGTGTCGACGTACCAGTCAGGGTTCACACAGGTCGCTTCTGCAGCGCAGGTGTCAGGGAAGACCATGTTGGCCCACGACTCCGGCTCGGACTTGACGCCGGTGTCGCCGCAGATCACGAACTTGACTGTTTCCTCAACGGACGCGAGCTTCAGGTCCTTGTTCGGCAGAGAGTTGCAGCCGATGGTCTGCTCGAACGCCTTGCTGTCGGGGCCAGCGTTGCCCTGCAACATAGAGTCGGTGACACTGCCGCCCCAGCCTGCCGGCCATGAGGAGTCGTTGCCCAAGTTCTCGACATTGCCTTCCTCGTCCGCGTTCGCGGTCCACCACCTGAACCAGTCCTGGACAGGGATGATCTCGCTCGCGCCGCTGACCATCTTCGCGCTTGGGCAGCGCCAGACATCGCGGTTCTTGGTGTACTCATCGAGGATCACAGCCCAGCGCAGGTACGGGTTGGCTTTGTTCGCCGGCTCGTTGCAGTCCGCACAGGGGCTGAAGTAATGGACCACGTCAGCATTGTGCTCCGCGGGCGGAAGCGTGTCATTGTTGTCCCCCAGGTACATCTGAATGGCCAGGGCGATGTTCTTCACGTTCGACAGACACACCGACTTCCGGGCTGACTCGCGCGCTCGGGCGAAGACTGGGAATACCATTGCGGCGAGGATCCCGATGATCGCGATAACGACCAGCAGTTCAATCAGCGTGAAACCATGCCTTCTGCGCATCCTCTTCTCCTTATGCTGTCCTTCCCCAACAAACCTCCACTTCGACTCCGCGACCGATAGACAACAGGTCGCTCGCTAAACATCCTCGCGCTCAGCATTAGAACGTGAGTCGAGTCGGAGGCATACGGGAGTGAGAGGTATCCAGAGACG
>Ga0315288_10010058_pt1 | contig 11909 bp, 9 predicted proteins | sample YL17G11_20_MG_FD_203454 | JGI IMG/M metagenome (GOLD analysis project Ga0315288, IMG submission 203454) | Sediment microbial communities from Yellowstone Lake, YNP, Wyoming, USA - YL17G11_20 | ecosystem: Environmental > Aquatic > Freshwater > Lake > Sediment | place: USA: Wyoming | collected... | reverse complement strand
CTAGATACTGGAGACGGCCAGTGAAGCGGTGTATTCTTAGCCACGAGGCTCCCTGCCGGTAGGTACACCAAGGCGTAGGCCAGACATACCAGAGGAGCACAGCGACTGCGCAAGTCAGGAAGAGCTTTGAGTACCAACGCCAAGTTCTCACGGTGTCTTCTCCGTCCTTGCAGGCAGCGAAGTGGGACTGCTCGGAGCGATAGCTCAGCGAGGATACGTCCCCTCAATAGCTTAGTTCACCGTGGGACGCGGGAGGTCCTGCTGGGTTTCGTCAGCAGATAGACCCCACCCCCTCGGTTGACGGTCGCGCCAGTGGGCGCATAGGTGTGTGTACTGGCCACTCCGAAGTCGCCGCGCGCAAAAGGAGGGGTAGGCCGAGCGAGGGCGAGGGGCTGCTAACGGAAGGCGCGGGAGGTCCTACCTATACCCCACCCCTCGAAGCGGTCTTCCCCCTCTTGTCGCGATTGTGGGGAAGTGGGCAGCTTCGCAAGCGAAGCAGGAAGAAGGAAACACCGGTCGGCACTAGCTCCTCGGAGCCACGGCCCTACCCCATGCATAGGGGGTGGGGGTGCTGCTAGAGGTGGGAGTGCCTCCGACATTGTGAGCAAAGAAAAAGGGGGGGGCGATAGGCCTGTCGGAGCGCGCAGGCATCACGTCCGCGACCAGAAGTGGAAGCGCGTAGGTTCGCCGCGTGCTTCGGGGAGGAACCAATCGCGTAGCGGTGACTGCCAAAGCTGCCACTCCTCCCCTGGTGCCTCGTCTGGAAGTTGCCACACGAGCCAGCGGACGCGCTTCTGAATGAGGTCCCGGCGAGTGAGAGAGGCGCGCCACTCCTCTTCGCGCTCGGCATCGCGTTTGGCTTTCCACTCCTGATACTCCTCGTCCGACGAGAATCTCGCCCTCTGCCGGCGGCGAAGGTCCTGCGACTTCTTACGCAGAGTCTCCAACTTTTCTCTCGAAGCCTTGCCTTCGGGAGAAGCCTCCCACTTTCGTATCACGGCCTCCGCGTCAATGGGAGCCGCCAGCTTCGCGCGCTCCGCGTCCGAAAGCCTGGCGAAGCACCCCCTCAGTTCCGCAAGGGCCGCCTCCTGCTGCGCCCATGCCTCCCCGATTTCCGACCCGACCTGCTGGAGGAATTCGCGGCAGAGGTGAGGCTTGCGAGCGGCGCGATGGAACTTGGTCATGAGCACGTCCCCTGACTTCACGCGGTGGTGAGTGCGGTTCCATTCCTTCTTGAGGGCCTGACGGGGGACAGCCACTTTCGGGCCGCGGTGGCCTGGCAGGAGGCGAACATCCCTGTCGTGTTTGTCGAGGCGCTTGTCCAGGAGCTGGCCGAATGGGATGATGCGCTCGACCACGAAGGATATCAGTTCTAGGTTCTCGGCTTCGCGCTTCGGCAAGCGCGCGGGCCGCTTGCCCTGGGCCTTTGGCAGGTGCTTGACGCGGGGCTTCCTGCCCATGTACTTGGGCACATTGAACACATGGGCCCTGACCATCTCGAAGACCTCTGGGCCAGCGAACTCGCGGAACTTCCTGGCGAATGCCCTGCTCTGGGAGGGGATGAGCACGTTGTAGGCCGTTACGCCTGGCTGGCGAAGGAACTTCTGCTCTATGCGGCAGCGCGACTCTGGGGGCGTAGTCCAGTCAAGTGCTGACCGGTCCGACAGAACTCCGGTAAGGACGGCCAGGTTAACGGCAACCGTGTCAATGCCGTCCCACTCATCTGCGAATACCTCTTTCGTCTTTCGCTGAATCTTCTCTTCTTGCGTGAGACGCATAGTCACCAAGCCCATTTGTAACGGTTCATTTGTAACAGTTCGCAGCAGAGGCATTATACCGCGTATCAAGGTATCATTCAAGTGGGTGCGGAGACAATCTGCACCACGAAGGGAGACGAAGATGAGTGAGACGTTGACGGTTTCACCGAAGGAGGCCGCGCAGAGGTTGGGCATCGGGCTGACCTCGACCTACCGACTTCTGCGGGCCGGGCGGTTGCGCGCGGTGCGGGTCGGTCGGCGACCGAATTTTCGAGTACCGGTCAAGGCGTTGGAGGAAGCGCTGGCGGAGCCGGAGCGGTTGAGCATCGGAGGAGAAAGGAAGGCCGAGAAATGAAGCGTTTCGACAGAGCGCTCCGCGGTCAGCTTGTCGAGGGCCGGGCCGCGGAGCGAGAGAGAGTCTCCACCAGAGGCGGATTCCCTCAACGCAGAGGATACCACCAGGGCGGACGCGGTGCAAGGGGCGAGCCGGTCTTCGCGCAGACAGCGCGGGGCTGGCGGCCTGTCGGACACATCACGGAGCGGCACGGAGTTAAGCTACTTGGCAAGGAAGCAAACAGCCGGGTGCATCGGCTGCGGCGACCGGAAGGGTACGCGCTGGAAACAGCCGTCATCGGCGAACTGCGAAAGCGCGGTGTATCCCTGGTCGAGGTCCACGAGCGCGATACCGGACGGACTCTGCGAGCGAGTATTGAATCCTTCGACGCGCATGGTCTGCGGATTGCGCGCGGCGGCTTCGCGCCGCAGGTTGTGCTGCCTCTTGCGCGCTGGTCGGTACAGGAGAAGGGACAGCCTGCGTTGCTGGAGGTGGGGACGTGACCGCCACGTTCGCCGACCTGAAAGCCGCGGCCGGCCTCTACGGAGTGCGCGTGCAGCGCAAGCCCAACGTGGCCGATGTGCTGCTCCTGCCTTGCCCGAAGTGCGGTGAGACAGCGGAGGTCATGGAGCAGAGCGATTCCGAGGGCAACGGCAGCGGCCAGGTCGTGTACTGGTGCGACTGCGACCCGCGCTGGCAGCGAACCTCACCGGAGGAACTGAAGCGCACCTGGGAGCGGCAAGGAAAGCGCCCGGTCGGGGAGGTGGAGGGCGAAGGGCTGACCCGATACGCGCGCACCGACGCGGGCAATGCCGAGCGGTTCCGCGACCTGTATGGTGACCTCGCTCGATATGTTCACCAGCTGGAAACCTGGCGGCTGTGGACGGGCAAGCGGTGGGCCGATGATGTGACCGGCAAGGTCGAGCAGCTTGCCCTGCTGGTGGCGCGGGACAGGCTGTCAGTTGCGGCCGCGCTGGGCGATGACCGGGAGCGCCACGAGGAGGCGAAGTGGGCGCTGTCGAGCGAGTCGGTTGACCGGCGGCGCGACCTGCTGGCGGCGGCGCGGACGCTGCCGGAGCTGGCCTGCCTGCCGGCCGACTTTGACCGCGACGCGTTGCTGCTGAACTGCGGGAACGGCACACTCGACCTGCGAACGGGCGAACTGCTGACGCACGCGCCGGAGCGGATGCAGAGCAAGCTGATTCCTGTCGCTTATGACCCGGCGGCGACCTGCCCGCGCTGGGAGCAATTCCTGGGCGAGGTTTTCGACGGGTGCGACGCGGTCGCCGACTTCGTACAGAGGGCGGTCGGCTATTCGCTGACGGCGGACGGGCGGGAGCAGTGTCTGTTCCTGCTGCACGGGGGCGGGTGCAATGGCAAGAGCGTGTTCCTGCGGGTGCTGCTGCGGCTGTTGGCTGACTACGGCGCGGCGACTGACTTCGCGACCTTGACGCTGGACCGGGAGCGGCAGGCGGGGATTCGGAACGATATCGCGCGGCTGTGCGGAACGCGGCTGGTGACGGCGAGTGAAACCTCGGACGGCGTGCGATTCTCCGAGGGCATACTGAAGTCGCTGACAGGCGGCGACCGGGTGACGGCGCGACTGCTGCACAAGGAGTTCTTCGAGTTCACGCCGGCATTCAAGCTGTGGCTGGCGTGCAATCACCGGCCGCGGGTGCGGGACTCCTCGGAGGCCTTCTGGCGGCGCATTCGCTTGATACCGTTCACAGTGAGCTTCCGCGGGCGAGAGGACAAGGGTCTGGCCGACGCGCTCGCGAAGGAGCTTCCGGGAATACTCGCCTGGGGGGTGAGAGGCTGTCGCGAATGGCTAGAGGCGGGGGACTTGTTGGCCCCGGCCGAGGTGCTGGCCGCGACGCAGGATTACCGGCAGGCCGAGGATGTGCTGGCGCAGTTCCTCGCCGATTGCTGCGTGACCGGCGAAGGGCTGTGGGCGAGCGCACGCGACCTCTTCGCGGCTTACTGCCAGTGGTGCGAGAGCAACGGGGAACGGGCCACCTCTCAGAGGCGGTTCGGGGAGGCCCTTAGGGAACGAGGCTTCGAGCGGCGGCCGGGCACCACCAGGGAGGCGCGGGGACGCGTGGAGTGGGCTGGAATCGGGTTACTCGGCGAGAGGGAAGCGGCGGCCTGATGGTGCAGAGGTTCAGACCTTGTAGACCTTGTTTTCACATTTTCTCTACGCGAGACTGCCTATAGGAATAATGCTCGAAAAAGGTCTGAACCATCTGAACGTCTGAACGCGCTGCGCGACTTCTGACAGCTTCTAACGCGCGAAAAAAGCGGGCGCGTGCAATATGGGGTAGGGTGAGAGGATGAGACGGCCTTTGAGAGAGGGTTCGCGCGGCTGGTGGGCGGCGATGCTGCGGGATTCCCGGCTGCAAACGGTGTTTGGCGGGGATAGGGAGGCTTGGCGGGAGGAGAATGAGCGAATCCGTGGCCACCGCGTCACACCGAAGAAGCTGCGGCCGCGATGTAGGGCGCGGTGCAGGGATGGTCACGCGTGCGAGGCGCGGGCGGTGTGGGACAGAGGGAACGACCGGCCGCGGAATGGAAGGTGTCGAATGCACGGGGGCCTTTCGACGGGGCCGCGGACGGCGGAAGGCAAGCGGCGAAGTCGAGAAGGGGCCAGGCGGGGAGGGTTGGTCAGCGCGGCGAGGCGACGGGCAAGGCGCGAAGCGTGAGCGCCCTTTCAGAAGGCCGTTTCTAGCCCCTGTGCGCCACGGAGAGAGGCGCTTCCCTGTGTGACGGTATTCCTTTCGGGTCCCTCGCGGCTGTGACGGAGGCGAACGCGGGTTCGCGTTGACATGAGACGGCACGGGAGGTATCATCATGCCACAGGTCGTGCTGTCCTGGTGCGTCACGGCGCAGAGGTGAGCGCGCAGGATTCACGCGAAGGCGGTTCGGGATGACCGCGCAGGACTGCCACTCCTGGTGCCTACGGGTGCAGGCAAAAGGCCGTAAGGGCGAGTGGCGGAACTGGTATACGCGCAGGACTTAGAATCCTGTGGCGAAAGCCGTGGGAGTTCGAGTCTCCCCTCGCCCACCACGGGGGGAGGCCCGGCCTGTCCGCCTCCGGCGGCCTTGTCCGCACTCCAGAGGCGGGCAAACCTCTGGCGGGCTGATCGGTCGGTGCGGGAGTAGCTCAGTGGTAGAGCGTCACCTTGCCAAGGTGAGGGTCGAGGGTTCAAGTCCCTTCTCCCGCTCCACTCTGTTGGGGGGGGTGGTTTTCGGGGATCTGATCTCTGCCGGCTCGCGAGGGCCGGGTTGATGCTGATGACCTCGCCTTCGATCTGGCGAGGTCATCTTTTCATGGGCATTCCCGCCTCTGGCGGGCGGACAAGCTGTGCTTAAAGGAGATGTCTGTGAGCAGCGGCGCGAAGCGAGAGTTGAACGTTGAGGTCGAGATCAAGGAGCTGGACGGAGGCCGGGTGGAGCTGGCCGTCCGAGTGCCGCCGGAGCCGGTCGCCCAGGTCAGGGAAGAGGTGCTCAAGGGGTTCGGGCGGCGCGCGGACATCCCCGGCTTCCGCAAAGGCAAGGCGCCGCGCTCTGTGCTGGAGCGCTTCATTGACCAGGACGCCCTGCGCGAGCGGATCGCCGAGTCGCTCCTCGATGACGCCTACGATGCCGCCTTGGAGAAGGCCGGACTTGAGGCGCTTGGTCGCGGCCAGGTTGGCGATGCGGAGCTGGCCGAGGACGGGAGCCTGACCTTCTCCGCCACAGTCACCCGGCGGCCGCAGATCGAGCTGGGCGAGTACAAGGGATTGAAGGCGACCCGCCGCGTCGTGCCCGTGACGGAAGAGCAGATAGACACGGAGATCGAGCGGATGAGGGGCCGGCGCTCGGAGTATCGCGAGCTGCCGGAGGACGGTGTGATCGAGAAGGGCGACCTCGCGATCGTTGACTACGAGATGCTCGTCGACGGGGAGAAGCGGGACGAGGGGAGCGCCGCCGGTTACCCGCTCGAGGTCGGGGCCGACACGCTCTTCCCGGAGATGAACGAGGCGCTGCCGGGGGCGAGGATCGGCGAGATGCGCGAGGTCGAAGTGAGCTATCCCGAAACGCACTCCGACAAGTCGCTCGCCGGAAAGAAGGCCGTGTTCAAGGTGGCTATCAGGGAAGCGAGACGGCGGCAGCTACCCGAGGTGACGGACGAGTTCGCCAAGAAGGTGTGGGATGTGGAGACGGTGGCCGAACTGCGGGACCAGGTCAGACAGATCCTCGAGAGCATAAGCAAGAGGATGGCCGATGACGAGGTGAGAGACGAAGTGCTAAGGCAGGTGGCGGACGCGGCCAGGCTGGACGTGCCACAGGCGATCGTGGACCGGGAAGTCGACGCGCGGATAAATGACATAGAGCAGGACCTCGAACGGCGTGGCCTGACGCTCACGCAGTATCTGCGCAACACGGGTCAGACGTTTGAAGATTGGCGGGCCAGCGTGGAGGTGGAGGCGCGACAGGCGGCGAGACGGGCGCTCGTGCTCAATGAGATCGGAGAGCGGGAGAAGATCGAGGTCAGCGATGAGGATGTACACGAGGAAATGCACCGCGTGGCCGAGATCGAGGGCATCAAGGAAGACGATATCCACGACAGATACAGAGACCAGGCCGACATCAACCGGTTGGTGACCCGCGTCTACAACCGCAAGATCATCCAGTTCCTCGTGGACAGCGCGGAGGTGACGGAAGAGGTCACGGAGACGGAGGCCGCCGCGGAGACCGATTAGGCGGGGGGCGAGCCGCGACCCGCCCTACAAGCCTAATGCACCGGCCCCGAGGCCTGCGTGATCTGGGGGGCCGGCGCGTACTCGGGTTCGGCTGAGGGGGACGGGGTGTCGAAGACCACGTCCCGCTTCTTCCGCTCGTGCAGAGCGATCTTGAGCACGTCGTCCATCGTCTCGACGAAACGGAACTTCAGATCCTCCTGCACGTGCGCCGGAATCTCTTCGAGGTCCTTGCGGTTCTCGTCCGGCAGAATGATGGTCTTGATGCCGGCCCGATGCGCGGCCAGCACCTTCTCCTTGATGCCTCCGACCGGAAGCACCTTTCCCCGCAGCGTGATCTCGCCCGTCATGGCGACATTGCGATGGACCGGCCGGCCTGTTAGAGCCGAGATGAGCGCGGTCCCCATCGTGATTCCGGCGGAGGGGCCGTCCTTCGGAATTTGGCCCGCGGGCACATGGATGTGCACGTCCGTCCCGCGGTAGAAGTCGGGGTCAATGCCCAGGTCGCCTGCGCGGGACCGCGCGTAGCTGAAGGCCGCCTTGCCCGATTCCTGCATCACATCGCCAAGGTGGCCGGTGAGGAGCAGGTTGCCGCGCCCCTTCATCAGCGTCACCTCGATGAAGAGGATATCGCCCCCGAACTCGGTCCAGCCCAGGCCTGTGGCGACGCCGATCTCGTCTTCCTTCTCCGCGATGCCGAAGCGGAACCGCGCCGGGCCCAGGTAGCTGCGAATGGACTTCGCCGTGATGCGGGCCGACTTGACCTTCTCCTGGGCAACCCCCTTCGCCACCTTGCGGCAGATCGAGGCGATCTCGCGCTCGAGGTTGCGCACGCCCGCCTCCCGCGTGTGCTCGCGGATGATGCTGCGCAGCCCCGCCTCGGTGAACCGGAGCCGCTTCGCATCCAGCCCGTGGTTCTTCAACTGCTTGGGCAGGAGGAAGAGCTGCGCGATCTTGAGCTTCTCCTCCTCGATGTAGCCCGGAAACTCGATGACCTCCATCCGATCGCGCAGCGCCGGCGGGATCGGGTCCATCAGGTTGCCGGTCGTGATGAACATGACCTCGGACAGGTCGAACGGCACCTCCAGGTAGTGGTCGCTGAAGGCGTAGTTCTGCTCGGGATCGAGCACCTCCAGCAGCGCCGACGCCGGATCGCCGCGGAAGTCTATCCCGATCTTGTCCACCTCGTCCATCATGAACACCGGGTTGCGCGTGCTGGCCGTCTTCAGGCCCTGCACGATGCGGCCGGGCAGGGCGCCGACATAGGTGCGCCGGTGACCGCGAATCTCTCCTTCATCGCGAACCCCGCCCAGCGAGATACGCACGAAGTTGCGGCCGGTGGCGCGGGCGATGGACCGACCGATTGACGTCTTACCGACGCCCGGCGGACCGATGAAGCAGAGGATCGGGCCCTTGATTCCGGGGTTGAGCTTGCGCACGGCCAGGAACTCGAGCACGCGCTCCTTGATCTTCTTGAGGCCGTAGTGGTCTTCGTTGAGGATGCGCTCCGCCTCGACGATGTCGAGCTTCTCGTCGCTGCGCTTGCTCCACGGCATCGCGATGAGCCAGTCCAGGTAAGTGCGCACCACGACGACCTCGGGCGAGGCCGGCGGCATGCGCTCCAGCCGATCGAGCTCCTTCAGCGCGCGCTCCTCAACATCAGTGGGCATCTGCGCCTGCTTAACGCGAGTGCGCAGCTCCTCGATCTCGCTCGTCCGCTCATCGCGCTCGCCCAGCTCGTGCTGGATCGCCTTCATCTTCTCGCGAAGGTAGAACTCCTTCTGCGATTCCTCCAGCTCCTGCTTCACCCGCGAGCTGATCTTCCGCTCGACCTCGAGGATCTCGATCTCGCGGTTGAGCACGTTGGCCAGTATCTCCAGGCGCTCGCGCTGGCTGACCGCCTCCAGTATCTGCTGCTTCACGTCAACTGCAATCTGCGCGTAGTAGGCGATCAGGTCGGCGAGCCGGCCGGGATCCGACATCCGGCGGGCCGATTCCAAGGCCTCGGCCGGGATGTTCTTGCCAAGGTTGATCAGCCGCTCGAACTGCGCGATCACATTGCGGACGAGCGCCTCGGTTTCGATGCCGGGCTGCTCGACCTCGGGCAGTGGCTCGATCTGCGCCCGCAGGAACGGCTCGGCGTGCACGTAGCTCTTGACCCGGACGCGGAAGGAGCCCTCGATCATCACCCTGATCGTACCGTCGGGCAGCGGCAGTGTCTGCACGATCTCTCCGATCGTGCCGACCGCGTACAGGTCATCGGGGCCGGGGTCGTCAAAATTCACGTTCCGCTGGGCCAGCAGGGCAATGCGGCGGTTCTCGTTCATCGCCGCCTCCAGCGCCTGGATCGAGCGCGGGCGGCCCACGAACAGCGGCACCACCAGATATGGGTAGATCACGGCGCCGCGCGTGGGCAGCACCGGAACCTGATCCGGGACCACGCCGGCCCTGGCATCAACATCAACCTCTTCGGGAGCCAGGATCTTTGTATCCTTGACGTCAGCCAATACTATCTCCTTAACCGCCTAGCCGGCCTTGCGCTCCTTGCGCTCGCGCGCCGGCTGGGGCAATTCCTCGCTCTCCTTCCGGCCCTGGTCGGGCTCGATCGAGCCCACCAGCGTGGCCGGCTGCTGCCGGCGGACAGCTTCGCCTGTCACCAGACACTTCGCCGTGCCCCTTCGCGACGGCACCTCATACATGATATCGAGCATGACTTCCTCGATGATCGTGCGCAGCGCGCGGGCCCCCGTCTTGCGGGCCAGCGCCTGCTCGGCGATGGCATCGAGCGCGTCTTGCGTGAACTCCAGCTCCACGCCGTCCCACTGCAGGTACTTGCGGTACTGCTGCACGAGCGCGTTGCGCGGCTCCACCAGAATGCGCAGCAACGTCGCCTTGTCCAACGGGTCCAGTGTGCCCACCACCGGAAGCCGCCCGATGAACTCCGGTATGAAGCCAAATTTCAGCAAGTCCTCCGGCAGCACCTGTCGCAGGACTTCCCCAAGCGGCCGCTCGCGGTGGCCATTGAGCGCCGCCCGCAGTCCGAAGGCCCGCTGCTCGCTCAGCCGCTGCCGGATGATGTCGTCGAGCCCCTCGAAGGTGCCCCCGCTGATGAACAGGATGTCGGTCGAGTCCATCTGGATGTACTCCTGCTGCGGGTGCTTGCGGCCGCCCTGCGGCGGGATGTTGGCGATGGTCCCCTCGAGGATCTTCAGCAGCGCCTGCTGCACGCCCTCGCCGCTTACGTCGCGGGTGATCGAGCGGTTCTCGCTCTTGCGAGCGATCTTATCTATCTCGTCAATGTACACGATCCCGCGCTGGGCGCGCTCGATGTTGCCCTCGGCCGCCTGGTAGAGCTTGAGCAGGATGTTCTCGACGTCCTCGCCGACGTAGCCGGCCTCGGTCAGCGTGGTCGCGTCGGTTATGCAGAAGGGAACGTCTATGATCTTGGCCAGCGTCTGCGCGAGCAGCGTCTTCCCACTGCCGGTCGGACCGATGAGCAGGATATTGCTCTTCTGCAGCTCGACGTCATCTTCATCGCCCTCGCGCACCATCTGGATCCGCTTGTAGTGGTTATAGACGGCGACAGAGAGTACCCGGCGGGCGTACTCCTGCCCGATCACGTAGTCGCTGAGGGCCTCGTAGATCTCCTTCGGCGTCGGGATGGGAAACTCGAACAGCGCTTCCTGATGCGCCATCGCCGGTCGCTGCTCTTCCTGAAGCAGCTCGTGGCACAGCGACGTGCAATCCCCGCAGATGAATACGCCGTCGCCGGCGATCAGGCGGCCGCCAACCTCGCTCTGCGTCTTGCCGCAGAATGAGCAATGTGGTTCGGGCTTACGAGTCCGCATTCATCTTCCTCCGAAGATCCTGGGGCGGCAGTTACTTGGGGCTCACCTTTGCGGCCGGCATCGCGAGCACTTCGTCAACAATCCCATATTCCTTCGCCTCATCCGCTGTCATCCAGCGATCGCGCTCGGTGTCGCGCTTGATCGTCTCAACGTCCTGCCCGGTGTGATAGGCCATTATCTCGTTGATGCGGTCGCGCGTGCGCAACAGCTCGCGCGTGAAGATATCAACATCGCTCACCGCTCCGTAGGTGCCGCCCAGTGGCTGGTGGATCATCACGCGGGAGTTGGGCAGAGCAGCCCGCTTCCCCTTAGCCCCACCCGCCAGCAGTATCGCTCCCATGCTCACGGACTTGCCGACGCAGAACGTCCGGACCTCCGGCTTGATGAGCTGCATCGTGTCATAGATGGCGAGGCCGGCGGGGACTTCGCCGCCCGGGGTGTTGATGTACATCTCGATGTCTTTATCGGGGTCCTCGCTCTGCAGGTAGAATAGCTGGCCGATCACGAGGCTGGCGACCGTGTCGTTGATCTCGCTGCCAAGGAATATGATGCGGTTCTGGAGCAGCCGTGAGAAGAGGTCCCACGACCGCTCGCCGCGCGGTGTCTGTTCAACTACGCTGGGTATGTACAGCATCTGTCTCCTCCCGTCCCCCTCATGGTGCCGCCAGCAGGTCGCGCCGATGGGCCAAGAGCCAAACCTATGAGCGGGGACCATACATATAGTTACCCGAAAACCGCCGGAACATCACAGGCTCCGCACCACACCGAGCAGACCTGGCGGCCGGCTGGTTCGAAAGCTGCACAGATCAGCCAAGCAGCCCGCCGCAGCGGGCCGCGCCCTATCAATACCACGTCCAGGGAAGTTTTACCTGTGCGGTTGGAGGGACAGGCCGATGGGCCCGTTTTCGCCCCGGCGACGCCTAGCTGACCGGCTGGGTCGCCTGCCGCTGGGCGCGTTCCTGGGCGGCCAGAGCCGCATCCGCATGGATAACATGCCAGGCGGTGTCTATGATACGGCGGTTGCGGTTGCGGCTTTCGCGCTGGAGGCGGCGGTGAGCTTCGTCCTCGCTGAGCTTGAAGCGCCGCATGAGGATGGATTTCGCCCGCTCGATCGCGCTGCGGGAGTGGACTGACTCCCGGATCTTGGTGAGCTGGGTTTTCAGATCGCGAAGATCCTGCGCGCGGGCGAGCGCGACTCGGACCGCGGCGACTAGCGCCTGGGAAGGCACCG
>Ga0315288_10010055_pt1 | contig 11913 bp, 10 predicted proteins | sample YL17G11_20_MG_FD_203454 | JGI IMG/M metagenome (GOLD analysis project Ga0315288, IMG submission 203454) | Sediment microbial communities from Yellowstone Lake, YNP, Wyoming, USA - YL17G11_20 | ecosystem: Environmental > Aquatic > Freshwater > Lake > Sediment | place: USA: Wyoming | collected... | reverse complement strand
CATTTCTAGTTGAACCGTAGTTCGTAGTATCAATGATGACCTCCTGGCCGCTCGCCAAGGTGACATTCCAGCCATTGATTTGGGAAATAAGGTCTGCCAGATTCTCAGCTCGCAGGTTGATGAGGTTGTTTTCCAGGGCATCGACGTCCGTGAACGATTTGCTTTGTGTAACTGCTAACTCAGCCTCTTCGACATTGCGGCCGCGTTCTTCAGCTATAGTCCTCATCCACTTGGCCGAGAATTCGACTATTTTTTTCATCTGGTCTTCTGGTATTTCCTCCCCTCCAGCAGCTACCGGATGGGCAGCGCCGATGGTCGTGCCCGGCGTCATGACCGCAATGTGAGCTGATAGAGTAATGAACGTTCCCGCTGAGGCAGCCCAGGCGCCTTTGGGTGAAACGTAGACCACGACAGGCACGCCGGCATTCATAATGCTCTGAACTATCTTCTCGGTTGAGTCCAGAAGCCCGCCGGGAGTGTCTAGCTCAATTATGCAGACAGTAGCGCCGTGCTCCTCCGCCTGGCTGATACCCCGGTCGATATAGTCAGCTATCACGGGTACAATGGTGCCATCCACGGAAAGGACTTCTACCGTGGCGGGGCTGGCGGCAGCGATCAGACTGCCTCCTAAACCCGCAACCAGGGGCATCACGAGCCACGCGACGAAGAAAACTCTGAGTCCGGTTCTAAGCATCTCACATTACCCCCATGTTAATTATAAACTAAGCAATTGAAAGCAACAAAGAGCTCCAGGTTTAGCGTTGAAGCTGTGAACAGCTTAGTGTAGAATACCACGAGTATGAAGAACCAAAAATGTAAGGGAATGCAGGACTTGCTCCCGGGTGATATGTTGCGCTTTCGTCGTATTGAAGATACCTTTCGAACTTGTTGTCGCAGCTGGGGCTACCAGGAGGCGAGAACGCCGACCCTGGAATACCTCTATTTGTTTACGGCTACGGGTACACTCACTCCGGGCATGCTGAGCAAGGTATATTCTTTTCTTGATTGGGATGGCTGGAGTGGGGAGAGGGTTGTCTTAAGGCCAGATGGCACTATTCCTGTAGCCAGGCTCTATATAGACAATCTGAGTGGCCAGGAATCAGCTCGGCTTTTCTATGTGACCAATATCTTCGCTTTCGAGGGAACCGGCAAAAAGAACAGGGAAAGATGGCAGTGTGGTGCGGAGTTCTTCGGTGGTGCCAGATTTGCTCCCGATGTGGAGATAATTTTGCTTGCTGAAGACGTTATCCGCAAGCTTGGCATCAAAAACGTCAGGCTGCAACTGTCTCACGCCGGCCTGGTCAAGGCGTTGCTCAGGGAATTCAAGCTCAGCCCGGCCGAGGAAGCTAAGATAACGGACCGCATTTTGGAAGGAGATTGGGAGACGTTAACCAGGGCAAAATCCACTCACCCCGAAATGGAAAGGCTTATGGCTGCATTATTGGGTCTTAAGGGAAAATCCAGCAGCTTTCTACGCAATGTAAAAGCTTCATTCCCCACAGCTTCGCAGGACTTCAAGTCCAGCCTGGAGGACTTCCTGAGCATTGCCACGTTACTGGATAACATGGACTGCAGTTATGAAGTTGATATCGCAACGATGCACGGTTTTGAGTACTATACCGGCATTTGTTTTCAGTTCGTGGCTGGCGGGGAAAAGATAGGTGGAGGAGGAAGATATGATAGGCTTGTGCCCCTCATGAATGGAGGAGACGTCCCCGCCTGCGGATTTGCCCTATATGTGGACCCTATGATGCGACTATTGCCGCCGGAGAGGAAGAAGGGCAAATCTGGAATCCTGGTTAAAGGTAAGGAATTGACTCCGGAAATAGTAAAAACGTGCTTTACTGTGGCGCAATTTCTTCGTGACGCCGGATACCTTGCAGAGATTGACTTTGCCGGTCGAGCCGAATCTGATTATGAATGGGTCATCTCGGTTTCTGGAAAGAAGCCCTCTCGGTTGGTGCTCAAGGATTGCCTAAAAAAGCGGCGGCGAGAGGTAACTTCTGTGGCAGAGATTCTTGAAGTAGTAGGTGAGGGATGAAGGACCACCAAGCCGGCTACATCAAGTTTGCCCTCCCTAAAGGCAGGTTTCTATCGCCGACAGCCAGCTTGCTTGCCGAGATAGACCTAGGATTTGATGGTTATGGCGATAAGACAAAGCAATATCGCCTGTGCTCGGCAAGGTTTTCCAGTCTTGTCGCTAAAATACTTCGGGAAAAGGATATTCCCATAGAGGTAGCCGTCGGTAATTACGACCTGGGTATTTGTGGTTCAGATTGGATTGAGGAATACCTGGTGAAATATCCAGCAGGGGCTCTGATGAAAATAGCGAGCCTGAATTATGGCGAAGGCGACATTCACGTAGTCGCCAGTGCTCAAGGCGGGATAACCAGCCTCAATGAGCTATCGGCCCGGCAGAATGATTGTCGTGTAGTAAGCGAGTATCCTAATCTGTCTGAGGCTTTTGCCTTAAATCGCAGAATGAGAAGGTTCAGGATCTTCCCTGTGTGGGGAGGTGCAGAGGTTTATCCCCCAGAAAATGCCGACCTGGCAGTGCTCTGGGGAAGAAGTAGGGCGCATATAGCAGCTCAAGGCTTGATTCCCCTCGACAAGTTGTTTCCTGTTACTGCCTATCTAGTAGCTAATCGAGAAAGCCTGGAGAACAAGGATTTGAGCCAGATATTGATGTGTTTTGACTCCAAACTTAGCGCTGGGCTACAGGCATCAATGGAACATGAGCTCGTTATTTGTAAGGACTTAAAGATTCCTTGCCCCTTGTGGTCGGCCAAGGAAATCAACCTGGCCTTGCCTGATGGACACCAGCAAGCGCCTGCTGCGCAGTTTTTGGAGCAAGCCGGGCTGGCGCTTCAGGGATACTCTGAAGAGGTAGTCAGCCGCCGCCCCTGCGTTGATTTAGACTGGCTCGGCATTAAAGTAATCAGACCCCAGGATATGCCTCTGCAGGTGGCTAATGGCAATTTCGACTTGGCTATAACCGGTGAGGATTGGCTGCGGGAACACCTCTGTCGCTTTCCTTCAAGCCCGGTGAAGAAATTGTTTGGCCTGGGCTTTGGCACTGTCAAAATCGTCGCTGCCGTGAGCCGGGATATGCCCGTGAACAACATTGATGAATTGAGGTCACTTGTTCAGAGCGGTAAGTTTGCCCCTCTGAAAGTAGCTTCAGAGTACATAAACATTGCCGATAGGTACCTTCAGGATAATCGCATCAACCCATACAAGCTGATCCCGACCTGGGGGGCGAGCGAGGCTTTTCTACCCGAGGACGCCGATATGCTTATTGATAATACCCAGACGGGGAAGACCCTCGAACAACACAAACTAAGGATTCTCGATGTGCTCTTTCAATCCTCGGCCTGTCTGATTGCCAACAAAGATAGTCTGGCATCTTCCAACAAGAAAGAGAAAATCAAGTTCCTGACGCAGAAACTACGAGCGGGGCTAAAGCAGATTGAAAATCAAAATGCAAAAGGCAAAAATACAAAGTAGAAGCAAAAAAGGTTTATATTTTAATTTGTCATTTTGTTTTTTGATTTTTGGTTTTAGTTGGTATGAAAAGAGTCAAGGGATTCAATAAGGCAAAACGATTACTGGCCAGGGAAGATTTCTGGGAATCTCTCACTGCGCCACCACGGGTACGGGCTCAAATAAAGCAGGTCTTTGGTGAAGAGCTTTCAGTCCAGGAAGTGGTAGACCGTATCATCGGTGAGGTTCGGCGCAAAGGTGATAAAGCTCTCCGAAATTACACCGAAAAACTGGATGGAGTACGACTTGATTCCCTGGAAGTAGACGAACAGGAAATTGTTGCCGCTTATGACATAGTAAGTAAGAAAATCGTCTCGGCTCTTGAATTCGCAGCCAGAAGAATACGGGACTTCCATGTTGCCTGTGAACACAAGACCGGCCTAATTCCTCTCGACAGGTGCCTGGGACAACAGATTCTGCCCTTGCGGAGGGTTGGCTTGTATGTGCCTGGCGGCAGTGCTGCCTACCCGTCTACCGTTTTGATGATGGCCATACCAGCCAGAGTGGCCGGTGTTGAAGAAATCATCATGGTTTCACCGCCCGGCAAGGATGGTCGGATTGCTGCCTCCACGTTGGTCGCCGCTGATATTGCCAAGGTCGGCCGCATTTTCAAGCTTGGCGGTGCTCAGGCTATTGCGGCATTAGCTTATGGCACTGAATCAATACCCAGAGTGGACAAAATCTGCGGTCCCGGGAACATCTTTGTGACCCTGGCTAAGAAAATGGTTTACGGCGCGGTGGATATTGATGGTCTTGAAGGTCCTAGCGAGATAGTAATTGTTGCCGACGAGAAAGCCAAACCCGCCCTTTGTGCCGCGGACCTCCTGGCCCAGGCTGAACACGACCCCCTGGCCTCAGTGGTTTTAATCACCACTTCGGTTGATTTGGCTGACCAGATAGACAAGCAAATTGAGACCCAACTGAGGAAATTGAAGCGGCGCTCTACTATTAGGAAAGCTATTGATGCGGGAATGCTTGTGCTTGTTGACGACATGTCTCAAGCGGTAGAGTTAGTCAATCTATTCGCTCCTGAGCATCTCTCCATCATGACATCCAATGCCTCAGCTTTAGTCCGCGAAATTCGCAATGCCGGCTGTATTTTCGTAGGCGAGAATTCACCTGTCGTCCTCGGCGATTATGTTGCCGGCCCCAGCCATGTCTTGCCCACCGGAGGCAACGCTCGTTTCGGTTCACCTCTGGGCGTTGCCGACTTCTTGAAGGCTACCAATGTCATCGCTCTGGATAAGCCTGCCATGCGAAAGCTGAGCGAGCCTGCTGTGGAGATAGCCAAAGCTGAAGGGCTGGATGCCCACGCCCAGGCGATAGAAAGAAGAACGAGGGCGAAATAAAAGATTAAGATGCCAAAAGCAAAAACAAAGAGCAAAAGTATTTACATTCTGATTTGTCATTTTGATTTTTTACTCTTGACTTTTGATTTAGGTTGAGATGGACATAAAAAAACTTATCAGGCCCGAGCTAATAAGCATGAAGGGCTACACTCCTATCGAGCCTACAGAAGTTTTGAGCCAGCAAACCGAATTGCCTGCGGACAAGGTAATAAAACTCGATGGCAATGAGAATCCTTATGGCTGTTCCCCCAAGGTGTATCAGGCCCTGGCCACCTACCCCTATTATCACAATTACCCCGACCCGGAGCAAAGGGAACTACGGAAGGCTTTGGAAGAATATACCGGGTTGGGGCGCCAGCACATTGTCTGCGGCATGGGCAGCGATGAGCTTATTGACCTTATCCTCAGGCTTTTCCTCAAGCCCGGTGACGAGGTTATCAATTGCCCACCCACGTTCGGCATGTATCCCTTTAGCACCGATGTTTGTGGCGGTCGCCTGGTTGATGTACCCCGGACCGAGGATTTTGCCCTTGATATGGCCGGTATAAAGAAGGCCTTGACCAGGAGAACAAAGGTCATCTTTGTCGCCTCGCCCAATAATCCCACAGGCAACACTACTCGTGAGAAGGACATTGTGGAGCTTGTTGATACTGGAAGAATTGTTGTCGTAGACGAAGCCTATTGTGAATTCGGTAACGTAACCGTCGCCAACTCAGTGCCCTCTTACCCCAACTTGATAGTTCTACGCACCTTCAGCAAATGGGCCGGGCTGGCTGGCTTAAGGATAGGCTACGGCTTTTTCCCCATAGAAATCGCTAGTTATCTGATGAAGATTAAGCAGCCCTATAACGCCAATGCCGCAGCCCAGGCTGCGGTGTTAGCCTCTCTGGCCGATATAGACTATCTTCGTCTTAATATTATGAAGATAGTTATGGAACGGGGGAGATTGTTTGGCAAACTGAAGGAACTGGGTTGGCTAAAGCCCTATCCTTCTCAGGCTAATTTCATCCTTTGTTCCCTGAGCTACTCTCCTCCTTGTCATTCTGAGGGAGCAAAGCGACCGAAGAATCTCGCTACGGGTGAACTCCGCGAAGAATCTCGCGCCAAAGACATCTGGCAACAACTGCGGCGGAGGGGCATATTTGTTCGCTATTTCGATACTCCCAGATTGAGAGACTGCCTGCGAATTAGCGTGGGCCGACCCGAAGATACCGATGCCTTAATTGGCGCACTCAAAACACTACCTGTCATTGCGAGCGAAACGTAGCAATCTTAGTCACCCCCCTCTCCCTTGATGGGAGAGGGTTAGGGTGAGGGTGGAATAAAATATTGGAGGTTAAACATGGCTGAGAGAAAGGCAAAAGTAGTCCGCGAGACTGCCGAAACGAATGTCAAGGTGGAGCTCAACATTGACGGCAGCGGACAATTCCAAATCACCACCGGCATAAGGATGTTCGACCACCTCCTTACCCAGCTAGCCCAACATGGAGTATTTGACATAAAGATCTCAGCCTCGGGTCCCGACCAGCACCACGTAGTTGAGGATGTGGCTATCTCGCTGGGCAAGGCTTTTAAGCAAGCATTGAGAGAAAAACAAGGCATTGTTCGTATGGCACATGCCGTCGTGCCTATGGATGAAGCCCTGGCAGCAGTAGCCGTGGACATCGGGGGCAGGGTTTACAGCACGGTCGAGGCAGACTTCGACGAAGCCACCATAGGCGACCTCGATGCTGATTTAGTCCGCCATTTCTTGGTCTCGCTTGCTTCCGAAGCTAAAATTAACCTCCATGCCAAAGTGCTGAGCGGCATCAACGACCACCACAAAGCCGAAGCCCTGTTCAAAGCCCTGGCCCGGGCCCTGGACTCGGCCAGCCGCATCGACGAAAGACTTATTGGCAGGATTCCCAGCACCAAAGAGGTTATTGAAGGGTAGAAGGACAAATATGAGCTATTTCGAATCCTGCTCGGGGAGCGGGTTCGCCTTTTCTGAACCTGACAGATGAAAGAGAAGTTGCTACAATTAGATTAGGCGGATGGAAAGGTCGCTTGTGTGGATCTTATACACCAGAGCTTATTATTCTTATGAGGGGTGTTTATCACTATGAATGCATTCGAGGATATTGCGCGAAAAAGGGCTATGCTCTTAACTACCAGAATGCGATTCTCTCCTCAGATCCAGCCAGTCAAGGAAGCTGCTACAGACAGAATAATTGAGCAAATCTTATTTGTGACCCCTAGTGAAAAGGGCTTAAGCGTAGAAGAAATACAAGAAATCTTTTCTTCTGAAAGTGGTGGTTACGCAATTAGCTCTTCTGATGTGGGGAATACCTGCAAACGGCTGGTTGGAAAACAAAGAATTGTGCCACAACAAGAGGGAAAGCTTGAACTGTATAGATTGTCGGAGAAGGCCAGTCATGAACTTGGTGAGACGCAGCATCGAACCGAAATCAGCTTTAATTCAATTGTAGATAGGCTTTTTAAAAACGCGAAAGAAGGGGCTTCTGCATTTAGGGCTCCTTTTTTGAAAGTCCTGTGTATCATCTTTTCTCAACTTGCAGAGGAATATGTCCGCGTAATTAAAGGGGACATTAAGGGCGACGAGTTCTTATCCTTCCCATTTGTTTCCTCCGCTTTGAAGAAAGTCAAGAAAGAGTTCGATTCAATTGACGGCTCCCTTTTTGAGAGTGCTGCCCTATCTTTCTTTCGAGATAGCGATCCAGAATATGACGCCATAAAATGGAATATGGCGCAGAACTATTATATTGCAAAAGCACTTGGCTTAGACCCTAGCGGCGTTATCTTATCCAAAGAAGTATTCGGGGAAGCAGTGTTTTATCTTGATACCAACGTGATAGTGTCGGCTTTAGAGCCCAAACACAAACATCATAAAGGTTTTCTCGCATTTAATAAAGCGTGTAAGCAACTGGGTATTAACCTAAAGGTGTGCCAAATTTCATTGGATGAGCTACAAAATTGGCTTGTGCATCAGCGTCAACTCATGGAAAAAGTCATTGATCAGATCCCGGATGAGACATCGTCACAGGTGAGCTCGATCTTTTACGAAATCTACTCTGAAAAGGAAAGAGCCGGTGAAGCTGTTAGCGTTGATGAGTTCTTTACAAGTTTCGATTCCCCAATGGAGCACCTGAAAGGTCTCTTTGAAGTGGAATTGGTAGACGATACATGGTTTGATGAAGCAAAAAGCAAACCAGAGACCATAAAGTTTGCTGAAACTTTAAGATTGAAGTATATCGTTATGCGCAGGCGCGCCAAAACGCGGGGGGCTGCTCTTCGCGATGCTTTGTCGCTCCTTTGGCTTCAAAAATTGAGAGAGGAAAATGGCGGTAATATTTGGCTAGTTACTACGGACACATCTCTTCCCGCGTCTCCACCGCCAAACGCTTCTTCAGGGTCACTTGCTATCACTTTGGATGCAACCTTGCAATGGATTTCGACAATAGCCGTTCGAGAAGATGCACTGGCCGACTTCTCAGCTATGTTTGCAGAGATGCTAAAATACCGACTTCTACCACAGGACAGGATTTTTGATTTGGAGGATTTTTTAATATTCCACGAAATGCACATGTCTTGCAAGGAACTTCCAGCAGAAGACGTTGAAAACTGTATTCGGTATATTAAGGCTAATGCCCCTATGCTAGACCCCTCGGATCCGGCTGATAGAGAAAAGCTTGCTTATGAAGTAGCTAAATTTTTCGCTGATCCCGGGAGGAAATACAAACAGGAAATAGCAAGGCTGGAAGCCGAGAAAAAGAAGGCTGCGCAACAATACAAAAAAGACCTTGACGAACGGGATGGAAAGATTGAGGCACTAGGGACAGAATTTCGAGAATATGAAGAAAAGACCGCAAAGAAGTCTCTGAGAAGCTCAGCACAGTTTAGGGTGCTCATTACTGCAATTGTATTTCTTGTGTTGGAAGGTTTAGTCGTTGCCCTTGCCAGCCAGTATGGTGAAGGGGCAAACCTGTTCCAAAGAGTATCAAACTCGTGGCATTTTCTGGTTCTAGGGTTTGTAGTAAGTGTCGTGGTGGGTTGGTTTGTTCTTGGGAAAAAGAGACTCGAAGCCCTTGGCTGGCCATTCACGAAAATCTTTAAGTCAGGAATGTCGTAACCATGAGATAATCCCCCTCTCTTGTTAAGCCTGCGACAAACCATATATCGCAAGAAGTTCGGATTTTCCCCCGGTTCAGGGAGCAGGTTTACGTTTTCTGAACTTGAATAGATACAAAATGGCCCGAACTTGGGTTTATAAATGAGGTGGTGCAATGCAGGCGCTAAAAGCTAAGGTGTTCATTAGTTGCGGTCAGAGAAGAGATACCGAAGAAATTGAGGTGGCACCTGCCATTGCAAAGGTTCTTGAGGATTTAGGATTCGATCCGTATATAGCAATTGAAGAGCAGACTCTTCGTGGGCTTAGGGAGAATATCTTCTCCCAACTGACTACTTCGGAATACTTTCTCTTTGTTGATTTCCCGCGGGAAAAGTTCGCTTGCAGTTCGGAACGTCGGGGCTCTCTATTTAGCCATCAGGAGCTGGCAATCGCCTCATATCTGGATTTACCGGTGATCGCCTTCCAACAAAAAGGAGTGAAACCATTGGACGGGATGTTGGGTATACTCCAAGCAAATGCTATTCCGTTCGGTGATGCCAAGAAGCTCCCCGGAATGGTTCGTCAACAAGCTAACAAAGCTGGTTGGCGTGCAGATTGGAAAAATGCACTGGTGATTAGGAGAAACCCTGCTGAATTCGACGATGCGCGTATCGTTAATCAACCCGGGCAACCCAATGCAAGGTTCTTTCATCTAACAGTCGAGAATCTTAACCCTTACAAGCCGGCTGTCAATTGCACCGCTTATGTTGAGGGTATAAGAGACCTACAGACAAACTTGCCAGTGACTTTTAGAACAGCGGAGCTAAAATGGGCAGGTTATGTTCTACCGAGCGTAGCCACAATGCCAGCATCAAGTCGTGAGTTGGACGCCTTCTTTGTCCTACATGACAATCCTTTGATAATGCACTTCAGCTGTTTCACTGACTCTGGATACTTTATGAGGCCCATTTGTGGGCCTGGCCAGTTCCGGCTTGACTACCTAATAGTCAGCGAGAACTTTCCGCAGGCAAGAATATCAGTGACAGCAACCGTGGGAAACACGATCGCCGATGCGACTCTAGTCTGAGAAGTATGGATAATTCCAACAAAGTTCGGTTTTTCCCCGGTCGGTGTAAGTGCTTCCTACACCACTGTGCTATAATCGAAGCGAGTGGAAATAGGAATGGAATATACCGTTATCGTAAGAAAGGCGCCTGATGGATTCTACATAGCCAGTTGCCCTTTGCTTCCGGAAGCAAAGGCTCAAGGTGAAACATACGAACAGTGTCTTGCTAATATCAAGGAAGTGCTTGAGCTTTGCCTTGAATGCCGAAAAGAGCGGGGTGAGGAAATCCCGCAGGAAAGCGACACAAAGAAGGTTACTGTCGCCATATGACAAGGCTGCCTCCCCTTAAAGCCAAGGAGGTGATCAAGGGGCTTCAAGCAGTGGGGTTTGAAAAGATTCGCCAGAAGGGTAGCCACGCTATATTTCACCACGAAGATTGTCGCAGGGCTCCTATCTCGATTCATCCGGCTAGGACCATTAGCCCCTACTTGCTTTCCGATGTTCTTAAACAGCTTGAAATTGAAGAAGACGAGTTCTTGCGAGCTGCAGGTCGGAGGTGGGGAGGAACGTAATCCTTATGAACCGTCGCTTCAAGATATCCATCGTGGGGCTCTCTGCATTGCTAGGAGCAGTTCTTGTTTTCTCTTGCTTGAATCTCCAGGGATGCTCATTTTTTGGCAATTCGGATGGCATTCCAGTCTATTCCTATAATATAGTCAATACCTACCCCCATGACCCCGATGCTTTCACTCAGGGGCTGGTTTTCGAAGATGGCGTTCTATATGAGGGAACAGGGCTTCTCGGGCAATCCACATTGCGTAGAGTGGAACTGGAGACCGGAGATGTTCTACAAAACCTTGAACTCTCGGATGAGTTTTTTGGTGAGGGCATAACCATTTATGGGAACAAGATCATCCAGTTGACCTGGAAATCCAACGTTGGGTTTGTCTACGACAAGAACAGTTTTGAGTTACTACAGCAGTTCAACTATTCAACTGAAGGCTGGGGCATTACGCATAATGGAACGTGCCTAATCATGAGCGATGGTACGTCAACACTGCATTTCTTAGACCCGCAGACCTTTGAAGAGATCAGTCAGCTTGCGGTGTTTGCCGATGATGATCCTGTAACCAGACTCAATGAATTGGAATACGTCCAGGGGGAAATCTATGCCAATGTCTGGCAAACAGACCGGATCGCAAGGATTGCACCTGAGACAGGTCGAGTGATTGGGTGGATAGATCTGAGAGGACTCCTGACCGCAGAAGACCGTAGTGAGCCGGTCGATGTTCTTAACGGCATTGCGTATGACGCAGAGGCCGATCGCTTGTTTGTGACCGGGAAGCTGTGGCCTAAACTGTTTGAGATTGAGCTGATTTCTCCAGAGTAATTGGTGATTACCTCGTTGGAGCCAAGTCACTGCCTTATTGGAACTAGTGCTACAAGATTCTTCGGGCGCTTTCCCTTCGCTTTGCCCAAGGCTTAGGCCTAGGCCTTCTCACAATGACAAAAAGAGTTACAGAGAAGACTTACTCTGTTTCCCAAGCTATCCCTCCGGTAAGCCATTATGTTAGTGGCAATTCTTCTCAGGAAAAAATTGCAGGCACAACTTGACAGCAAATAGCGGCCAGTCTATAATGCAAAATACCTAGTATAGCGATGTAGTTCTAAAGCCGAGAACTACCTGGAGCCGGTAGGTGAATTTGGGGGCAAAGGAAGGGATGTGGCGCTGAAGGTAGTTCGAGGTAATAGTGGATGAAAGAGCCGCATACGGTGCGTCGCTTGGGGGATCTGGCCCGAGCCATCGTTTATCGGCAAGCGCTAATTAAACATGAGTGCTGGCCCCG
>Ga0315288_10010054_pt1 | contig 11914 bp, 9 predicted proteins | sample YL17G11_20_MG_FD_203454 | JGI IMG/M metagenome (GOLD analysis project Ga0315288, IMG submission 203454) | Sediment microbial communities from Yellowstone Lake, YNP, Wyoming, USA - YL17G11_20 | ecosystem: Environmental > Aquatic > Freshwater > Lake > Sediment | place: USA: Wyoming | collected... | reverse complement strand
GAAATTTTCAGAAGAAAGATCCCAGCTGGATGGCATAGGGCACGTTCCTTCTGCTAATGCTATATCTGCTAGCTCTTCATTTATTAAATTTACGCTAGCAACGTCTGTATTGTATTTTGCTAGTTGCTTTTTGACAATAGCGGTAAGATTAGGATCTATTTCATGATTGCCAATAAGTTGAGACTGGCCAAAGTTTTGCTTGCGGTCATTATGAAATTTATCAAGCAAAGAAAAGACCCTATTAGTATCTTGATCATCTAGACCATTTTCTTTTGCAACTTCATAAATTTGCTTTTGTTCTGTTGCCCGTAGATTTTTTTCCATCAAAATTAATTTATTTTGCAATACTTTTATGTGCGATTCAGGATTCATTTTCATGTATGGTCTCTGTATCATTGATCTTAATCCAATAGCCATATCAATCGCCGCGGTATTTTTTCCGTATACAAGGCATCTAATAGTTTCCCTATTAATAGAGTTATACCAAGGTTGCTGTGAGCAATGTGCTGGTAGAGTGACGCTGAGTAAGCCCAAGAGAGCTATGTGTGAGTATTTATTGATTAATTGTTTCATATTAACATCCTACTAATTGTTTTAAAGAATCTGTATAGTGAGCTATTTTATTGAACCATTCATTTTTTATCTTACCAACGCCATCCTGGTGAAAAAACTCAAGCCATCCGTGAACTTTCCACAGCATATTAATAGAAGCTAAATGGAAAAAGTGTTCTTCGTACAGGTGTTCAGGGTAATAAGATTTTTTACGCATTGTTTTGAGACATTCGGCGATGTGGGGATTTTTGATTGCGGATAATATCTCTGCTTGCGCTTCATGAATTTGTGAAAGTTTGTGATATTCTGAGCTTTTCTTAAATTCTTTTGCCTCAATACCATAATAATGTTTTAGGTATGTTTCCAGAATTAGTTCAGAGAGTCCGTGGTGCTGCAATAAATGCTGAATTTCATGAGCGCAGTAACTAATTTTATTCTCGGTAGACATAGTAATCATTTGTGGGAATATTTCGATGACGGAAGGGATATAGCGGTGGGAAATGGTGAGATTATGGAGTGTTGTTTCAATAAAGCTGCGTGCTTGCGCTATATGATTTTTGTGCGTAGCAATTTTTTCTTTATCAGAGACCATTTTTATATAAATACTTTGTGGATTGATACCGTTTTGTTGGAGTAATGTGGTGAGCATTTCCATTATGTCAGCAGGAACGTTGCGATCATGAATGACTATAGGGTTACTATTGCTCATTCCATTGGTGTAAACATGTTTCATCTGTTGTACTTCAGTCAGGTATTGTTGCCACACTTCATCGCTTATATGATAGTGTTCTTTTATGGCAACGAGTACATCTTGTTCTGCTGCAATAAGCCAGGTTTGGAATTCAGCAAGTTGATCTTTAATTAAACAAAGCGCTTGGTCTAAGTCTGCTTTTTTGTGTGTTAAGCGGTGATAGGCAAAAAGGCCTGCTCCACGGACGTTTTGTATGATGTTAATGCTTTCGCAATTGTCACGATAAAGTATACCATTTCCATTGTTAAAGCAGCTTTGATACCACGGCATGTGCATTGATTGCAGTGCATAGGAATGCATTAAAAAAAGAAGGGTTAGTGCTTTAAAAGATCTTTTTATGCCTATATTGTTCATGTTTTGCTTTCATTTAATCATAAAAACGTATCAATACTCTTGTTTTATTCTTATGTATAAGAGTATCAGATATATTCAAATTGTCAATTGGTTTGATCTTTATAGATACACAAAAGCTTGTGTTTAGAGATTTTATTGCTTGCAATGCTTTCATCATGCCATGAGTCGAGCTTTTGCAGAATAGTGGGCAGCAGTATCGTGAATTCTTTGGTCGAAAATCGCGTGTGGGAGATGGGATAGTTGTTTATTTTTATTTTTGCCTGGGTTAAATGGCTATAGACAGGGAACAGACGTTCAGAGAAAGGCAAGATTCTGTATTTATTGTGACGACTGTGTTGATTGACTGGACGTATTCGCCTAAATTGTGGTGCTAAAATTTGAATTATATCAAAGCTAGAATATAAGGAATATACCCGATTGAACATGGGAGTGCAGATAAGGTGCATTGTTTTATCTTGTACAGGACATGCAAGCAGTATGAGTGATTTTATGAGTGGTGGATTGTGAGTAGTTTTTATTTTTGCCATATTAAGGACTACATTGCCTCCATGGCTGTGGGCGATAATACGAATAGTTGGGACAATACCGTATTTTTTTTGATACTGTTCACGCAGGGTTATTATTTCTTGGTATAATTTTTCGGCAGCAATCGTGCGTTCTTGATGTTGTAGTTTTCCTGACCATCCAAAAACATAAAATTCTTTGATAGGAAAATGTTCGGGATCATGCTCGGCAATGGTCTCAGCAAGTACCCGAAAATGGTGCTTTTCAGGTAGTGTAGTAATGGGCATGAGTGATGATTTATTCCCAAATATATGGTGATAGATTGGCGTATAGAACATGAGTGTGCCATGAACCCAAATAGTAACGGCAGGCGTTTCACTATCATGACTGATAGTGTTTTTTGCCGTTGGCACGGTAATGTGCAGTTTTTGCTTGTCAACGTGTCTCCGGTGGACACATCCTGGTAGAGGTATAAGTAACATAGAAAGAAAAAATTGACACCAAGCAGGAGCAATGCTTTTTTTCATTACTTACCTTTTTCTTTTTTCCATACGTATTATTTATATGCAAAAGACAGTAATGATGTCAATTATAATTCTATAACAATATCGTGATCTTTGTGAGAAGGACAGTTGCTGCCGCTATCAAAAAGCTCATCCAGTTGATTAATAATGGTCGGAATTTCCCGCACAAAGGGAAGTAAGCCAAATTCAACATGAAAAAGACCCCGGCTTTTTTTGATAAAGTTAAGCGCATTAATGCTTTTAATCAGCCCTTTCAGGGCAAATTTATTGGTATTATAATCCTCAGCGGTCCATAGGGGATATTGTTTCCAACGAATACATACTTGTACAAGATTTGGATGAGTATCAAAGTGACGCAAAGATAGTAATGGCTTGGTTATTTTTTTTCTGTCATGTAACCCTTGTGGATCAATTATTTGAATTATATCAGTATGTGAGTGGAGTGAATATATTCGTTCAAAGAGAGGGTCACTGACTAAATGGGCAGTATGTTTTTGGACCGGGCAGGCAAGTAAGACTGCCTTTGCTATATGGAGCTCAAAGCCATCGGGATCAGTAATTTCTGCTAAGTGCAAGATTACATTGCCGCCATGACTATGAGAGATGAGAATAAATTGGGGGCAAGAGCCATATTCTTCTTGATAGTCATTGTGTAAGGTTTTCAGTCCAGAAAAAAGATCACATGCGGCTTGTTTGCGCGCTTCAAGGGTAGGTGTTCCTGACCAGCCAAAGGTATAAAAATGCTCTGAAGCAAATTGTATAGGGTCTGCTGATGAAAGTGCTTTTGAACGCAAAAAGGGATAATGGTGTGATTCCCATTGAGGTCTGTGTAGGCCTTTTGTATCGTCGCATAGAAGCTGAGATACATTTTTGGTTAATTGTGCAAGGAACGGAGGCAGTGTGTCGTCAAGTTTTGTTCCATGAACCCATACGGTTATAATAGGTGCTTTGGGTGCTTCTTGTGGTGGTGAAAATAACATAAACTTAATCCGCCTTTTTTTTTATTAAAATAATACATTTATACTATAATTATACTATTTTATTTATTTTTAACAACAAAAGTGATAAAAAACAATAGACAGAAGGCTTTGTTGTTACAATGAATTAGCCCAGGATTTTTTGATCCTGGGCTAATTCATTTCTATTGCTTTTTAATAAAATAGATCATTGCTCGTAGGTGAGGCCACCTATTGTTTCTAAGTCTTTTGTTACAATGATTTTTTTATTTTCTTTGGCATGTACCGTAATGGAATCTCCATTGCGGAGCAATAATGCGACTTCTTTTTGTCTGGAATGAGGATCAGCTATTGTTAACAAAGAATATGTACTGAAATAATCTTCTTTCATAATCAAGCATTTTATTTCATCGGGCTTGGAAATATGCATATTCATGCCGACAGGAATATATTTTTTTGAGGCAGAGCAATATTCCGTTTTCATGAAACATAACTGCAGAAGAAGATTGCTATCATCATTTTTATTAACGACCGTTATGCAATTGTTTTGATTTTGATTCATAGCATGAACCAGCTGTATAGCTGATAAAGAAGATATCAAAAAAATTATGGTAAATTTTCTAGTCATAGCATTAAAAAATTGTTTCATGGCGACTTTTTCCCAAAAATAAAGAATATAATGATTAAATTTATCATGGCGACTTAAATAAGTACATTAATTTTTTATATAATTTATATTTTTTCTAAGAGGGTTTGAGCGATAATTATTTCAGTTATCTCTTTGCTAATGTCTTTGCATAATGTATCAAGGCATTCTTCTATTACTTGTGTATCATTGATATTGATTGTTCTTTTGGCAAGTCTTTCAACAATGATATTAATAAGGGCTTGAATCATTGCTCCAACAGAACTGCCTATAGCATGAGCATTATGTGGATCTTGTGCTATGGTACAAATGCCGCCCATTACTTGTGCAACGTTGGCTAGAATTACTTGTTTTTGTTCTTGAGAAAGTGCTTGTTTTGGCGGTTTGGGTGGTTTGTCGCGCGGTGGTCTTTTACCAAAAGCGTTTGTAGTAGCAAGTGTTGTGATAATGAGTAAGGTATTAAATGATAAAAAATTCATTGAACTTCTCCGTTTGGGTTGATCCTTTTTCTGGTGTCACTATAAAAGGTATCAGGGGCGAAGTTCAATGAATTTTGTGTATATTGGATTATTTTCTAAATATATGAACAAACTGTACGTGGAGTGCGGTTGCTTTTTGGACCTGAAAAAGGAAGTTTTTATAGATAATTTCTTCATCTTTTTGTGGAATATGTTGTAAGCGTTCAGCCAAAAAACCAGCAAGAGATACAGAGTTTTCGGTGACAAAGGCAATGTCTAAAAACTTACCAAGGTCCTCTAGGGTAATTGTTGCATCAACAAGCCATTCATCTTCTCCCATGGGCATTATTTTGCCAATAGTTGATTCATGCTCGTCACTAATTTCTCCAACAATTTCTTCAATGAGATCTTCAAGAGTAACAAGCCCGGTGAGTAATCCTTGTTCATTGTTTACCATGGCAATGTGTATCTGTTTTTCTCTAAATTTTCCCAAAAGATCAATGACCTTCATATTTTCAGGAACAAACATAATAGAGCGAACAATGTCCCGTAATAGTTTTTTTTCACCTTTTGAAAGAAGAATAAAGAGATCTTTTTGATGAACCATACCAATAATATTATCGGGATTTTTTTCATAAACAGGAATGCGCGTATATGAATGGTCTCTAAAGAAACCAAAAATTTCTTCCATGGGAGTATTAACTTCAAGGGAAATTATCTTTTCAGTAGGCATCATGACTTCTTTAATAGGAGTGCTACCGAGTAAAAAGACATTTTGTAGCATTTCTCTTTTCTCAAGTTCAAGAAGGCCTTTTTCGTGAATATAGTTAATCAAAAATTGGATTTCTCGCTCAGATGAGACCCATTGTGACGATCCTTCAAGTGCATCTTGTCCGCCAACTTTATACATTACATAATCAGAAAATTTTACCAAAACAATAACAACAGGATACAGCGTATAATAGATACAATTAATAAGCCATAACACTGATTTGAATGCTTGCTCACTGCGAATTTTGGCAAAGCTTTTTGGTAAAATTTCACCAAAAACAACAATGCCGATTGAAGCAAACGTGATACCAAAGGTAAAACCAATACCGCCTGAAAAACCAATATGAGTAAAAATGGTACTCATGATAAAGGTTGCCAGTGAGGCTGCGGTAACATCAATAAAACTATTTGCCACTAGAATGGTGATTAACACTCGTTGTGGGGTTCTTTCCAATGTTTGTAGCAGAGGAAGATATTGCGTTGTTGTATGAGCAAGTTCCTTGAGCCTAAAAAGGCGCAATGCAGTAATACTTGTTTCCAGGAATGATAGCACTGCGCGAAAAGACAGTGCTATGCATAATAGAATAGATGGCGTAATTAGTTGATTGAGTTGATATGGTTCCATGTGACAACTCTTTCTTTGTTGTTATTCGTCTTCATTTTCTTCTTTATCATCTTCTATATCGTCATTTTGTGCGTCATCGCCGCTCGCATCATCAAAGTTTTCTTTATCATCTATTTCTTTTTCGAAAAACGCAAGGAGTCTCTTGCTTCGTGAAGGATGACGTAGTTTTCTTAAGGCTTTTACCTCAATTTGTCTGATGCGTTCACGTGTTACAGAAAAATCTTTACCCACTTCTTCAAGAGTGTGTTCTGAAGCAACATCAATGCCAAAACGCATTTTGAGTACTTTTTCTTCACGCGGGGTAAGTGTTTTTAACACTTCACGCACACGATCTTTTAGATCTGAGTTTGCAACAGTGTCGGCTGGTGAAGACTCTTTATCATTTTCAATAAAATCTTTAATGTAAGCATCTTCACTATCACCAACAGGAGTTTCAAGTGATATTGGTTCTTTGGAAATTTTGATGATATTTTTAATTTTTTTCTCATCAAGATTAAGCTCTTTGGCAAGTTCAGAATAGGTCGGTTCGCGGCCATTTTCTTGAATAAAGGTTCGCTTAATTTTATTAATTTTGTTCAGTGTTTCAACCATATGCACAGGAACACGAATTGTTCTGGATTGATCTGCAATTGCTCGCGTAATTGCTTGACGGATCCACCATGTAGCATACGTAGAAAATTTATAGCCACGTTCAAATTCAAACTTTTCAACAGCCTTCATTAAGCCAATGTTACCCTCTTGGATAAGATCCAAAAAGTGCAATCCCCGATTGACGTATTTTTTAGCAATGTTAACAACAAGACGTAAGTTTGCTTTAGCAAGATTGTCTTTTGCTATTTTATCCTGTTTTTGGCCCATAACAAGTTGATTGTAGTAGCTTACAATAAGATGTTTTGGTAAACCAATTTCGATTTCAAGTTTTTTGAGTGTTTTGGTTGCAGCTCGCATAGAAGATTCAAGCTCTTCTAGCTCACTTTTTTGGCTTGCGGTAAGAGATGCAAGATCGGTAAATGTTTTTAATTGAGCAGCAGATTCTTGGGCAACAATCTCTTTTTCATTAAATTTGGAAATGTATTTTTCAATTCTTTTGCAAAATTTTCTGATAAGTTTATTGGAAAATCTGATGGTGCGGATTGTTTCGCCAATTTTTTCTTTATTTTCCTTAACCGCATCAAGCATTTCCTTTTTTTTCTTTGGATCAGCAAGTTGGGATCGGTAGGTATGATAAATTTTTTCTTCGTTTTCAATAAGGCCATTTACGTCAGCTATTGTTTTTAACAAGCCTCGTTTTTCTTCTTCAACCTTTGGAATGTTTTCTTCATCAAATTCAGAAAATTGAATAAAGTCTTTTAAATTAAGAATGTTCTTTTCCAGCTTATCGCCCATAAGAACAAATTCTTTATGAAGAAATGGAAACCGGGAAATTGCTTCAATGCTGTTGTTTTTGCTTTGAGAGATCTGATCCGCTATAGTGGTTTCAGTTTTTTTATTTAAAAGAGGTATTTTTCCAATGTCGCGGAGATACGATTTAACGCTATCAGCAACGCTTGATTCAGCTTCACGTTTAATTTCACCGTCGTCTTCTTCTTCCTCTTCTTCTTCCTCTTCCTCTTCGCCAAACTCTCCGGATTCAAGGCTGTATGTTTCTAGCTTTGTTTTGAGCTTTAGACGAGAAGGTTCGATTTCTTCAAGTTCATCTTTTTTAAGATCATCACTTTCCAGCTCTTCTTGGGTAACAAGCTCAACATTTTCTTTTTCAAGAAGACGTAAGATATCAGTGATTTCTGCATCAGTTACGTTGTTTTTATCACCAAATGCAATAAGTTCTTCATAGCTCAGTAAGCCATTAATTTTGCATTTTTCAATAAACTCTTCAATAACCTCTTTGTGCAAATCAACGTTGGGAGTTACTTTTTTGATAGTTTTTTTAGCAGTAGGTTTAGCCTTGGTCATTGTTATTTTCCCCGCCATATTTTTTATTATAATTTTTCTTAAAGGCTATTCTGAGTGTGGTGTTGCAATGAGCTTATTTTGCAATTCCACTAAATCACGCAATATAAGGGATATTTTATCCGCATCACCCTCTTGTTTTGCTCGTGTCAGCTGCGCTTTTATATCGCGTACGATGATTTTCCACTGTTTTTTTTGTAGTTGTTCAAGAAGTTTATCAAACGCAGTGCTTTCTACGATTTCATCCTCTTCAAGAAGTAACTTACTAACATACTGTTTTTCATGTTCATTGAGTGTATCAAAAAAAAGACTAAAGGTAAGGTTTTGCTGTTTTTCTTTAGTTGCCTTTAATTTTGCCAAAATGTCTCGCAGCGGGGATGGTAGATATTTTATAAGACGTAGCCTGCTTTCCCCACTAAATAACAGCATATTGTTCATTATAGCACAAAAGATTCGTTTTTCTAGCAGGGGGAGTGTTTCCTGAGTTGTTGCTAGGTCAGAATTTTGACTGCCCTCGGTAGCCTTGGTATTTTGTGGTGCAGCAATAGGGGTTTGGTTGTGAGTGCGTCCAAGTTCTTCTTTGAGAGAAGCAAAGGGAATATCAAAGGTTTTTGCCGCTTTTTGGAGTAAAATATCTTTTTTGAGTGGATCGGTAATAGCAGCAATAATTCCCATGAATGAGCGTGTTGTTTGAATTTTTTGGCTCAACGGTTTATTAACAAAATTTTGTCCCATAGCTTCAATAAAAAAAAGGAATATATCTTGTGCGCCATTAATCATGCCAAGCATATCTCCTTTATTAGCCAGGAATGAAGCCGGATCTTCTCCTTGAGGCAACAAAATGACTTTGAGCTCAAGGTTAACCTGCCAGCAGAGCTCAGTGAGACGTAATACAGCATGTTTGCCTGCCGAGTCATTGTCGTAAACAACAACAATATGCTCTGCGTATCGGGCGAGCTGTTTAAGATGTTCAATGGTGCAGGCAGTGCCCAGGGTGGCAACGGTATTGGGGAACCCGTATTGTGTCATTGCCATGCAATCGGTATAGCCTTCCACAAGGAAGATCTTTCCTGTTTCTTGGATGCTTTTTTTTGCTTTATCAAGATTAAAGAGTAATGAGCCTTTGATAAAATATTCATTTTCACGAGAATTATAATATTTTGGTCTGGTATCGTGCTCTTTAAAGATACGACCACCAAAGCCACAGTGTCTGCCTAATGTGTCTTTGATAGGAAAGATCAGTCGTTCTTCAAACGGTGAATAGAGTGTTGTGCGACCTTCAGCCAAAATATGTGCATCAATAAGATCGCGTGGCAATATTGATTGTCGCTTCATTGAATAGAGCAAATCGCTAATGCTCGCGTTGCCACTGGGGAAATAGCCCAGCGTAAAATAGTCAAAACTTTCTGCCCCAAAGCCACGGCGTTGAAAATAAGATTGCGCGGATGGGTTTTTTAATAGTTGTTCATTGCACCAGAGTGCAACTGCCTTGCAGATGGAAAAATAATGGTTTTTTTCTTCAGTGTTTTTTTCAGACAATTCAAAGGATATATTCTGTGGCAGATCAATATTATATTTTTCGGCTAACAGTTTTGCGGCATCTTTTTGTGAGCAGTTTTCAATTTTTGCAATAAAAGAGATGACGTCGCCAGAAAGATGGCAACCAAAGCAGTAAAATATTTCTTTATCAGGGCTTACGGTAAAAGAGGCTGTTTTTTCATGATGAAACGGGCAGGTGCCTTTATGGTACCCACCAGCCTTTTTCAGCGTGACGTATTCATTAATAACATCAAGAATTGAAACACGTTCTTTAATAAAACTAAATAAATTCATTCTGCCCCAATTTACACTGCGTTTCAATCGGGGACCCCTTAAAAGAATCTGACGAGCGCAATGAGAAATTAATGTTGTTTACTGGGTTTTTAATGGGTTACACTATAAATATCAGTGTAGCGTCTCGGCCAGTATACGCAACAAACATTTTAATAGTTAGTAAGTGAATATTTTGATGTTGCAAGAATATTATGTATGAATAATTGTATAACATCATCGGGTAATTCATTATTTTGATTGTGTTGATATTGTTTTAGTAACCAGTAAATAAGAGTAGCTTTTTCTTTTGTAATATCTTTATATAAAGCTTCAAATGGCACTTCTAACACAATGCATTTATCAGTAAGAGCAACAATAATTTTTGTTCCATCACAAGAAAAAGACATCTTTTGGAAGGGGTCTTGAGAGCCAGAACAATATGTATATCTATCATGAGGCGATAGTGCTGGTTGTACGGTAATAAGAGTGCGATTTTTGGCATTCCAGTAGTGTATACAATTATCCTCACAAAAAAGAGTTGCTACAATAAAACTGATTGGATTTAAAGCAATTGCGTGGGAGGATGTATCGTCAGTAGTTAGCTGTTTGCGTGAGCCAGATTCTGGATTTAAAATAAAACATTCCTTGAATGCAGCATAGCCTACGATGAATGATCCGTCAGGGCTATATTTACAAGCGACGAAGGGTGATTTTATTGAAAAGCTTTGTTCTATAAAAGCTTTTTTATCAAGCGTTAGAGTGGTTATTTTGTTGTTATAAAAGGAGGAAAACTCTTGTTCTGTTGGATGGAATGATTTGCTCATAACACAGTGCTCTGATTGCAGAAGATATGATTTGCAGAAGTTGTTTTTATAATTAAAAGACTCTATGTTAAACGAATTATTGCCTATGAAAACAGTATCATCTATTGAGCCGAAGACGGGTCCATCGCACCAATGTTCTGAACTTTTTTCCCAAATTTTATTGTTGGTTACTGTGTCATAAATTGCTAAATTTGTGTTGTTGCTGCGTATTGCTAATATGTTTTTGTTTGGGTGTGCAGCAATGTATATATCGTAATCCGTATTCTTGTCTATTTTCATACATTCTTTGTTGGTAGATAAATCATAGAGGCTACAGCCTTCGTCTCCGGCTATTGCGACGGTATTATTGGGAAAGCAGATAACAGAATGAGGACGTTTTGAGGGGAGCATAGCGAAAATTTTTGCGTGCGAGATAGGTAACTTATTTTCCATTGCATTGGATAATGTTGTTGCAATAAAAAAATGAAAAGCGATAAAAAGACTAAGTTGGTATTCCATGGTGATTTTATAATGTTATGCGGTGTGATTGTTATATTTATAATTTACTTTTGTGGGTTATGTACGTTTTAACGCGGTTGTATTCTTGGTGATATTCGTCATCAATGCTTGTTAGTTGTTTGAGCTGATTGTCTTCCTGTATAAGTGGATCTAATCCTCTGAATTTTACCTTTATAGGCTCTTTTTTATGTGCATTCATGATGATCACTGTTTTATAATTAACTATTTTTTCAAGGCATTTAATGATAAACGGATCATTGCTTATCCAGAGTTTATCCCAGACTACCGGGTCTGTTGAAAAATGGATGTCATTATGCGTAAGTAATCCAATGTTTAATGCTCTTTCTAATGCTTGCGCCGTCCATTGAGTAATAAAATGCGCTGCAGGGCTTCCCCATACGTGTTCGGTGTTAAATAAAGAAACTAACGCTAACTTTTTTGCGCTTTCCTTGCTCACAAAAAACCAGTGACCATTATCGTAGCGGAGATCTTCTAAGATGCCCATAATGTCATCGGTTGTAAGTAGGTTAGTTAAAATTCCTGCTTGCAGGTTGTATTCAAGTCGGTCGGCACATATATTTGGCAGGTCTTGTTCCAACATACTGTGTTTATTGTTGCTGTGGAGTATATTGGTGAGCGATATGCCATGGTGCGAAAGTAATAGATCAATTTTTTGTTCTTTCAGGTAC
>Ga0315288_10010053_pt1 | contig 11915 bp, 13 predicted proteins | sample YL17G11_20_MG_FD_203454 | JGI IMG/M metagenome (GOLD analysis project Ga0315288, IMG submission 203454) | Sediment microbial communities from Yellowstone Lake, YNP, Wyoming, USA - YL17G11_20 | ecosystem: Environmental > Aquatic > Freshwater > Lake > Sediment | place: USA: Wyoming | collected... | reverse complement strand
CTTCTCGACATAGTCTTATACCCCAAAAACACCCCTATTTTCGGAGGTTTTGGGGTCCTGAGGGGGTATGGTAGGGGGGTAGGGTGTAAAGGGGTGTAAAGGGGTGTAAAGGGGTAAAAAGGGCATAAAAAGGAGGGAAGGGTGTGTGGGCACCCCTCCCTCCCCCATCCTAGTCGTCAGGCATCATGAACTCCCCCGCTAGGTCAGGGGAGTTCACATAGAGCTTCCCTGGCTCGGGCCCCATATGGAGGTGTGTTGTTCCATTGTCAGCAACTCCCGCAGCTGGGGCAGTACCAGCCCCGGCCGTCCCTCCACTCATGTTCCTCCTCCTTCTCATCCCCCTGGAACCAGCCCCGGTGCCAGATAGGGGTGTAGGTCCCATCTTCTTCTTCCCGCTTTCCGGGTCGCTCAACGATGAACGCCCCGTATCCCTCCCGGGCGTCTTTTACCACCCACCGCGTGCGGGAGGGGCGCGCGCTTCCATCGGGCTCGGGGTCCTCCCGGATGAGGAGTTTCGGGTCAACATCTCCCGCCTGCTCCTCTTTCCACGAAGGCTCTTGGAGGAAGAACTCTCCCTCCTGCCACCGGGCGATCTTCGCCCGCCAGAGGGCGGACATGACCTCCTGCCGCCCGATTTCGGGCAGCAGATCGGGGAGGACTCTCGCCAGTTTCAGCAGCGCGAGTCGGGGGGAAATGATGTGGACGACCCCCTGGTCGTCCCACGCGATGCCCCCGGAGTAGGCAACGACTTCTGAGAATAGACGGCGGGCAGCTGCTCGGCACCACCGCTTGGGCTCTGCACAGCGGAGCTCGAGGTGGTGGCCCCCGACTATCGTCCTGCAGCCGTCGTCCCACTTGAGAACGATGATGGACGGTACATCATTATTGCAGGCGAATACCCTGTCCCCCGACCTCGGCTGATAGATGAAAACCTTACTTACCCTATCCACGAATCCAAATTCCATAGCTCTCTCCTCTCTTTCGGACAGATCCCCCAGCGGAGCCTTAGCTGGTGGGCGAAAGTGAAGCGAAGAAATGCCCATCCCGAGCTGTCACCCGGGATGGGCACCTGACCAACAACGACAGACCGAAATCAAATCAATCTGCCGTCTGACATAGCATGTGCCATGTCTTATTCTTATACCAGATTCGCTTGTTATTATTGGAGGCACCTAAAAAGAAACGTTCCACCCGCCTTGGTAGGGGGTGGAAGCGTTTCAACGAACAGGACTTTTTTCCTGAGGCCTCATGGGCTCCCTCAGGAGAGTGCAGGGGATTTATCCCCCTGCAAGTAGCAGCGTCCTCTTTGTACTCTCCCAGTGAGAGCTTCCCGGTATCTGGACGGCCTATACCGGTAGGGGCCAAGCACCTCCATGTGCCCCGACGGAGCCTGGTCGTGAACTATCACCCCGGCCAGGAGGGGAAGCCCCAAAGTGTATTGCTACACTTTTTGGCTTACTTACTTATACCACTTTCAGGGCCTACTTTAGGCATTCTTGAACTTCATGACCACCCTGCTACCGTCCTTTAGATACACCCCAATCTCCAAGCCCCCGGTATCCTCGATCCTCTCAATGCACTCGCAGCGGACCTCTATCCTGTCCAGTCCGGTCTGTGAACAGTAAAAGCTTGGAACCTTCTCTATGACCAGATGCTGGCCGCGTGATCGAAAAGTATCATAATTGTGCCGTAAAACCAGGTGCGGGGTGTTCAGGTTCCTGCCAGCGCTGGTGCTCATGACGAAAGCATAGATGTTGTCGTCCCGTCTGCCCAGCCTCCTGGCCCTGCCGCGCCCTGGCCGGGGGAATATGGGCGGAAGGGCCATCCACTTGGTGGATACCCCTTCCAGATCAAACCAATCCACCCGGTGTAGCCTAGATCTGTTCGTTCGAAGCAAGTTGATCTTGGCGCTCTTTGGGGCCATCAACGGCCTGACAACGCCCTTGCAACCGGGACACGACTGTTCGAGCTTTCCCTGCTGAATCAGGTGAGCGGTCTCTAGCAGGGGGGTGAATTCCTCCCCACACTTTCGGCAAAGCATGGCTCTTCCCTCTCTTTCTCGCCTTCTACCCTTTTCTTCTCTTCAGCCCTGTCCATGATCTTGAACTGGCGCAGGAACTTGTTCACCGTACCCGGAGTGAAGCATACCTGGGTGAACGGCAGGTTGTTGACCAGGATGCTGGCGTAGGACTTGCGCTTGCTGTACTCCTCGGTGATCTTCCGATCCAGGATGGCCACTACGCCGTAATCATCCATGGTACGGAGAAGACGACCAGCTGCCTGCAGGACCTCCATCACCATCTTCGGGACGTCCATCTTCATAAATGCCGCGTACCCACTTCCGCACTTCTCGATGTACTGGTCACGCAGGGCTTGGTACAGCAGATCCTCACGTGAGGGAAAAGGAACCTTGGCAATCATGACCAACCTCAGCTGGTCGCCTTCGACACTGACGCCTTCCCAGAAGGTCTTGAGAGCGAACAATACCGGTCTTTTCGAGGACCGAAACTCACGCTCAGCTTGCACGGGTGACGTTTCACCTTGCACGATGACGTGAAACTCCCCTGCTCTCATGATAGCTCGAAAACGCGTGACAACCTCATTCATCTCGTTTTCGTTGGTGAACAACGCAAATGCGTGCCCTCCGGAACTGTCGCAGAGACAGTACATTTCCTTGGCCATCTCGTCGAAGTACGTGATCAGGGCGTCCTTGTACTCGACCTTGAGCTCTTTTTCCTTGCTCGGATGAATGGGAACCGTTCTGGTCAGGTAGAGCATCGCCCTTCGGGCATAATCGAATGGGCTCGATTCGATGTGGGTATCGGTCTTGGTGGGGTCGAAGCCGAGATCGCGGTGGATGCGATCGAACGAGTTGGAAACGGTGATGGTGGCCGAGAACGCCACGACCTGGCGGTGCGGGAACAGCAACGAAGACAGTATTGGCCCGATGTCGATGGGGCGCTTGGAGAGCGCCTTGCTCTTGGTGGCCTTGGATGGGAACTCCACGTACCTCAGGGAGCGCTCGTTGGGGTCGTCCAGCTCCAGATATTCCAGGGTAGCGGCGACCTTCTTGAGCCTCCCGATGAACCGGAAGGCGCGGGGCTCGACGTTGTCCATGTTGGTCTGCGCGGCGCCGTAGAACCAACGGATACGCTGGACTTCGTCTCCAGGAGCGCTGCGCCCCTGGGCAAACTTCGCCATCGAAGCCAGGTAGTGGGTAACGACCTTGATGCTAGACAGCATGCCGCTGACCCCCTCCAGGGCCTCTTGTGCGACCAATACCCGACTTCGTTCCTGCGGGGTGAACTGCGCGAAGAGCTGCTGGTTCTGCGTGGACAGGGCGTCCAGATATTGCGACGCCTCCGCCGCCTCGAGCGAGTCTGTTTTCCAATATTCCTCTGTCGTCCGGTCCAGAACCTCACTTTCTTCCATGTCCGAGATCAGTCGCGCAATGCGCCGCTCGGTCAGTGTCTCGGTGAAGGCATTTCCATACGCATCTTGGGTTTTGTGCGCTTCGTCCATCAGTAGAACATCATACGAAGGTAACAGCTTCCACCCGAACCGGATATCCAGCCCGGTGATGGCGTGGTTGGCCACCACGATCTGGGCTCGGGCGAGCTCGTCGCGAACTCGGACGAAACGGCAGCTTTTTGATCTCGCGCAGTAGCCCTTTCCGGGGCAGTCTTCCGCGCTGACCTTCAACCACACTTCCGGCGGGCAGTTGAAGGGGTGCTCCGCTCGATCCCCGGTGTGTGAGTCCCTGGCCCAGGCGGCAAACCACTTGGGCACGTCCAGCGCTGTCTTTCCGTGCTTGTCCGGCTTGGCCAGCGAGTCGTACAAGGTTTCACACAGGTAGTTCGAGCGGCCCTTGGCCAGGGCGTAGGTAAAATCGACGCCGTGGTCAGCGAGCTGGGCCTGGAGAAAAGGCAGATCTTTTTCAAAATACTGAGACTGTAAAGCGATTGTAGCGGTTGAGACCACCACCCGCTTCTTCGACAGGACCGCCGGGATCAGCGCGGCCAGGCTCTTGCCCGTGCCGGTTCCGGCTTCGGCGGTGATGTGATTCCCGGTTCTCAGCGCTTTTTCAATAGCTTTCGCAAGGCTGAGTTGTGGTGGCCTGGTTTCGCGGACGATCTGCGCGGGCGTTGGTCCGAGGAGGTCCTCAGAGTCGAGGTTGCAGCCTTGTCCGCAGACGAGGCAGGTTTTCGAATTGGCGTAGGGCCAGGTTCGCTGGCAGGCGTTGCAGAACATTTTTCACTCCTTGGCAGCAAGGCGTTCAGCCTGTTCAAGTTATGGTAAATCAATGGAGCGCACTCCTTGGTGCGTTGGCAACTTCGATTGTATTCCGCGTCCTTGCAGATTACGCAAGGATCCTGCATGGGAGAGGGGATCAGTCGGATGTCTTTGCCACCGATGCGAACATTGGGTTGGTGCATGGAGACATTCAATTGCTTGTAGAAGTTGACCACCTCCTTGAGGAACCTCTCGTAGGATTCGAGCTCCTCCTCCGATGGTCCGACTACGATTTGCTTCAAGCTTGCCGCCTCGGGGCAATTCTTCCCGTGCTTGGGGCACTGGTTTACGGCGTAGATTCGGATGTGCATGGTTTCCCTCTCTCCCTCTCGCCTATACGCGTTGGATCCATCCGGGGATCGCCTGTTTCAAGTAGCGCATGTGCGCTTTGAAAACTTCCCGCTCCTCTTTCCGCCTCAAAGCATACAATGGATGAAACAATGGGTACACATAAAAGCGTCGCGCTTCGACATAGAATGGCTTGCCCGCCAGCTTGATGATCTTGTCTTGCTTCACCTGCTTGCTGAAGCCCAGCTTGTAGGCGAGCATGCGCAATGCGGTATCACCCATGGGTACGATGATCTTCGGACGGATCAGTTGGAGGGTTTTCAGCGTCCAGGGCCAACAGGCCTCGAGCTCGTCGGGGTTGGGGATCCGGTTGTCGGGGGGCATGCAGCGCACCAGGTACGAGACGTAGCATTCCGATAGCAACAACTTGGTCTTCCTGGCGGTATCCCGGAAGTCTTCCCCGGCTCGGCCGATCAGCGGCCTACCCCTCATGTCCTCCGTCTCCCCCGGGGCTTCCGCCAAAAAGACGACCGCGGCGTTCGGGGCTCCCTCTCCCGGCACCGTCTGCTGGCACCCCGCTCTCAGGCGGCACTTCTGGCACTCCTTGATCCCCTGGTGCAGGATCGCCAAAGGGCTGCACGATTCTGACATTCGGTCCACGGAACTTTTCCACATTCAGGGCCTCCAGAACCATGTGCAGTAAGAAGTTTTCCGCCTGGCGACCTTCACTGTCTATGAAGTACAGGATATGCCGGACGCCCTCCTTCGAAGCGTCCTCTAAAAGATTCCACACCTGGTTGTTGCGCTTCAGCTTGCGAAATACCGGCTTCTCGCGGTTTTCCGCCAAAAATACTCGTTGGAGCGCGGATAGGCTGCGAGAGATGGGTACCGCGAGCTGACCCTCCTTGTTCTTGCACAAGGTGCAGCGGTGCTTCATCTCCGGGGTGTATAGCGTAGCGGCGAAGCGAACGTGCAGGACCTGGTCGTAGTTCTTCAACATCTTGTGTGTGAGCGCCTGATGGGCGGGATCGTTCATGCGTGGGTCACCATCAGGGATGAGGACCTTCCAGTAGTCGAATCCATCGGCGCGGAACTCGAAGCTAGTTTCCGCGCCTTGCCCTTCCCACCATTTGACGATTTCCTCGGAATGCGTCAAAAAGGACATTCATGCCTCCTGCGCCAGACGCAGCTCGTGCTCTATGGTTCGATCGTCTCGCCCGTGGCTGCCGAGCTTACGCGTGCTGGGAATCCAGACTAGTGGCAGGTTACAACTTGGGCACTCGAATCCTGGGCCTGTGCCAAAGACATGTTGAAGTTCCTTAGTTTTCTTGCACAGGAAGGTGAAGTTCCACTTCGCTGCCCCGGTACCAGTAACAATCTTGGAGTCCATTGGTTTTTCTCCTAAAAATGTAAAAGTTCAAGTGAAATAGCGCAAGCGTCGCGCCTACTTAGATATCTCTATCTTTTACCACGGAATCAAGATAAATCTCACTTGAAACGCCGTTACGATAACCTACCATTCCTGCAAAGGAGAATACATGATCACTGAGCCACAACCCACTCCCGCGGACATCAGCTCTTTTCAGCGCACCGCCCCGCTCGACGCGGCGGGCGCCGCAATCAAGACGTTCATGGGGCAAAGCGACCCGCTTTCCTTCACGAAAGGTTCGTCAATCCCCAGGAACGAGGCCGCGCTCAAGGACGAGCGGCTTCCGCAAACCGAGATGCGGGCCTCGGAAACGGAAAGCGCACTCCAGAGCGCCCTCGACGCGCTCGATTCGCTGCCGGAAAAGACATGGGAACAGCGGTTGAAGGACGTGGAGTGCACCAAGGAAAAGGCGACGCAGATCATCGACGCCATCTTGACCAAGGGATTCTACGAGGAGACGTACAAGCTCACCAGCAAGGTCTCGGTGACCTTCAAGACACGGAGCTTCGACCATCAGGAGAAGGTACAACAGATCATCGAGCGTGACAGCCCGCAGTTCATGGGCACGGTCAGCTTGATAATGACCAAGTACAACCTGGCCGCTTCGCTCTCCAAGCTGGGCAATACCCAGTTCGAGGTGAACGAAGACGGTGGGTACCCCAAGGCTTTTGCCTTTATCTCGAAACTGCCGTACATGCTGTACAACGTGCTCATCCAGAAGCTTAGCAAGTTTGACCGTTTGGTTCTGTCGGTCATGGATGAGGGTGCGCTCGAAAATTTTTGAAGGACCCGTGGGGAAATTCCCGCGCGACCTATCTGGCGCGCGGGATTCCGGTTCCCCCACGGGGGGCGTTCATGGACCAGGTCATGTTCGAGTTGCTGACACGAGAGCGGCGCGAACGCATTGTCATGTGGGAGTACTCGACCACGGCGATGGGCTTGTTCCTGGGTGTTCCCAAGGAGCAGTTGCGGGCAGTGATCGAACCACTGAAGAAGGATCTGGCGAGCGAGCTGTTCCAGCGGGACCTGCTCATCGACAAGGTGCGTCAGAAGCTGGTGCAGAGGCGCGATGAGACCCGGGAGATGCGTGAGCGGATTGAGCGGTTGGATAGCATGTCGACGACGCCAATACCAACACCAGCACCAACACCAGCACCAGCACTAGCGCAATCCAGGAAGTAAAAAGGTGAGGTACCGATGCCCCGCAATCTAGACCAGGTGATGGAGCAATACCGTAATGTGGGGAACATGAACATTTCCACCCCACAACCACCACCATATGTAATACCCAACGCTTTTCGGGCTCCATCCTACGGCCCGCCACCCCAGATGATGCAAATGGGTGGCGATCGCTTTGGCGCCATGGTCGGGCGCTACGGCGGCTATGACGACATCGTGGCCTCCCGCGCGCGGCAGAGCGCTGGGACCGCGGGTAGCTGGGTAGGCGCAGCGGCGGGTTTCGGGGTGGGAATGGTTGGTGGGCCCAAGGGTGCTTTCTTGGGGGCTGGCACCGGAGAGTTTCTGGGCGGGCTGGCCGGTACCGCCCTCGGGTACGTGCCCGGTATCAGTCACGCATTTCGTGGGTACCAAAGGCTGATGCACGGCGGGGCCATCGAGCAGATGGCCGCGACCAACACCATGCAGCAGGGGATGTACGGGCGTGTGTCACTGGGCGCGGGGGCCATGGGCGCTGGCGGAGGCGGTATCAATCCGATGGCCGCGCACGAGCTCATGCAGTCGTTCAGCCCGCAACGCGGCGGGTTCGACCGGCAGACCATGGCCAGCTTGACGTCGATGGCGGCGGAGACAGGGTTCCTGGATACTTCCTCCAATATCTCGCAAATATCGGGAGTTGTGAAGAAGCTGGCCGGCGTCATGGGAGAGATGGCGCGAATAACTGGCGATCCGGACTTCCGCAAGAACATGCGTGAGCTGTCGAACATGCGCGATATGGGTCTGACCGTGGACCAGTCCCTTCGTACCCTTAAAGATATGCGGATGTTCGGGCGCATGGCTGGGGGGATCGAACGCGCGCAGGCAGGGGCCATGGCCGGTGCCCAAGCATTTCAGCAGTATGGTCTAACCGGTGGACTTGGAATGGGAATCGGTGCTGGTGTAGCCGGTATGGCCGGCGTGGGGATGGGTCAACTGTCTCCCATCGAACGCGGCCTCTATGGTGGGCAGGAGGGTGTTCAGAACACCATGCTCCAGGGCCAGGCACAGTTCCTCGGGCAGACGGCCAAGGTGTTCCTGCCCTATGTTCTCGAACGTGGTAAAGATGGTAAGTTGCAAATAAACCAGCAGAAACTCAACCAACTGCGTGGTGGGAAACTGGGACTGAACGAGATCATGTCTCAGGGACAGGCGAATCTCGCTGGCCTGGGCCCACATACCATGGAAGACATGTTGAACAATCTCCCGGCACTGCAGACGCAAATGGGTCAACAGGCAGGGGGAGCCGTTGGCGTTTTTGCCATGCAAGCCGCGCTAGCCAAGAGAATTCAGCAACAAACCGGGGTGACCCTGGAGTCCGCCGCCAATATCGCAACCGGCAGCCGAGAAGCGGGAGTGTTGCTTGCCAGGCACATGAACGATCCCGAGATGATCAAGAAGATGCAGGCGCAGACCCAGGAAGAGATGCGCCACACTCGAGCCGAGATGCGTGATCAGCGCGCAATCCAGCGCGACCTGGAGCCCGGAGCCTTCAAGCGCACATGGAACGAGATGATAGAGAAGTCCGCCGCTGGTGGTGGCTGGCTAGCCTCCTGGAGCCAGCGACGCCGTGGGGCACAGTCCCGCGAGGCCTGGGAGCAGGCGCGCGAGCAAGCGGAAGAGCAGGACCAAGCGATGGGTGTTACCCGGTACAGGGCAGCAGAGCCGGGCATGATTACCGATGAGGAAGAGCAAGCTCTGGCCACCAAGCGCGTGGGCCGCAGGTCGAAAGAGCAGCAACGGGAAGAGCTGATGCGCCGTGACGAGGGGCGTTCCGGGTGGCAAAAATTCTGGAATCCACTGGAGACGTCAGACGCGGTGGACGAGCGCGGAATACCGCTCGAGAGAACTGGTTGGGGTGGCGCGCAAGCTGTGTCTGCCTGGGGTGGTGCTGGTGGTGGCGCAACGGGTCGGCGGGCACTGACCGCGGGGCAGCTAGCGGCCGCGGATATCGCGGACAACAGCCGGGCATGGTACAACTGGAGCTGGGGCACATCGTACGGGTGGGAAAAGTTCAAGGCCGGTTTCACCGGGGACGAGACCGGTTTGCAAAGAGTCCGTGGTAAAGTAGAAGCAGCCGCCAGATCCGCCGAAGAGAACGAGCGTGTTATCACAGGCATGCAAAAGCTCACGGTGGATGATTTTGCACGCGGCGAAGAGAGTTTGATTGCTTCGCTAGAGACAGGCCAAAAGCTAGGGGCGGGACCAACCGCGCAGGCGTTGGCAGTCGCCAAACAATCTATCAATCAGTATGCATATGAGCAGGGCAGCAGCGACAGCAGTTTGGACCCTAGGGCTATACGTCAGCGCCTGACCCAGGCATTGATTAAACACGGAAATATGACGCCGATCCAGGCAACACTTTACGTCGACAGGCACGCTGAGAAGCTTACGAAACAGGCTTATTACTGGATAGGTCAGACTGGGGATCCAAATGCTAAGCGAGCTTTGGCTAACACTGAAGACGCCGCCAATGTAGTCAAGGCCCGGACTTATGAAGATCTGTCTTCTAACAGAGCGATTCTGGGCAAAAAGCTCCGGAGGGCGTATACAAAGCTTGGGTTGATCTCTGAACCTATGTACGGAACCACGGAGGTAACTGGTAAAGAAGACGTAGGTATCAGTTCGTTGTACAAGGAGGAGGATGCTGATGTCCGCGCACTGGCCCTGGTTTTTGGCGGGTTCGATAATACGGAAGGCATGAGTGCGGGCGCAAAGGAGGAGTTCCTGAAGTTGCGAACTCAGTTCTCGAAAACACCAGAAGGCCGCGCCAAATTTGAGCGTGCGCGCAAGATTTCAAGAGAACTTACCACAGAGCAGCGACAACGATTGGCCACTCAACACGGTGAGGAATTTGCACGTGGCGGGTCTCTGGAAAAACTTGCGGGTGATATTGAGCAAGGCATTTCTGGTGGTGGCGGTATCTACGCCGACCTGGGCATTCGACCGGAGGTAGCGGCGCACGCAGCCCGCGCGAAGGCCGAGGGTTGGGACGTAAGTGATACAGTAGGCCCTGGCGCCGGGGGATCAACCGCAGAAGGTAGAAAGAGACTCGGGGACCTCGGTGAGTTGGACGCTACCCTGAATAGCATGGCAGCACAGCTGAACGAAGCTAGCGCGAACCTTATGCATGCGGCAAATGTGCTGCAGAGCTCGGGAGTAGTGAAAGCGATTGTATCCTACAGGAGCGAGTAACCATGCCCAGTCAAACGCGTAAGAAGTTGCTCGTAGCTTCCCCCGTGAACTATGTAGTGGAGATCAACGAGACGCTGAACGCTGGTACGCGGCGCAGCCACCCTGTGCAACTGCTCCTGCCCAGGATGTTCGATAGGGCGTTTTTAGTTGTTCACGAAAGTGGCGTGTTGCCGATCACCGAGGTGATTTCCACGCCTGGAATGGAAGGTGAGTGATGCCTGGGATCAACGGTGTATACCCTGGCGGGGATAGCACTGATATAACGTCACTCGCCGGCGGGGACAGAACAGCACGCAAGGGTGTTTTCGCGCAGTACCCCGCGACCACCCCCAAGTACCACACAGGTAACACCTACCCGTCGCTGGAGTACATGGCGAGGTTGTTCATACCTCTACCGAGTCCAGCAGCACACAAAGCATTTCTGGCTACCGTTCTGGATAAGAACGCAATTGCCCTGGCCAAGGCCCTGGCAACTACTGGAAGGTCCGAAAATTTCGGGGCAGGATGCATAGACTTCTTGCTACAACAGGTGCAGGAATCGTATCAGGAAAAATATGAGGCCGTGGATGTCCTCAGTGACAACTACGTTTCATACTTCTACGGGCAGCAGCCGCCGTTATTTCAGTATGCGGGGACTCTCCTGAATAGCAGGCAAGATGACTGGCGCGCGGCGTTCACTGTCATGTACCAGGAGATCTTGCGCGGTACGAAGATGGCGCGCCGGAAGGTAGTTGCTACCCTGGCCTATGACGATGTGATGGTAACAGGGGTTCTCGTGAACATGTCGCAGACCTTGACCGCGGACATGGAGTTGGCAGCCCCGTTCGTGTTTCAGCTCCTGGTCAAACGATACGACGTCTACACTCAATCTGGAGGACCGCTAACATGCCCGACAATTTTGGGCGACTACCCGTACAAAATTACTCCAGGCGAATTTGTCAGCCCGATTGTCAGCCCGACTTCTGTTTCTATGTACGTTGCGCAAAATGCAATTTTCTCTACAACAAAAACAAGAGTGGCGAGCCCAGTTGCGAGTGGAAGTACTCAAGATTTTAGCGACGGTGTTGTTCCTACGGATACGACGCCTAAACCTACATACAACTCTCCTCCTGTTACGCCTACACCATAGGAATAGAACCGATGAACCCACACGAAATCTCCTTCACAATGCGTCCTCGCGAAGCTTCCTTCGTGAAACACCTGCAGCGCGAGATTCCCAACTTCATCATACTGCGCAAGGACCAGTCACGCTTTCACAAGATCGTGGCCATCTTGTTCAAGTTCTTCTGCCCAAACTACCTGACCCATTACACCACGACCATCTACCCCAGGGTCTATTTACCGAGTAAACTGCTGCTCCCAGAGAACAGCAACACCAGGTTCAGGGCTCTGGCGCACGAGTGGGTGCACCTCTACGATCGTCGCCAGGAGGGCCCCCTGTTCAATTTTCGCTACCTCTTTCCACAGAGCTTGCTGCTTCTGTTCTGGTCCATTGCCC